>OFHE01000001.1_pt1 | contig 76174 bp, 93 predicted proteins | sample 1521981 | NCBI WGS metagenome assembly OFHE01 (sample SAMEA2464839, study PRJEB22497) | soil metagenome | biome: Grassland; feature: Farmland; material: Clay | place: Australia | collected 2013-02-01 | depth 1.4 m
GAATGTGGCACAGAGAAGGGATGACCGCATTGATAATGCATTATTCTGCACCGGTGTGTGGCACAATCTGTTCAATATGGGGAGGTCTTAGAATAGTGTCCCACACTCTATATTACCATAATTTAGCGTGTCTGACAAAAATACTGCCATAATGCCGGTTTCCAAACAAGTCCCTTTGACAGACTAGCACACGCCTCTAATATCTTATGTATATTAATTTAGAAATTGTGTCCGCACTTGTCTGACAAAATTTATATCATGGTATAATAATATCTTTTACATGAAGGATCGTGGAATTGCGAGAACCTTTTGGGACGAAATCGACAGAATCCGGGCCATCATAAGGGAGACTGCAAACTACCAGAAAGACGACCGTAATTAAACTTAATAAGCTCAATAACACTTCACTCCTTGTTGGATTCAAGACACAAAGCTCTGGCCATAGTATTCATCATAGCAGGCGTGAATACTGCATTTCTTCTGTTCATTGCATACCTTAACGTTGGGATTTAGATGCATACAAAGCATGCCCCAGATTTGACAAAACGCCACAATGAAAAATTTTTTAAAATTCAGAGCTTTCCAATCTAAGTCTACAGATATCACAGGTGAGATCAGAATGGCCCAAATAAGAAACCTCGAAAAGTTTGAACAGTATGCTATTGATGTATGCAAAGACCCCGAATATAAAGAGAAACTGAGACTTTGGGTACAGAAACACAAGGAACCCCTTGATGAATACGGCTTGAAAAAACTCAAGGACAAGATATACAAACACAACAGAAAGTCCGGCGAAGCCAGCAAGTGAGGCATGAATCCTCTGAGAGCCTGTATTCTGACAATTGGAAATGAGATTCTCAAGGGCAAGACAGTCAACACCAACATGGCCCACATAGGCAGGGTTCTAACCTTTGCAGGGTATGAAGTTTACAGATCTCTTGTGGTGAGAGATGACCCTGAAGAGATTGCCTGGGGAATACATACAGCCCTCTCATTTTCCGATTTGGTGGTCACTAGCGGAGGGTTAGGCCCTACTTTTGATGACATGACCATCGGGTCCATATCACGAGCGCTTGGCATTGAAACAAAGGTTGACGAGGGAGCCCTGAAAAAGTTGCAGGAACGTTACCTTTCAAGAGGTCTTGAGCTGACTGATGACAGGTTGAAAATGGTACGGCTTCCGGTTGGTTCCACTGCGCTCGACAATCCTGTAGGAGCAGCCCCGGGAGTTCTATTGAACGCTGGTGGGAAGAATATCCTGATCCTGCCGGGAGTGCCAAAGGAAATGGAGGCAATTCTTGATTCTGCGGTTGACCTCCTTAAGATCCCTGGCAGAGAATATTACGAGGAGACCTTCCCGCTTGAAGGAATCATGGAGAGCTCTTTCGCACCCCTCATCTCAGGGGTGATGAAGAAGTGGGCCGGCAAAGTCTACATAAAAAGCCATCCGCAGAGATCAGAGACGGACAATCCGAGTCTGGAAGTTGAAGTCTCCTCTTCCGACACTAACCTTGAGGCCGCAAAAAGAAATGTAAAAGAGGCGGTTCGGTACCTCAAGGAAAATTATCCCGCCTTTGTGGGAAAATGATCAGTGTGCTCCAGGCGGAAAAACCACATTGTCATAGTCCAGGTACCGCTGGTCTTCGAACCTCAGGTAATCCGGATTGATGCCCAGTTTCAGGGCAAGATAATAAGCAGTATAATACAGTGGCACCATTGCTGCAACTGGATACAGGTACCTGTTTCCGGGTTCTTCCAGTCCGATAGTGTAGTCGCCTCCTCCATTGAGAACAAGTGTCTTCGTTCCCACAGTCCTGCACGCATTCACTATGTCCTCCGTTCTCTGCTTCACTTCTGGAGAATTTATTATCACAACCAGGGTCTGGTCGTCAATGACAGAGGTGCAACCATGGTTGAATTCTTCAAGCTCAATGCCCTCTGCGTGAAGATGGGTGGATTCCTTGAACTTCTGGGCTGCTTCCCTTGCTGCGATCAGTGATGGACCTGCCCCCAGCACAAAGATGTCCCGGGGTTTTGGCATGGCCTGAACAGCTTCCTTAACAGGTTTTTCCAGATCCCTGATCCCGTGCTCTACCATGGTGAGAAAATCCCGTGCATTAATGTCTATGTTGCCGAAAACCTTGGAGATCTCGATTGCCGCAAAGGCGTTGTCAAAGAATGCCTTTGTGTTGCACAGCGATCTGTCTGGAGAATTCCCGATTACAATTCCGTGGTTTGATGCCTTCACAATGGGTGTGTCCGGGTAATGGGAAACTCCAACCGTAGTAACGTCCTTCCCGACACTCTTCATTGCATCCACGGTTGATTTTGTCTTGCCAGTGTGCGAGAAGCCTGCAAGTGTCCCTGAAATCTTATGATAGTGTTCGAGCTCATAAGACTGGATGCTACCCCATTGCTTGGGCGAATCCCACAGGATCTGGGCTCCCAGTGTGGATGAATGGTAGGCGGTTCCGTTGCCGGTAAAGTACAGCCTGTCAGTCAGGTAGGAGAAATCTGACTTTTCCATGATGTCCAGGGTTTTCCTGATACCTGCGGGTGTGTCCTTCAGCATATCATACATAAGATATGGGTGCCCACTGCGAATCTCGGGCAGTTCGTCGGTCATGCTTTCCTAATGACCCGCCTAATATAACGCTTCCCAATAAATTCCTTTACAGATTGAACTAATTTGGAAATTTCATGCCTCAGGAAGACTGTGCCGTTGCGGGAACCTCTTCAGTTTTTCCTTCTTCCGCCGGTTTCTTCTCCTGTTGCCCCTTGCTCTCAGGCCGTGGGAAGGGTACGATAGTGTTTATGACCACAGACTCTATTTTCTCACGGGATTTCAGCAGCATCTCTATCGAAATGCCCCTTCTGTTGGCCTCTTCACACACGGCTTTGCATTCTTCGGAATCCAGTATCTTTCTCTTTTCGCCAGCATATGTTCCTGGACCCTGGGAGGTATACATGATCGTGATTCTGTTGATCTTGCTGCAGTCATACATTTGGATCATTGCTAATATCGTTGCATGGGATTAGAAATTTATGCCATATTGATGCCTCGTTTCGCATACTATGCCCGAACGGGAGATGATAATCGGGATAAATTGATAAAAAATTCATAGTAGGTAAAGATGCATGGTGGAATGCAGCTCACAGGAGAAGACTATTCAGATCTAGTTACATACCTGACAAATCTCTTCAGCATAAAGAAGATACCGGAGATCCTTGTTGATCGGTTCAAAATGCGTTACAAATCCTGCTTCATTCTGGAAGGGCCCGAATCTGAGAAGGGGGAATTGATCTCCAGATTTCCAGAAGATGATGAGCGGGACAGGATAAAATACGTAACATTTTCAGTATGGGGCCTGCATCCTTCGGAAGAGGCGACCGTTGTAATTAACTGGGATTCAATAGAAATAGTGCCGGACATAGACTTGAAGTCTGCACATGATTTTGTTGATGTCCTTGATCGATCGACATTCAGATATTTCTAGGAGTGATATGGTACCATGAATCTTCTGTCTGGAAAATGGGACGGCAAAGAACAATTGTTTCTTGAAAAGAATGGAAGATACTACACCTTTGTCAACAGGTCTGCTGCACCCGGTAGTGTTCCTGAGGCGATTGAAAGATGGGGAGAGATCTCACAGATGGATATCGCAGAAGCAAGACGACCGCAGGTATTCTCTGTGCCCTTGAGGCCTGAAAAGATACTTCTCCCTGCAGTCAACTTCAGGAGTCACTCTGCAGAGAGTTCTCTACCGGAGCTGAAGGAGCCATACTTCTTCTGCAAGTTCGCTCATGCACTCCTTCCGCACAAGGGGAGTGTCGTGAGACCCAGGGGGGTCGAGAAGCTTGACTACGAAGGAGAAATTGGCATCATCATAGGAAAAAGTGGAAAATACATAGAAGAATCCGAGGCCGAGGACTACATATTCGGATATACCATCGTGGACGATATCAGCCTCCGGGACTATCAGAACCAGGGCCAACAGCCGTACGGTAAGGACTGGGTAATGGGCAAGAATGCCGACACAGCCCTCCCAATAGGTCCATGGATAACGCCAAGAGAGGAATTTGAAGGTTTTCCGACAACCATAGAAACCAAAGTGAATGGAGAGGTAAGACAGTCTGGATCGACTGAAGACATGATTTTCCCTGTTTCAAGGCTAATATCCAGATTGTCCCGTGTCATGACGCTTGTTCCCGGAGACCTCATTACAACCGGCACTCCCGCTGGAGTGGCACAGCACACTTCAAAGCAGTTTCTCCAACCGGGAGACAAGGTGGAAATAACCGTGAATGGAATCGGCACCCTGAGGCATGATGTTATAGAGGACCCGGCCGGTAGCTGATGTACCGCCATGATCCCGTAATATCTGTAGCTCCAATGGCCCTGATTTCAGGGGAAGGTGTTGCACTGGGAAGATCCATTACCGGCCGTAAGGTTTCCATACCCGATAATCAGCTGGGAAGGCATCTTCTTGTGCTCGGCAAAACAGGCACAGGCAAATCTAACGTGCTTAAACAGATAATAAGCAGCATCATTGAATCCGGGAAGGGCTCAGTGGTGATCTTCGATCCCCATGGTGGCCTTGGCATATCAATGGCAACAGCATTCCCTGATAAAGCACTGGTAATTTCTCCAAATGGATTTGAGAATAACGGCGAATTGAAGAGGTTCAGCCTCAATGCCATAAGCCTGAACGGTGCCGGAGAGAGAAACCAGATAGCCGCTGGATGGGTTAAAGATGCATTTTCAAACGAAGGGGTATTTTCTCAGGGAACATGGGGGCCACGACTGGAACTGGTTTTCACTTCCATACTGCAGGAGTTGCTGAAGAAAGATTCTTCAGCCAACCTCTCCGATTTACTGGAACTCCTTGTTGATACGGGAAAGATGAGGAGATTTATTTCTACTACGGAAAATCAGCAACTCAAGGCATTCCTCAAGATGCAGGTTTCCGACTGGAGAGGCTGGAACCAGTATGTGACAAGTTCCATAAACAAGCTGCTGCCACTTGTCACCGATGAGGGAATCAGGGACCTGATCTCAGGAAGAAATGATTCACTGGACCTGTCCGGCGTGCTGAGCAAAGATCCCACTATCCTCGTCCCGGAGGTTTGGAAGGATGTCGTTCCCGAAGAGTCGTTCAAGATCATAACAGTGCTCATGCTGCTGAAGATATGGATGCAGAGGCTTGATTCGGTACAGCAGCCTGACAGGCTGCCCATATACCTGGTATTTGATGAAGCCCAGCTGGTACCCTCACGGATTCTTGACAGATTGCTCAGGGAGGGGCGTAAGTTCGGACTCAGAGTCATAATGGCAACGCAGTTCATTGGCTCGGATATACACGGTCTTTCCGAGACCATCAGGGGGAACGTTTCCAGTGTCATAAGTTTCAACCTTTTTGAAAAAGATGCTCAGATCATTTCTTCAAATTTCTTCACTGGGCCAGTGCATCAAAAACTGACAGAGGTATTGAAATCCCAGGCATTGCACAGGTCTGTGGTGTGGTCCCAGGGTGAAAGGGGGATTTCCGGCCCGCAGTCCTTCACGCCCTTTCACATTGACCTTCCCGGAGACAGTGAGCTATTCCGCCGGATTTCAAGAATGAATACGGAAACCTATGGCGTCAGCGTGAAGAAAACCAATAATGCCGAGGACGAAACTGAACTCCATGAATTCCTCATACTGGAGCTACAGAAATTCCTGCAAAAGAAATCGATTGATTCAGACAGGAATCAATCCGTTATGGGAATATACCCGGATCTGTTCTTCAGCCTCAATTCAGTGACGTTCTTTGTGGAGGTTGAGGTTTCCGATCTACTGAATTTCGGGCGGATAGGGGAGAAGATCCTGAATTATGCAGACAGGAAACTCGTGTTTGTGGTACCCCCGGGTGCATCGATGAACCTGTTCAGAAGAGTGCTTGACTATCTTGTAAAATACGATGCAAAGGTCCACCGGAAGCTCAGGAAGGAATCAATGGATGTGTTGACTGGCATAAGCATCCTGGAATATGACAATGGATTCTTCTTCCTGGCATCGGGGAGACTCAGGAGGCTTAGGACGGATCACCTTTTCCAGGGTTCTTTCAGGCGTTCGCTCACTGACGGGCAATACGGTGAAATCAGGTCATATGTCTATTCCATGATGACAAACCAGGGTACTTTCCGGATAGAGTTTCCTCAAGCCCAGATAAGCCGCATCTTCGGTGAAAATAATGCCAGGAACGCAAGTAGGTATCTTATTGGGGATTCAACTTTTATAACTCTACAGGATTTATTCAGGTTGAGGGCAAATGATTCACAGGCTCAGTGATTTTTCAGATCTCAGCAGATACAGGCTTCCTTTTATTATTATAAAGCCTTCAAGGCTGAAATATAGAGACATTGCCGTACGCGTGCACGACAGCAAATGGCCCAGTGTAAGATTTACAGTCAAGCGCAAAGGGAAGGCCTTCAGGATAAAGGAGTTCTTTCTGGACTGGTTTTTTCCGGGTTTTCCCAAATCGTTACTCAAGGATTTTTCAACCACATACTCGGAGGTGAAGTCCTTCAAGGTCTCCGATTTCCACATTTTCTATGGAAAGAACTACAGGAAAAATGATGCGGCTGCAGCATGCATATTCGGGACGCAGGTGGAAGTCGATACCATGGAATCTGCAGGAGAGGAGGATTTCGTAGCCCTTTTTTCAGATCTGCTCCGGGAAAGGCCGAATCCCATCCCACTTTCAGGTTACCAGTTCCCCGACCGTTCACATTTCGCCAGGGGATACTCCGGTGAATGGTATGAGGACAACAGGATCGCAAGGCTCCACTGGCGCAGGACACACAGGGAATTGTTTGAACTGCCCGGACACTCGCTCAGGTCAAGTGGCATGGGATTCCTGAGCATGGAAGGCAAGAGGCACGAAATATTCATACTCGAGGAGAGAGAATACAGAAACGGCCTCTGGATAGAGAATACAGAGAAGAATATCCGGATTGACAACGCATTCTACAATGTCAGGAAAGGCGATGGCTTCTTTGACCAGACCATTGAACTTGAGCAGAGCAATGGCCTGATTATTTTCAGATCGGCTGACGGGCCGGGAGTTCTGCAAATGGATCTGGTGAATTCAGTGGTGACAGCCGGTTTCTCACCAGGGTTTTCAATCGCAGACATAGAGTACGTAGCGCAGCATATGGAAAAGCTGGAATCCTACCTGGAAGGAATAAGGGAAAAACTTCGTCAGGAAGAAGCATATTTGTAAGCTTCGCCAAGCACCGCTGCAATGTCCTCCAGGCTAGTTCTCCCGGTGTTAATGTTTCTTGGGCTCGGATGGTAGCACCCATAGAGGCGTATACCTCCGATTTCGTAGTATTTGCCATGGGCGAATTTCATGCCGTTGGTCGCAAAGCCCAAGGCTTTGAAGGAGGACTTTATGGAATTGAAAGCTATGGTTCCCAGCGCTACAACGCACTTCGTCCCGGTGATGAGCTTGATCTCTTCCGTGAGGTAAGGCAGGCAGTTCTCGATCTCTGATCGCGTGGGCTTGTTCTCGGGAGGAACGCACCTTACGGCAAGTGTGAGAAAGAGATCATGATATTGAAGGCCGTCATCAATGGATTGGGAAATGGGTTGATTTGAGAGTCCTATTTTGTAAAGCGCGGAAACGAGTATGTCCGAACTCTTGTCCCCAGTGAATACCCTGCCTGTGCGATTCGCCCCCGATGCTGCAGGTGCAAGCCCCACCACAAGGATCCTACCATTGCTGTCACCAAAGCCGGTAATGGGTTTTCTCCAGAAATGTTCTCCATGATACCTTTTCGAATCTGACAGGACCTTTTCCCGGAAGCTTACGAGCCTTGGACATTTCCTGCATGCTACAACCGCACTGTTCAGTTCATCGATTGAACTGAACGTGGAACCAGTGAAATTCATTTTTCAAAGGGATCGAAACATAAAATAATAGATTTGAGGTATTGATAACATGGCAACAACACTACCTGCCGGGATCGTTTCCCTCGTAGGAATAATTTTAACAATAGTAATTGCCTGGATAATCATCTCCATCCCCATATACCTCGCAGGGAAGATAATATCCGGCAAGCATACGACATTTGGCAAGGCCATGCTTGCAGCCATCATTGCCCCACTGATCACGCTGTTTTTCTTCTTCCTGGTCACAATAGGGCTGGCAGTGTTCCTTGGACCATTTTCCCTGCTGGTGGGAGGCATAATCGCCATACTGGTCCTGAGTTATGTCTATGGTTCAATCTTTGACACAAGCCTGTTGGGAGGCTTTGGAATCGCACTTCTTGGAACAGTAATCACGTACGTGATGGCGGTCGTAGTGGTTGCCATAATGTCGGCTGTGTTTGGCATAAGCACCACACCCATATTTCCAGGAAAGGGTCCACCCTTCTATTAGAAGGTGGTCTCAAAATTTTATCATTTAAGTCTTGGTGTGCAAATTAGTATATCTAATTAGATATGTATATATAGGAAATTATGCATATATTTGATTAGGGTGAATAATTGTTACAAGAAAATAACTTCTATAAGGAAACTTACGATTTTGTAAAAGGACACGATGCAATAGATAACGATTTTATCAACAGGTTTGCAAAGGGGGATATTAGTGAGGAAGAATTCAAGAGATTCTCCATAGAATTCTATCATTTTACCAGGGAATGGGTTTCAATCCTTTCCGTGCTACTTGTCAATACGCCCGATGAGGACGATGCAGCCAATCTGACCACCATACTTGTTTCAGAACTCGGTGATGAGAACCCCCATCACAGGCATGAACTCCTTTACAGGATGTACTTGAGAAGCATCGGGATTGAACCGGCAGATCTCGTGAAGAGAGAGCAGCTCACAACAACAAAGGCATGGCTGGACGGCATGAGGGGATACTTCGGCGGAGATCATTTCGAGGCACTTGGTGCAGAATTTGGCCTGGAGAACATGGCCATTCCCATGTGGGACAAGATTCTGTCCGGGATGAAGATCTGGGTTGAGAAGCACCCCGAATACAGTAAAATGGATATCAAGTACTTCACGTTCCACAGGGAGTTGGAAGAACATCACGAGGAGGCCATGGAAAATGTCCTTGGCACACACGCAAGTGATCCTGTGGCCAGAGAGAAATTCATGAAAGGGGCAAATGGAATCTTAGACCTGGAGAAGGGATTCTGGACAGGTCTCTCGGACAACTGAAATAGGCAACTAAATTAACCATCCCACATTTTTCCTTTGTGAATTCCAACAACTCCAATCTTTTCATAATGAGGCATGGAGAGACCGACACAAATAGACAGCACATCTGGCAGTGTTCAATGGATGAACCGCTGAATGATGCAGGAAGATCCCAGGCTGAGTCGATCTCATCCTTTGTCAGGGAGATAAATCCCCAGATAATCGTCACGAGCAACCTGAGGCGTGCAAAAGAAACTGCCATGATCGCAGCGGGAAAACTGAACGGTGTCGAATTTGTTGTCGAAAAGGATCTCAGGGAACGATCCTGCGGAGAGGCAGAAGGACTTACAACTTCCCAGATACTGGATAAATACGGCATCAGAATGGAAATGATGAGTACAGAGGTAGACAGGATCCCGGGTGCAGAACCATACAATGATTTTCTGGAGAGGATACTGTCGGCAATGGACAGGGTTCGACTGGAGTTCGCTGGAAGAAAAGCACTTATAGTATCCCACGGAGGCGTAATGAGGACGTTCTATAATCACAGCATAGGTCCTGTTCCCAGTGGAATGGTTTTCCGGAATTGCTCAATAATTTCCGTAAGAAAGGAGAATGGCTCCTGGGAAATAGTTGACAAGCTCAATACCGAACAAATCTAAATAATTATTTTGTCCAAAATAATCCCATGTCATGCAGATGCAAAAAGAGGGCCTTGAGATTTTTGCCAAAATAGAGAAGGGAGAGGATGTCCTGAAGGAACTTACCCGCATAATTGAGAACAACGAAGTGAGGACCGGTGAGATCATATGGGGAGTAGGCATGATCAGGAATCTTGAGGTGGGATACTTCAATGGAAACGAGTACGAGAAAGAGACCTTTGAAAAGTCCCTTGAAGTGGTTTCGTTCCATGGAAGCATTGCGGAAAATGAGCCCAAGTTCCATATCCACAGCGCCTGTGCAGGCCAGAACCATGGTGTGGTGGGAGGCCATTTCTTTGGCGGAATTGCTGACCCACTTCTCGAAGTTAGAATAAGGAAATTTGAGGAAATAAGGGCCATTCGAAAGGATAACCCCGTTACGGGACTCCGAGAGATCTTCCTCTGAAACCCCCTGAGGGTTCCAGGGAGTCGACATGGATCTCTCACCTTCTTTTTGAACTGTCAAATCATTCTGTTCAAGCGGGCACGCCACCCTTGGATTGCCGGCCCCATGATTCTTAATTTTGTGCAGAAGCCTGCGCTGCCAATGACTTTGATTGCCCTAGCTTGAACTATTGTTCCGACACAAATTTACGTTTTCTTGCAAAATAATATCTTTTCTTTTCGCTTGACACCTGCTGATGAAAAATTAAGGATGCCCGGGTTCAGGATGCGTGGGTGGAACATACAGAATTGGGAATTTTTTTTGAAACCTGCATTTGTTTCCCACCCATTTTGCCAGGAACCTTGCCTCAGAACTCATCAATCAGCGGTCGGCATTTTTCTTCAACTAATGCATTTAATTGTCAGAACATGCTGGATAGCAGGATCCTGAGCTTATGGGGGTCCCCCTTCAGCTTTTCTATTATATAATCAAGATCTGTTTCCCTGATCCCGTAGTCGGTCAACCGCTTTTCAAGGCCGAGCCCATGTATGAAATTCTCAACATATTTTGCCAACCTCAGTGCGGAATCCTGGTGTGTGTTTACGCTGAAACCAAGCGCTTCAGCGAGTGGCCAGAGAAGATCCGGGTTTTCTTTGGCATACGTTTTCATCACCTGTGGAAGTGTAATGCAACTGGTTATTCCGTGGGGTATTTCCCATTTTGCGCCGATTATCTTCCCGATGTTATGGCTGAGACCCATTGGAGCATCATAGACCTCAAAGTATGAGTACCAGGCGGCAAGAAGGCATTCATAACGTGCCTCCAGAGTGTCGTAGGAAAGGTTGTTGATCAGTTTCCTTACAGCCAGTGTGGCGAAGTACCTCGCGATTTCACTCCCGGAATTTGATGTCAGGGTCTCTATTGCGTGATCCAGGGCCCTGATGCCAGTGGAGCGCCAAAGTTCCGGAGGTGTTTCCATGGCAGCCTGTGGCTCTATGAACACATAAGAGGGCGTTATTGCCTTGTCCCTGATTCCGGTCTTTTCGCCACCTATTGTGTAGCCTGCAATGTGGGAAAATTCGGCAGCCGAGAGTGTCGTAGGTATTGCTATGTGCTTTGTGGATAAATTATGGTAGTAGCGGACAACCTTGGCGGCATCCGTCACGCTACCGCCGCCAATTGAGATTATTGTATCACACTGATGGTTACGGAACAACTCAGTGGCATGCTCTATCTCCTCCATTGGCGAGTGTTGCGTCACCTCTCTGAATTCCGAATAAGCTATGGGAAGCCGGGTTAGAAATTCCGTATAGAACGCGGTTCTCGAAACGGATTTGCTGGTTACTATGAGTGCCTTTTTCGCCTTGAGTTCCCCAAGGAGCCTGGAAATGTCCTTTGTTGAATCAAACCCATGGTACACTCTCTCGATGGGGAGATAATTATAGATCACTGGTACCACGAAGCCATGTAGTTTTTATCCTCTATTCCCAGGGCAGTCTTGGTCATTCTCAAGGGCTCGTATGCCTCAACCATGACTGCAACCTCTTCCGTGGCCTCCTTTCCTATGGCGTTTTGCACGGCCCCTGGCTGAGGGCCATGAATCAGGCCCCTCACGTGAAGGGTCAGGGAGCCTTCTGAAATGCCTTTCCTGCTCATGAAATTGCCGGAAGAATAAAACAGGACTTCGTCCGTGTCTATGTTGCTATGGTAATACGAAATGGGAATTGCCCTAGGATGGAAGTCATATTTCCTTGGAAGGAAAGTTCCCAGCATAAACGTCTTGCTGCTGAATGTCTCGTGTACCGGAGGCGGCTGATGAAGCCTGCCCACTATTGGAGACATGAGCGAAGTGTTTATGGTCCACGGGAAGAGATATCCATCCCAGCCAACCACGTCGAATGGATGCTGGTCCCTGATTTCCCTGAGGAAATATTCATGAAAATCCACGAGAACTTCGAAATTGCCGTCTTCAATGCGTGGTTTTTCAAGTACAGGGTACCTTATGTCCCTCGCATAGTAAGGAGCACCCTCCTTGACCTGCCCATAGATGTTCAGGTATCTGGGAGGTATTCCCACCCTCTCTCTTGATTCCACGAAGAAGAATTCGGATTCCTTTGAATGCTCAAACCTGTAGGTTGTACCCTTTGGCAGATAGATATAGTCGCCAGGGGAGAATTTCAGTGTGCCGAAAGAGGAAATGACCCTGCCTTCACCCTTCTGGACATAGAAAACCTGTTCCATGAGTGCATTCCTGTAGAAACAGTCCATCTCCGAGGATGGTTTTGAAAGCCCGATGAAAACGTCATCGTTGAACATGAGGTATTTTCTGCCGCTGATGAGATCCCCTTCCGGAGAGAGTTCGAAACCCTTGATGTGCCTGTGGAGCAGTTCACTTTCTGACCCCCCCTCTACCGGTATCCTTTCCTCACGCTTGAGAGCCCTGACTCTTGTGGGCTCCCTCTCATGGTAAAGCAATGAATAAGGGCCATCGAAACTTTCTTCGCCGAAAAGCTCCTCCTTCAGTATCCTCTTTGGATCGTCGAATGTGTGCCTGCTCTCCGGCAAATCACCCTGTTTTACATAAAACACCAATTTTTTCACCTCAGACTATTCTGGAATTCAGTTCCCCAAATGCAGATGATTCAAACTTCACAACATCCCCGGGTTTCAGCCATTCAACTTCTTCCGGGCCAAGCTCAAGAATGCAGCCTCTCCCAACGGTTCCACTCATCAGGATGTCCCCGGGGCGGAGCGTGACATCGGTTGAAGCCCACGAAATCAAATGCTGGAACGTCCAGTACATCGTGTTCAGATTATTTCTAGTCACTTCCCTGCCATTGACAATTACACTGACTTCGGAATCTATCTTCGAGTTGCCGTCCATGAGGCTGAGTACTTCATCAGCAGTTACCACATAACGGCCGAAGGATGTGGCGAAATCCTTGCTCTTGGAGGGACCAAGGCCGATGGACATCTCCTTCCTCTGCTGGTCCCTTGCACTCCAGTCGTTCATCAGAACAAACCCGAAGGCGTGGTCCATCGCATCGCTCTTGGAAATATCTTTTCCCTCCTTCCCTATGATGACTGCAAGCTCCAGTTCAAAGTCCAGTTCTGACGTGAATTTGGGCCTTGCGATCTCTGAATCACTGGGATAAAGTGAAGAGTTCCCTGAATAGTAATAAGCCGGGAAGTCGTACCATTCAGGCGGAACTTCAAGTCCACGTTTCTTCCTTGCGTTCCTTACGTGCTCTTCGAAAGCATAGAAATCCCTTACCTGGTTCACATGCGGTACGGGTATGAGAAAGGACTTGGGCGATATCTCGTCCATCTGCTCCAGTTTTCCGCTGGAGATGAAATCCCTTGTCTTCTCAAGATTTTTCTGGACCAGAAAGAAGAAGGACTTTCCTGAATTTTCGAGATCTTCCCCCGTTATCTCGCCAAGATCGTAATGTTTCCCTTCGTGGGAAACCACTATCCTGGGCCCATCGTCTGTGACAACCTGCCCTATTTTCATGTTTAAAGGTTACCCCTTTTTTCCTGTTCGGTTTCTATTGATTTAAAGAGTTCCCTGAAGTTTCCTTTTCCAAAGGATGTTGCCCCTTTCCTCTGTATAACTTCGTAGAAGAACGTGGGCCTGTCTCCGGTTGGCTTCGTAAATATTTGCAGAAGGTAGCCATCATCATCCCTGTCCACGAGAATGTTGAGTTTCTCCAGATCGGCAAGTTTCTCGTCGATCCTGCCAACCCTGTCAAGCAGAGATTCATAGTAGCTGTGCGGGGTGTAAAGAAACTCCACTCCTCTCTGTTTCATTTCAGACACAGTCCTGATAATGTTGTCCGTCTCTATCGCAATATGCTGAACGCCAGGGGAGTTGTAGTAGTCAAGATACTCCTGTATCTGGGATTTTTTAAGTCCCAGTGCCGGCTCATTGATGGGGAAGATGATTTTCCTGTCACCATACTGAACCACCTTTGATCTGAGTGAAGAGTAATCTGTGCTGATGTCCTTGTCGTCAAAACTGATGAGCTGGTCGAAGCCCAGCCCCTTGATGTAGTAATTCACCCAAGCATCCATCATTCTGTCCTCCACATTGCCCACCACGTGGTCAATTTTCTTCAGGCCAAGTGATTTCCCCTTTTCATTTATTTCCTGAAATCCTTTGGGAATATCGCCTTCGGCTTCGGTGAAATCCGTGAGTGTATGGACAGTTTCCCCGTATGAGGAGAGTTCAGCGGTCTTCACCGTCCCATGATCGGTCTGCAGCTTCTTCTCATTCCTCACCTTCACAACGTCACGATGCTTGATGAAATCGATAGTGTCGCCAATATTATCCACTTTCATGGAAACATCTTTCACTCCATCTCCGTGAAGCCTGACATGATCTGCGACCGGTGAATCATAATTGAGGAAACTTGTGAAAATCAACCTGACATCACCCTGCTGCATAAGGTAGGACACCCTGTCCCTGACGCCCGTTTCAGGGCCGGCATAGGCCCTCAGGTCAAAGCCAAATGCGTGCTGGTGGTAGTAAGCCCACTGCTTGGCTGATCCCACGTAATATTCAACAGCATTTAGTGAGCTGAACAAATTCTCATTATCCATGGATTATCATGAAATAACCGTTATAAAAAGTTTCTCAGGAATCAGTATTTTTCCGTGTCACTGAATAACAGTGCTTCAATCGGCAACTCTGGCAATTCTCTTCTAAGTGAGCCGGGATTTCATCTTTCATGTTGAATTACGGCCAACTTGGAAATCTGCATGGAAACCAATAATTACCATATTGAAATTTACTTCTGGATTTAAGTTGAATTCAGAGATTTATATCAGCGTGCTTGCATACCGTTTCAATTCCAGTTTCTGGAAAATGGGCACGGACGAACAGAAAGGCATCTTTGCAGCCCTTAACTCATTTTTCCAGGATTTCCGGAAGAATCTCGTAAATCTGCATACATATAGATCTCTCAGGCATGATTGCGACATGGTAATCTGGGCTTCGTCATACACTCCCGCAGACCTTGCCTCCTTCCGGGAAAACCTGAACAGAACCTTCGCAGGACTTGGGGAACCGGTTTACAGCATGCTTTCATTATACGAGCACTCTCCTTACCTTAAGGCAGGCCAGGAGCTGTCCGATTCGCTCGGATTTTCGCCCCTGAAGTATTTCGTGACATACCCAATGAACAAGTCTCCCGACTGGTACCTTATTGATCCAAAGGAAAGGAAAACCATAATGTCAGAACACATAGGGATGGCAACGTCGAACCCTGACAACAAGGACATCCGCTCCTACACAACCTACTCTTATGGAATAGGAGACCAGGAGTTTGTGGTAATGTACGAAACAGACTCCATTGCGCAATGGTCTCACGTGACTGCCAAATTGAGGGAGGCGAGACAGAGAAAGTGGGTTACCAAGGAAGATCCAATTTTTGTTGGAATCCTCTCGGAACCTTACGAATTTTGATCAGCAGGATTTTATGACGGATCTTAATGATGAGAGATTGATAATAGTTCGTTACTCTGAGGTCGGACTCAAGGGGAGCAGAGCCAGAAGCATGATGATCAGCCGGCTGAAGTACAACATCAATGATGGTTTGAAAAGGTTGGGAACTGGGGCCAGGATAACCACCGAAAAGGGCCGTGTCTACGTCAGTGATTATGCGAAGGAAGAGCCCATTTTCGACGTCCTTGGCAGAACCATGGGTGTGAAGAGTTTCTCCCCCGTCATCCCTTTCAGCTATAGAAAACCTGAAGATATCGCACAGAAAGCAGTAGACCTCTATTCTGATCGACTGAGTGGTAAGAAATTCGCCGTGAGGTCCAGGAGGGCAGGAGGGCAGAATTTCAACACACGGGATCTGAACCTTATGGTGGGTGACGCGCTGTTCAAGTATTCTGCTGGCGTTAATCTTGATAATCCGGAGATCGAGGTCAATATTGAAGTCAGAAATAACAAGGCCTACTTCTACAGTGAAACCTACCCGGGCCCAGGTGGCCTGCCACTAGGATCTGAATCGCCGCTCGTGGCCCTGGTGTCGGGAGGCATAGACTCGCCAGTAGCCGCATGGATGCTGATGAAAAGAGGATCTCCTGTGGATTTTGTTTTCCTCTCCCTGTCCCATCCCATTGATACAGTCGAGTTTCTAAGAGCAGCTAAGGCCCTGATTGACAATTGGAGCCTCGGATATGAGCCGACCATCCACATCATAGATGGCAAGCCGCTCATAGATCTGCTTGTTGTTTCGGGAAAATTCCGAATTCCCGGAGTAACATACAAGAGGATACTTTACAATATTGCCATAGAGATTGCCAGGGAACGCCATGCCTTTGGAATAATCACAGGCGAGTCAATGGGCCAGGTGTCTTCTCAGACTCCTGAAAACCTGCTGGCCATAAACCACACAATCGATTTCCCAATCTACCGGCCACTCATAGGCATGGACAAGGATGAGATAACGGAATTTGCAAGAAAGATAGGCACTTTCCCGGAAACAAGCAAGGGGGAGTTCTGTTCTCTGTTCTCCCAGAATGTTGTTCTTAACGCTTCTCCGGAAGTGATCGACAAAGACATGGAGAATTTCAGAATCCTTGATGAACTTCTATCCAGGAGAACAGTCCTGAAAGGAGCTGAAGTCAATTCATACCTGAACTCTGTTTCTGATGAGGACTTTGAAGTTACGGAACTGCCAGAGGATTCCGTGGTCATAGACCTCAGAAGCAGGAACAGTTTCGAGCAATGGCACTTCGATGATGCTATCAGTGTCCACCTTGGCGGGATCAGGGAAATCGTTGAACAGAAAGGGAAAGACAAGGTCTATGTCTTCTACTGCCAGAAGGGGCTTCAAAGTGCGTACGCCGCATCTGAGGCAAGAAATCTAGGTGCCAGGTCTTATTACACCACCACAGAGAAAATGAGAAAGATGAAGGAATAGCCTGTTCTAGTAAGAGATTAATACCGTACCCTGATTGTTATACATGGAGCAGGGCCAGAAACAGTTCATCAACTCCCTTATTTCATCATATGGCAACAGCGCAGAGGACAGGTTTCTGATCATCTATGACGGTGCCTGCCCTTTTTGTGGCTCAACCGTGAATTTCCTCCGGAGAATTGACTTCCTTCATAAATTCAGCTATGCAAAACTTCAGGAGTTTACCGGCAAGGACAGCGTGAAGATACCTTTGTCCCTCCTCCAGGAGAGCATCCACGTTGTGGACAGGAAGAATGGCAGGGTCTGGAATTCCATGGCCGCTGTCTCCACACTCCTTCTCCATTCTCCGCCTGCTTTTCCCCTGCTGGTACTGGTTCTTCTCCTGCGGATGTTGAAGTTGGCGGAACCCGCCTACAAATGGATATCAAAGTCCAGGTACAGCATTTCCGCTGCCCTTAGAGGATGATGTTTATTCACTTATTGCGATTTAGCGGTAGATGAAACCATACAGGACGCTGTCATCGCTTCTTCTGGCCTCCACGATTTTCCTTGCACTGGGAGGATTGATTCTCAGATTGGAAAACCTTGTGCCATTCACTCTCACCGCATCAACAATCGCAGTGATACTTGTCATTTTCCTGGTGGCACATTTTGTCTGCAGAGAAAAATTCCTGTGGACAGTGGCCGGCTTGATCCTGGCACTGGTTTCCATAATCTTCAACACCACCCAGCCACAGCATGTCGATGCTATTCTGCACCCTTTCGTCTCAGTCCAGTTCACGGTACTGGTTATCTCTGACGTAATGGGATTCTACATACTGCCGGCAGCATACATAGCATTGTATGCAATCTATTTCAGGCGGCTGAAAAAATAATCACTGGTCTTTGGCCATTGAATCCATGAAACCCGTTATTCCCAGGAGGGAGCTGACCGTCTGCGATCTGTCCCCAAGCAGGGCAAGCCTGGAGGCAATGTATTCACGGTTAAGTGGTTTTTCGTCGGCAGGTCCTCTGGTGCCGGTGTCCGAGATCACCCGGGCAATTTCAGCTGAAATGCGGGGGGAAAGTATCTCAAGTATGGTGTAGAACAGGTCAGTAATCTTCATGCTGCCTATTACATCAACATCTCTCAGGTGAAGGCTGCTTAACCTCAGCTTATGGTCTTTCAGGTAAACAAGGGCAGTCTTGATCTGCGTCAGCATATCATTCACGCTGTCCCTGTTAAGGTTGGCGTTGAGTGCCGGTTGTGAAGTGAGGGAGACAGATTGCAGGGTGTCTTTGTAGTCGATCTCCAGGAAAATGGTGCCTTCGGACATCGAGGAATGGAATTTGAATTCTGAACCTGTCTCATCATCCCTGAAAGTGACAAACAGATTGGAATCGGAGAGTGATGCCTGCGTGAGATAGTATGTGTCCAGCCGTTCAAAATCCACAGCGGGTTCCCTGCTTACCCATGTTTTTGCAAACCTTACAGGCAGCTTGAGTCCCTTCAGCAGTGTTGAACCTTCCAGCCTGGATTTCAGGAATTCCACTTCAGAGGCGTTCAGCATGAATTCGTATTCCAGTTCCCTGGGGCAAACGCACCTGTACCTTGATTCGTACCCTCCCTCAACGTAATGCAGTGATATCTCCGATTCTATCGCCTCAATCTGATCCCAAGAAAAGAATGCCTCGAGAGATCGTATGGACTTGGCCCTGTAGGATTCCATCTCATCCTCCTTTGCAGTGATTTCCTTGTCCATGTGCTGTGAGAGCATGTTCTCGTAATCATCGAGGCTTGACGAGGAGTGCTCCATTATGTTGTCATAATACATTTTGAAGAATTCAAAACCTTCTTCCCCAGCGTATGAGTCCAGTACGGACCTGATTTCATCGCGAATCTTTCTTTCCCTCTTTATATGGCCTTCCTTTCGTGACTGGATGTCCCGGAGTTCTGCCTTGCAATCGCTGACCCTGTCCGCGTTTAGAACAGCGTCTTCCAGTTCAGTGAAAACCTGCCTGACCAGGCGCGAACTTTCGGTGCCCATACCATTGTCCATGCTAAGCAAATCCCCTTAGAACACTTGATTTAAAAGGGTTTGTCATTCTCCGGCACTAAATATATATTCAAAAGGCCATCTTACCCTTGAGAACCTTGGAAGATCAGAAGAAAGGGACGGGGGACAATTACAAAATGCTGCTTGAAAGGCTCAAGCTTGATGTGAAATCCTCAATGTCACTGGCGAAGGAAAGCAACAGCTATCTGGCATTGCTGAAACACGAGATCACGGAATCTCCGGACATGGACATAAGAAGTTTTGTCCAGCTGATTTCAGAAGGGAGAAGAAGAACTCCGCGGGTCATGGTCATTATTGCACTGGGTGAACTTTCATTTTCGGCCCTTTTGCTGTTTATGGGGCTTGTCCTGATTTTCCCCACGTTCTTTTCTTACGCTGACCCGAGAGTAATGCTGGATTATTTCAGCACACAACTGAGTTTCATTGCACCCGGAACCATACAGGCAACACTCATCCTGATCGTTGATTTCACTGTTTCAGTCATAATGCTCCTTTCAGCCTTCCAGTTGATTAGAATCGCGTCAAACAACCTGAAAGAAGCCGGACTTACGGTGTCTGATGCCAATTGAAGCTGAGCCGGAGGACAGCTAGCCTTTTCGTTAAGATCTTCAAGATCTCATCTGCCGTTGCAGGTTTTTTCTTCATATTCCTGTCTCTTGTAATACTGTCGCAGCTTCTGCTCCATTATGGAAGCCCAGCCCTGGCGGGGTTTTCCGGAAACATGGAAATCATGGGTTCGATAGCAGCCCTTGTATCGGGCATAACACTGGTTTCCATATTGCCGGAGTCTTTCAGGGTGAAATTCATAAGGCCCCCTACCAGACCGCACATCACCCCCACTTATGGATTCACGACACTGGTTGCCATAGGTGTAGGTGCAACAATAGGGTCCCCCCTCTTCATCATCCTGCCGGAAAATGTTGTCCAGTATGCCTTTGTTTCCCTGATATCACTGCTTATAGCAGGATCACTGTCATTCCTGATTTCGAGAATTTACTCGCACATGTTCAGCTACACCCTGGAAAACAGCATAGAAGTGGTTGGGGGACCAGGTTTCGTGAAGATAACCACGAGGGAGAAAGGCCTCAGGTACTTCATTTCCAGGTTTTCCATGTGGATTGCCAATACGGCGCTTGCTGCCTTCTCCGCCATTTTCCTGTTTACGTTCACGTTCTCAACACTGCCGGGAATACTCTTGACACTGGGTGTTGGAGGAGTGGCGGGATACCTTGTTGAAACCATAATAATCCTGCTCTTTGGGTTCTGGTTCGTAATCAACGCATTCTATGAGAGAAGATACCTGAAAACCATCGGATACGCGCAGATCGTTATGATAACAATCATCACAATACTCATCCTGTTCCAGGGTTTTTCCCTTGGCTTTGCCGGACACTGGGACATGGGCGGATTCTTCAGCATCAATATCTCCAGCTTGCCTGTGGAGATACTTGAAAACACAGGATTCCTTTTCATCCTGTTCTTTGGTTTTCAGGAGATCCAGGCCATGGTCAGGGAAGGAAAGGAGAAATCAGACATTCCGCTGTTTTCGAAACTCTTTGGGCTGGAACCCATGCCCAAGGCGAAGTATTTCCCACTTTCGATGAGCATGACCGTCATAATTTCACTGACCATTATGCTGTTTAATGCAGTCACCATATACGCGGTTCACCCGGATCCTGGAAATCTGAAAGGATCAACCATTCCTGCACTCTATGTCGTGTCAAAATACCTGGGCAGGAATTTCGAACTTGTCACAGCCTCGGCATTTCTTCTTGCCACCGTAACCACATTTGTTCCTGCGTTCATTGCCGCTTCAAGGCATCTCAGGTCACTGTCGGAAGAGGGATTCTTTCCCAGATCTGTAAAGAGTTCATCATGGTTATTCACCGTCATGCTCATAGTTCTGCTTTCATTCACCAATTCCGGGTTCCTGGTAAACATAACAGATTTCATGGTCCTGATCGCTCTCGGGATGATTTCCCTCTCCCCCTTCTGGCTTAGAAAAAGAACTGGAAGCGTCTCCCGGAGAATGAAATGGATCTCCGTGGGCGGTGCAGTGGCAGCCTTTGTGATCGACGTTTCACTCTTCCCGAACAACCCTGACGTGGTATTCCTGGGAGTGGTTGCCGTCATACTCAGCTTCATGATGTACGACATTATTTCAACCGGAACAATAGGCCTCCAGCTGTTTGTGGTTTTCTTCGACATGAGCGGATATCTTCTTCTTTCCGCGTTCAGGTCAGGCATGAGCCTGGCTTTTCCAACGTTTCCGGGAGGATTTGCAGGATCGCTCCTGTTGCCTGGCAACACCCTGGAGGTCATGCTTCTACTGAGCGCTGCCATGATACTCGTGAATATCCTCATGGACGTTTTTGTAATCAGCAGAACAGACTTCTACAGGCCGGGTTAGAATCAGGTATCAGGAAGCCGCCAGCCCCCGGATACTTTTTCACGTTCCTTTGCAGCTTCACGGAAAGATAGGTCTACTGCTTCCTGAGCAGTATGAACCCTGAATACGTCTCCGTCCGTAGGCTTCCTTTTTTCCAGATCCAGTTGGCCGATGATTATTACCGATTTTCCTTCGGAAAGTGCAAATGTTGCCTCGGAAATGGTGCCTGTCGAACCGTCCACGGCAATCAAGGCTTCGGACGCCCTGACAATAAGGAAATTCCTGGCGTAACCAATGCCCGTTGGCATCCTGACAGTCAGGTGGCCGTTTCCCGATTCCATCTTCATGCCCGGCAGGATCCCCACTATGATCCCATGTTCCTCCTGGACTCCCTGTGCAACCCATTCCATAACTCCGGACATTCCTCCACAAAATACGGTGGCCTTTTTCTGTGCCAGCAATCTTCCAAGTTCTATGGATACTTCACGGTATTTTTCATCCGCCTTTCCCCCACCAATCACGCCAATATTATACATCGATATTCTCCGGTCCGGCTTCCGGCCTATGACGGGCGGGTAAGGAATTCCAGGGTGTATTTTCCTATCTTTCCGTCCTTTATGTTGAACTCAACATTCTGGCTTGCAGCAAGTTCTTCAAGAGATGCTGCGCCACTCTGTCCAATTGCCCTCTTGATCTCTTCCTCGTGATCCGCTATGGGGACAAAATCCGTTTCAAAAAAAGTTGCAAGCCATACGCCCATCACTCTCTTCAACTCGGGAAGTGGATCAGGAGAGTCCTCCACGCGTATGTCCATGTATACATCTGATCCCTCCTCAAATGGCTCTTTCAGGGACGAAATGAGGATACAGGCACTCTGTTTCCCCCGCTTGTCCCCACCCTGTAATTCTGCGGCCATGAGGGCAGCCATTATCCGGTTTTCCAGCTTGCCCTCTTTCTCCATTTCCCTGGCCATTGCTTCCAGTACTGAAGGGCCTGCGAGTATGTTTCCCTGCACTGAATAATTTTTTCCTGTTATGTGGCCTGCATAATCCATGCACTCTTTCCCCGTGAAAGCGAAGGAATTTCCCATTGAGTCCATGGCAGCCACCTGCCTCTTCTCTCTGCCATCATCCTTTGAAGTGAGAATGTCTATGGTTCTTTTTGCGTCATTCTCCTTGAGGAGATCAAGGCCTTCCGGCCCGTAGGAATAATTGGCATAGGATTGTGTTGCAATGCAGCCAACTCCTGCCTTTGCCCATGGGACAACAGAGCCAACTGAAAGAAATCTGCTGGCAACGCCGACTCCCCACTTTTCTTCGTCGGGATCGTAGCACACTACTGAAAATGTCACGTCCAAAAAGAGAATGGTGGGTGATTAACTTTTCTTTTCCTCCAATTTTTTTTCAGGTATTTCCCTGTGTATCAGTGATGGTGTGTCTTTCTTCTCCGTGGCTGTCTTCAGCTTCTTCCTCATTTTCCTTGACCTTACCGACACGGCTATGAGTGCAACAATGAGGATTATTATGAGCAGCATTACAGCTATATTCAAAGGAGTGAACGTGAAATTTGATGTCAGCTGCTGAATGGCTGTGGGTGTCACTTTTTCATCGAAGGTGTAGGTCTGGTGAAACTGTTGCGCAGTGTTGTTGAGATTCCACTGCACCACTATCTGGGCAGGATAGGTCTGTGTGGCAGCCGAAGAGCTCACGTCAACTATGTAAGTTACAACCACTTTCTGGCCTGGAAGGAGCTCTGCTATGGTGAAGTTATCTGCCGTCAAAGCTGCGAGCGGATTTGATGACGGTATGTGAATGCTGATTACGCTGGGTGAAAGCAGATGCACATTCACGTTGTACATCACACTGCTGCCGGTGTTTGTAATATTGAACAGTTCAAGAACAGAACCGGATCCCGGATTGAGAGCGGGTATGGAACCCTGAATGTCAAGTGACCCGTAATTGTTTAGAAACAGCTGTATTGTATCCTGTGAGTTTCCAAGGAGCAATGTAACCGGTGCCTGCCCGGTAAGGTTCATTGCATTCATGAGGAATGTAAAATTCTCAACTGTCCCGGAAGGCATATAGGCCACATTATAAGCACCGGTGAGAACCTTGAATGAGCCTGACGAAAGAGAAACCTGCATATTTTGGGCTGGGCCCGCTCCGGTGTTGGATACAACTGCAGTGAACTGGATGAATTTCTGGTCCTGGTATAGTACAGGCGGGTTTGTGAAATAGTTCACCAGAGATATCTGCGGAGTGCCGAGGACCGCGATCTTGAACACCAGGAAAGAAGGCGTGTTCGGGGTTAAATTGGTGGTGACCTGGAGTGCGACTTCGTAGACTCCCCGGGAGGCATTGCTGCTCACGTCAACCAGCTGGTTGATCGTGAGGGTCTGGCCGGCAGAGACAGCCGAGATGTTGGAGTATGTTCGCTGTGGTAATGGGGGGCGTGTAATGTAGCTGGATGCAAAGGGGAAGTGTGGTTGTACGACGAGGTTAACGGAGGCAGTCAGGTAGGGGAATTTCCGCAGGGATTAAACATGCACAAAAAAAGGGGGGTAGTTTGCCCGGGGTGAAACCAGCAGGTTTGAATTGGAGCTGTACCAGTAGGCGTTCGTAACCGCCACGGGCTCGTATCCTGGAGAAGCCGCGTGGGCGGAGCCAACAGTTCCCAGTGTGCCCAGAAGAGCAAGCAATACTAGAGCAGATACTACAAATTTCTTTTTATTCAAATGATTCACCTTTTCTTTTTCCTAAAATCTCGTTTTTCATGAATAGTGTCAGGACTACCATGATAGCCAGGAAGACCAGGCCTATTATGTAGATGTAATCGTAGGCCGCACCTGACGGGAAGGTCCCAAATATGGGAAAAAATGGGAGTCCTCCGACTGGATAATTGTACACTCCAAGCAGCACAGGCATTACGTATGTGCTTTCCAGGACTCCGCCTATTGCAGGTGCAATAGCGGATCCAATGTTCCTGAACACTACGTTCATTCCCGTTGATACCCCTGCGTCTTTTGCGGGGGTCGAGATGAGAAGAATGTTGATTACTCCGACAAAGACAAATGACAGACTTATTCCCAGAAGAGTAGTGTCTTCAAGTATGGAGATTGTTGTTTGCCTGTTGAACAGCAAGGCCAGGTAGGAGAGGAAAAGGACCACACCCCCTATAAGAATGGTAACCTTCGGTCCCCTCCTGTTGGTTATCCTGGCGGACAGAGGAGCGAAGATCATCGATGCAATTGCTGCGGGAAGCATCACGAGCCCTGAATTGAAGATTGGCATCCCAAAACCTGAGGGGCTGGGATCCTGCAACAGCACCGGTACAGTGTAGAACAGGAAAAACATGCCGGTCATTGCAAAGAGCCCTGCAAGGTTGGCAAGGAGGATGTTCCTGATCTTCAGTAGCTTAAGGTCAATGAAGGGCATTTCTACGGCCCTTTCGATGAGAATAAAGGCTGCAAGGCTGACAACAGACATCGAAAACGAAGCTGCTACTGCAAGGGATTCCCAACCCCAGTACTGGCCTTCCGATAAGCCCAGTATGAGGAATATGACGGAGAGGGACAGGGCGAAAACCCCTGCAAAATCTATCTTTTCCTGTCTTCGTATGGGACTTTCCTTCACAACCACAATTGCAGCAATCATAAGTGCCAGTGCCACAGGAATTGCTGAATGGTAGGACCACTCCCACCCATAGTACTGAGTGATGTAGGCCCCTAGAACCAGCCCTATGGCAGCTCCTCCTGTAAAAGTTGAACTGATAATGCCCTGTGCCAGTGCCAGGTTCTCCCTGGGTACCTCATCATTCAGAAGAGCATACGCGACAGGGAACATCCCCATTCCAATTCCCTGAACGGCCCTCACAAGTATAAACTGTGGAAGGTTTGTTGCAAAACCGCCGAATGCAACAGCTACTGTGTAAACGCCTGCAAGAATTATGAAAATCTTCTTTTTACCGTAAATATCTGCAAGCCTTCCGAAAATTGCCGCTGAGACTGTTCCCGAAAGAATGTAAGCAGTAATGACCCAGGATAGCCGGTCATAGTTCGTGTGGAAATCCCTTACAAGAATTGGCAAGGCCGGAGTCACCATGGTCTCCACGTACGTGATGAGGATCCCCATCATGGCCATGATTCCGATGGTCAGTTTTGCACTTCTTGTGAATGCCACTGGCTCACCTCCTCCTCAAGATCTCTGAACTTCTTCTTCAGGAGATCAAGTTCCTCCATTCTTCCAGATTTCTTGAGGATAAACCCGAGTTTGACCAGGGACATTATCTCATCCCCGAGATATTCCAGAAGCTCCCTCAGAATGGTTGCGTCATCGAGATTGGAGAGAAAATCCAGAAAGAGGGCATTCTCATCCATGGAATCGACAAAGACTCTCCTTTTCAGTTCATTCCTTATTGAGCGTACCTCGTCTACATACTGCTGTCCCTTTGTGGTGAGAGAGTAAACTTTCTTGGTTGGCATCTTCCGGAATGATACCAGACCCTTTTCTACAAGGGTGTTCATGATGGGATTAAGTGTTCCGTTTGAGATCCTTTCGTCCCCGGATGCTATGTATCTTGACAACTGGTAGCCGCAAAGATTCTTGAAACTCAACGCGAAAAGAACCCTGGTTGCATAATCCCTGTTAACCATATGTCGAAATCGACATAGTCAGTCAGTATATTAATTTGGCTGAACAAACACTGACACGGATCCCGCAAAATTCCCTTTCGTGGACTGATTGCCAGATATCTTGAAAAATACGCAAGGAACGTATTTTGCAAATCAATCAACAAAAAGTAGTTATTATTTAGATGACTGGAGGCTTAAATGCTTTCGAGAAAGGTTGACGAAATTAATCCCGGCGAATTGTCTGAACATCTGGACGAGGGAGGCGAACAGGATCGGGTACTTGTTGTAGATGTCAGGGAGCCAGGCGAGTATTTTGGTGACATGGGCCACATAAAGGGGTCACTGCACATACCCTTAATGGAACTCAAGGACAGCCTCGATAAACTCAGAGTTGAGAAAAGGAAGCTTGTATTTGTATGCAACAGTGGAGAGCGCAGTTATTATGCCTGTTCTTTCCTTAAGGATCAGGGGATCGATTCTGTCATGAACCTCAAGGGGGGAATGATACAATGGCATCTCACTGGCCTCGATGTTGAATATGAGTGACCTGAATGGCAGCACAATAATCAGGAATTCCGAGAAAATAGCCTTCACAGAGGAACGCAAGATTCTTGCATCCCTTATTTCTTCCACCTTTTCCGTTCTGGATCCATCCAGAATCTTGAGGAAGCATGCGATTGAAATAATGGAAAAGAAGGAACCCGGTGGAAAACTCTATGTCATTGGCTTTGGAAAGGCTTCACTGAAGATGTATGAGGGTTTGAGAGAAGCAACCGCCCATAGAAGCACTTATGCCGGCATCATAATTCCCCGGGGTGAGGAGGTTGAGGTGGATTACCCTGAGCTTGAAATCCTTCGCGGAGACCACCCCATAGCAGGAGAGAACACTAGAATATCTTCCCAGAAATTGATGGACAGGATAAAGGATCGCGCGGAGGATGATATGTTCATAGTCCTTATCTCAGGCGGAGGATCCGCACTCTTTGAAATCCCGGAGAACGGCCTCACCGTGGATGAGATTGGTGAGACAGCGAAATGCCTTATGAACTCGGGTGCAGACATAAAAGAGCTGAACATGGTCAGGCATTCTATGTCAAAAGTGAAGGGGGGAAAACTGGCTCAAATCCTGTTTCCGGCTGAAGTCTATTCGTTCATAATATCAGATGTGCCTGGAGATGATCCTCAATTAATAGCGTCCGGGCCACTGACGCCAATAAGTTATGGAGGAAAGGAACTGCAGGAGGTTGTCTCAAAGTATGAACAATACTGCAGCATCCTGAAAAGGCACAAGCTTATGGCAATTCCGCCTGATTCAGGTCCGGAAGTGTTCCGCAACGTCCATACAGAAATTATACTCAAGAACAGCGATTTCGTTGGACAATTTGCATCCGGACTTAAGAAGGCTGGAGCCAACGTATGCACAGTCACTGAGCCGGTTACGGGAGATGTGGAAGGTGTTGCCGAGTCCCTGGCCTCGGAAGCGCGAGCCAATTTTGCCAAGAAGGAAAAACCGGTATGGGTGATCGGAGGCGGAGAGACTACGGTTCACGTTCAAGGCAAAGGGATCGGTGGAAGAAACTGCGAGCTTTCACTGAGAGTCCTGCTGCAAATGAAAGATGACGAGCGGTTCTTGTTTTCCAGCATTGGAACGGATGGAATAGATGGTGTTAGCCCTGCCATGGGTGGAATAACAGACACATGGTTCAGGGATACCGTTCCCATAGAGGAAATCATGAAGAGCCTGGATGGCAGTGACTCCTACTCATTGCTCAACAGATACAATTCAGCCATCCACACCGGCTATACAGGAACAAATGTATCGGATATCTTCATCATGCACTATGAGAAGAAGACAAAGGGAGAGTAGACAAAGTGTCAAAGCTGTTTTTGAAATCTGCCAGGAGTAGCGCAATCCTTGATAATGCAACAAATGTCGTTACCATCCGGGGAAAGAAAGTGGATCTGGAACCCAATATTGTGGTTTCACCCGGTGATGTTGTTAACCTGAAAGGGGAAACATTCATTGCCATGCCCCTTGACCCGCTTTTTTTCGGAGACTTTTCAAAACGCACGGCGCAGATAATACAACCCTGGGATGCTGCAATAATTCTCTTTTATTGTTCAATAACCCCGGGTAAAAAAATTCTGGAATCCGGGTCCGGTTCGGGTGCACTATCAATGGCAATTCTTAATGCCATAGGCAAAAGTGGTGAACTTACAACAGTTGAAGCGGAAAAGTACAATATTGAAGTCGCAGGCGAAAATGTGGGGAATTCCAAGGAACATCCCAATTGGAAGATTGTCCATTCCAGAATAGAAGAATACTCCACCGGTGAGAGATATGATGCAATTGTGCTTGATGTCCCGGAACCGTGGGTTGCCATTGGAAAATTGTCCAGGAATCTGGCATCTGGAGGGAAAATATGCTGCTACTCCCCAACCTATAATCAGATGGAGAAAAATGTCTCAACGTTGAAGGCCTCAGGTTTTCACGTTCTTGAGAGCCTGGAACTGATGAAAAGGAGTATTATTGTCAGGGACAATGCAACCAGGCCGGACAATGACATTATTGGTCATACTGCTTTCATGACATTTGCTGTGAAATTGTCCGCAAGATCCACCAAGATCTGAATCTAGTGTCAAATAATAAATAAGAAAAGCACATGATTTAATCAGTGGAGGAAAACTTGGTTTGCGAGGCCTGCAATGGTACAGGCTTTGTAAACGATCCAGCCGGCAGGCCTGATGTCTGCAATTCGTGTTATGGTCTCGGGTATGTGAGGGGAACCTATAAACCAGTACCTCTCTCAGAAAACAAGATGAAGATAAGAAGGGCATTCATTTTCACTTTTCTCGCACTGGCCGTGTATTATGGTGCATTTTCGTATGGGTTCATCAGGTACTCATTTGGCCCGATAACCACTTTGATTATACTTCTCATAGGCCACATTACCGCTGTTTCTTTTCTTGTCTTTTACATACTTTTCCGGGCAGTACATGACGCATGACTTGACCACTGCAGAATCAGTGTGAACATCATTATTACAAGACTACAAACTACATCTGGAAGTTATCACTATTCAATTTCACCTACCAGAACCAGTTTTTACTTACCCGTTTTAGAATGATTAGACAATCCTAAAACTCTAAAAGGTCAGAACCGGAATTATTTAGTTAAAAATTTGAGTCCCGGCTTCCGGATTCGAACCAGAGGCCTGCGGATTACGGCGGTATTCCATGCCGTGGATTCCCTCTACAGTCCGCCGCTCTACCAGCCTGAGCTAAGCCGGGTAACCCTGTAATAACCACCCTTATTAAAAAGGTTAAGGTGCATTGCCCAGAGAAATGTGCCATGCAATATACGCAAGACTTGATATGCTTACTGCTCCGGACTGTTGGATGAAGAAGCGGCAGGTTCCAAATCCGGGTTTAAATCTGACAGCCAGAGATGAGAACTGGTCTTCACACGGTTACTCTAATTTGTTTCATAGAATTGCCATATTCGCTTTTCATCAACATGCAGAATGTCATAAAATTCATATTCTAATTATTTGCTTGTCAATTTGACAAAGATTTGGTATTTCACGAACACGACCTCCCACTACCTAAAAATACTCTGATGCCATTAGGGGAACCGTCACAATCCAAATTTTTCTGGAGGTAAAAATGGAAGTCGAAGAATTAACTGCGACAATGGGAAAATACTATGGTGAAAGGATAGTCACTGCATTGATCGGAATCGAAAGCGACGTCAACAAGGTGGACACCGTGGCGTCTGCAGTCACTGATTTTTCCAACGTTGAAGATGCGTTTGTAGTAACAGGAGATTATGACATACTGTTGAAAGTGAGATTCCCGCACTATGACGATTTTCAGAATTTTTTGGTAGATAAACTGGGCAAACTGGAAGGCGTCAGAAGGATCAGAACAATGATGGTCCTTTCAATAAAAAAGGAAATGGGGCAAAAAATAGGAGAGTGAATTATATGGATCAAAAATTATATGAAGAAGTTCTATATCTTTTAGATGAACTTGGGCAGGATACAACCGTGCCCAAGAATGTAAGGAAAAATGCTACAGATTCCATATCTAGATTAAGCAACCAGAATGAAAGTCTAGATATTAAGTGTGCGACAGCCATTTCTTTGCTTGATGAAATGACCAACGACCCAAACGTGCCCGCACATGGAAGAGCTGCATTATATACTGTCATTAGTAAGCTTGAAGCTTTGGCAAAATCATAACTTTTTTCCCTTATTTTGAGTATTAGACGAAAAAATGATCATTAAGCCGAATTTCTTCTCAAATTTACAAAGTAAAGCGGATACAGTAACCTTTATTAAATACGATTACATATTTAATTGAATATAATAGTGGGGGCGAGATCAAATGGTGCTTTCAGAAGTAAATGACAAGCTGGCAAAATACCTCATTATTTCGGATATACCTAGAAGCGTAGCATACACGTTGGTCTATATCAGAGATAAAGGGGAGATTACAAGCGTAGAAATTGAGCGTGAGACAGGACTTAGACAGCCTGAGGTTTCAATAGCCATGCAATGGCTGAGGAGAAAGGGCTGGATAAACAAGAGAAACATGAAGAAAGAGGGAAAAGGCCGTCCAATACACGGGTACCGCCTCTCTAAAAGTTTCAATGAAATTCTGGAAGAGATTATCCAGGACCTTACTAACAAAATAAATGAGATAAACGATAATATAGAACAGTTAAAATCATTCCAGGACTAAATCTATTTTATTTTTATAGTTCTGGCCCCATTTGGGGTTCCAAGAATTATTATGTTGGACATGCCAGAAAATATGCCAACCTCAGCAACACCCGGGATCTTTTTTATGCTTGATTCCAAAGCAGTCGAATCCGGAATCAGTCCGAATTTGCAGTCAAGGATCAGATTCCCGTTATCTGTAACAAAGTCTCCGTTGTCGCGAAGCGTGCACTTCCCACCAAGCTTTTCAATGTTCCGTTTTGTATTAAGATGAAGATACCTGAATATCTCTACCGGCACCCCGAAGTCTCCAAGTCCCGCCTGTCGATACTTTGACTCGTCAGCAATTATGCAAACCTTTCTTGAGTTAAAAGCAACAATTTTTTCCCTGAGCAAAGCCCCTCCACCGCCTTTGATAAGGTTTCCGGAAGAGTCGATTTCATCTGCCCCATCGATGTCAAGATCAATGTTGCCGGAAAAATCCTCGTCCACATCTATGCCAAAGTTCCTGGCCAGGGTGGCTGTTTCCCTGGAAGTTGGAACCCCTGTTATCTTGAATCCTTTTGCCACCAGAGTAGACAGGCCTTCGAGGAAGAACTTGACAGTTGAACCCGTCCCAAGTCCAAGAACCATTCCGTCTTTCACAAGCTTAAGAGATTCAAGGGCAGCAACCTTCTTGAGAGACTCTGCATTTCCGGTCATAGATACTAAAGAACTGTGAAGTAGATATTTCTGTTGCCGTGTAACAATTTTATTCTCTGGAATTGGGAGGAGGGCTGTGAAAACGTTATTACGCATTTAGTACTAGGGAAGCAATGGAAAAGAAGTCATGGAGAGAATCTTGCACCGAGTTGCAGAGACTTGTTTTGCCACCGGACACAAATGTATTCAGTGACCTGTATGGAGGACGTCTGGTGGAATGGATAGATAATGTTGCAGGAATAGTTGCTGCCAAACATTCAAGAAAGCGCAATGTAACTGGAAGCATCGATAGCCTGTTTTTCCTCTCACCCATAAATCTGGGAGATATTGTTCACCTGACCGGGAGGATCAACTATGTTCACAAGTCAACAATGGAAATTGAAGTGGATGTTTTTTCAGAAGAGGGACTCACTGGAGAAAAAAGTTTCACAACAACCTGTTTCCTCACATATGTTGCCATAACCCAGGATGGCAGGCCAACAGAAGTCCCGGGGCTAATACTGGAAACGGCGGATGACAAACAGAGATTTGAACAGGGTGAGAAACGCAGGGAGGTCAGGTTAAAGAACCTCAAAGACGTGAAAGCGAGGATTCCCAAAGAGATATAATTTATACATGAAATACATTCATTTCATTAATGGAATTTAGTGCAATTAGTCAACTAATTATACAAAATTCACAATTGACCGTTTCGGGTCAAATTCAGGACATGCTGAACAGAATCTACGCAGTCGTGGTTTCTGTATCTGCTATTCTGATCGCGATTCTTTGGATTCCAATTGCCATGGGTTTCTTCGGTACAGACGAAAACAAGAGATATGAGGCAAGAATCAGGCTAAAGAATGCGCTGATTGGAACCTTTGTTTATGTAATTGCGGTTAGTGGCTTTCTCTACACCCTGGTTCACTACCTCGTCACCGGATAAAACTGAGAAAAATGCAGATACTGCCCCTGCTCCTTGGATTCCTGAATCTGCTGGATAGCGCCTACAAAGCCCTGATAGGCGTGCTTTGGTCTGCACTCGTCACCTTTGGCTTGAGCCCAAGATATACATTTCTCGTCCCGTTCACTTCTTACGGCCCCTTTCTGAATCTTGAAAACTCATTACTTTCAGGATTCTACTTTCAATTTTCGGTTCTGGTAGTTTTAGCGGGCACAATCGTCATGCTCGGATACAACAGTTTCCAAAGACCTCAACCGGGCCATCTCTTCGTATCCCGGCTGCTTGCCTCTGTTTTGTTTGGTGCTATTTCATTCTTTATGGTGGTGTTTTTTCTGTCCGCCCTGAACGGCATCTACGGGTACATCTATTCTGCTTCCGGACTGAACTGGTCGGATTTCCTCCTGTTTGCTTCAACTCTCCCATCCACGGGAAACCATGCGCTGGTAGGAGGAAGTGATTCTGCATTGATTGAGATTTTCACCTTATCGGGCTATTTCACCTCTATAATCAGCTTGTTTGCAATGCTTATGCTAAGGCAGGCCTTAATGCTGTTTTCACTGATTGTTCTCCCTTTTGCAACAGTACTTCTTTCATTCAAAGGAGGGAGCAGGTTTGCACGAGTGGTGTGGGAAATAATTATTGAAATGTCTGCCTATCCATTCTTTGTTCTTGCCTGCCTTTATCTTGGTCACATCTTTTCATGGGATATGCCCCTGCAACTGGCATTCCTTTTCCTGCCGTCTCTTCTGCCAGGAATACTTTTTGCCTCCGGTCGCGGTTTTCTTTCGGCCCCCATCATGGGTTTTCTTGGAGAAATGTCCCTGTCAGGAAGTGTGGGAAAAGGGCTTGAAACAGCAGATATACTTGCTGGGTTTGCGAAAGGAGGTTCATTTTCTGGGGCGATAAGGGAAACAGCACTTCTTCCCGTTTCCGATTCACACTCCGCGAACCACTCCGGTAATCACGCCAAGGGAAGGGAAGTCATGCCATGGAAGGAGCTCCTGAACGAGGAGCTTAAATACAGGAGGGAGTGAGACTTCTGCAGCACAAAAAACTTCCAACCAATGTGTACTCATACAAAGCAACAATATTCGGCGTTCCAATAAAGGAGATTCTCGTAGTTTCAGCGATTCTCTGTGTATCGATCATAGGTATACGTATCAACCTCTTTTTCACTATTGGGGCGGCATTAACCTCATTGGCCCTGTTCATAACCGGCAAGAACAGAAGCTGGAGATTTTCAGCACTTTCATTCCCTCGGCATGGCAGTCGGAGAAGGACCTTTTACCCAAACGTGGCAAAAGAACTCTTCAATGGACACATGTTCGTGCTGACCAGGCAGATAGTTTCAGTTTTCGCAGAAATCACCGGGCAGAATTTACTGGCCATGAGAGACCCCGATCAGGAGCTGGTTTTGAGAGGGATACAAACAGCCATTAAGGACAATGAACCAGATATGGATTTCATATCTTTGCATGAGCCGGGGAACGAAGAGGGCCGTAAAACACAAACTTACGCTTTCAAAACCTATGTAAGGCTCTCCTCACCCTTTGACAGGAGGGACAGGGAATCTATTCTCTTCTCATTGACGTCATCCTTTTCCGTTCTCGAAAGGAATCTGGAAAACTGTGGGTTCCACGTGCGAGAAATTGGTTCGTGGGAGGAGATATCGAGGTTAATGAGCGCCCTGCTTCCATGATGGAGGAGAGAATATTACGGAAAAAAGGATTAAAATGGGCAATCAGGGGAAAGACAGAATTCTTTACAGGTTCCACAAAAAGTTCGTCGAAACAGAGAGATATTCAGCCGATCTTGCAGTTTCCAATTCATCGTATTCATTCGGCCCATACTATCTTACACTCGTGGAAAGCATGGGTTTTCCAGTTGATATCCGGACCAGCATAAGGAAAGCAGGGAAAAGCAGTCCTGGAAGATTCATCAAAGGGCTTTTATCGGAGAGAAAAGCAGAATTGAGGCTCTCAGGTTCCAGCGTCACAGGAAACGAGTTTCTGAAAAAGCAGATAAGCGATCTCGAAAGGATGCTTATCCAATACGAAAAGGATGAGGCAATACCATTGGATGTTACGTTCATGCTGAGGGTCTATGCTGACCACCCAGCCATATTGAATGCGAGACTGCAACGCGTAAAAAATCTTCTGGGGATGCTTGGAATAGAAGTATCGGATGTTCCGGTTTCCAGGAGATCCCTCTCCGGGATGATCATTCCAGAGAAGAGATCAACGTACCCATATCTCATGAATTCAAGAGATGTGGCCCAGATTCTGCCTGTGTACAGGGAACCGTATGAGAAGGGTGATGGGATCGTCATTGGGATAGATGATCTAACAGAGAGGTTTGTTTACTACAACCCGTTCAGCCAGAATTCTTACAACTCCCTCGTGATAGGAGAGACCGGGTCAGGTAAATCATATTTTACAAAATTATTGCTGACACGGTCACTGAAAACAGGAATGATTGAAAACGCAATCATTTTTGACCCGCTGAACGAATATTCCTGCAGATTTCTTGGATCCGGTTGTATTGAACAGGGCATTGAAAACTTTCTATCCGGAAAACCAAGAGGTGAGGTGGCAGAACCTCATTGTGATACAGGAAGTGGATCAGATCGCAATCCGGCAGTTATTGTAATAAAGCCCATCCCCGATGAACTTGAAGATGAGGAACTGATCTCCAGGCTCCTGAATAGTCTCAATTCACGAATGATGGCAGATCCGGGAAACAGGACAATGATCATCATAGACGAATGCCATATCATCCTACGAAACAACAGAAACGGGAAGTTGCTCAGTTCCATGGTACGCCATTCCAGGCATTACAACACATCAATCGTGAACATATCGCAGAATACAGATGATTTCCTGAACGAAAGATCCGGGTCGATTGCGTTCAACAGCAACAGAATTTTTATTTTCAGAACCCGTAACATAAAAGATGCACAGAAAAAAGTTCTGAAGCTTGAAGGGTTTGATCACGAACCCCCTGAAAGGCTCATGGGAGGAAAAATGCACCCCTATTCGGAATGTATTTTCTCGGACGGAGAATTTTGCAGAAAACTGAGGATTCTCTCCAGTACTGTGGAGGATTCAGTTCTTCAGCGTGAATGACCTTCGGCGTCTTCTTTCTTGATCTGCTCCTGTACAAGCCAGAGTTCGAGCAGACCAAAAACTACCAGAACGATTGTGAATGAATACAGCCCTATGTCCAACCAGGTACCATACAGAACAGACCACACTATGTAGAATGCCGCCCCTATTGAAAGAAGCCCGAAGCCCATGAACCGTCCCCAGAAGTGGCGTCTCCATAGAGATAAATTTGAATCTTTTGCGTCAAGTAGTGCCATGATACGATTGTTGCTAATGATCCGGATGTATTTCAGTATATCGATGGCGCCCTAACCGTTCTTCTTCAGGTTTGAAACCGTTGCCCGGCACCTGGCCCCCCCTTCCCTGCTGCAAATACCGGCACAGACTGAATATTTACGGTTCTGTCATAAAGAATTTAATAGCCTGTCCGTATATCGGGAGGTGCCTCCCTCTGAACAGAACGCCATTGACGTAACCAATCTGGTCAAAACCTATGATGGGAAGAAAATGGCAGTTGATGGTATTTCATTTTATGTAAAAAAGGGGGAAATTTATGGTCTTCTTGGTAAGAACGGAGCAGGCAAAAGCACCACAATCAAAATGCTGACCACTCTCATAAAGCCAACATCCGGGAATATAAGTGTCCTGGGAGTAGATCCAGTAAAACACCCTTTGAATGTTAAAAAGAGAATTGGAGTAGTACAGCAGGCAGAATCTTTCGATTTTGCAACCGTAGAAACAAACATGAAGATATATGCCACTCTTTGGGAAATTCCCCGTGAGGAAGCAAAAGCAAGAACTGAGGAGTTGCTTGATCTCTTTGAACTCACGGAAGTCAGGAAGACCAGAGCTTTCGAACTGTCCGGAGGGCAGAAGAAAAAATTACAGGTTGCACGGGAACTGATACATGACATGGACATTCTGTTCCTCGATGAACCCACCGTAGGAATGGATCCCATAATGAGGAGGAGAATCCTTGACAACATCAGAAAAAGGGCTCAGAATGGAATGACTGTGCTCTTCACAACCCATTTTCTGGAAGAAGCTGACTATATATGCGACAGGATCGCCATCATGTCCGCGGGCAAGATAAAGGTCGAGGGAACCTCGTCAGAACTTAAACAGAAATTTGGAGGCCTTAGAACACTTGAGGTGACATCCACGGAAGAAATCAATCCCGAAGTGGTCTCAAAACTGAAGGCAAGCCTTCTGGAAACTGGACTAGCCCAGGACGCGTACCTAGAAGGGAAGACGTTAAAGATCCTGGGCAAGGGAATAACCAAGGTGTTGGAGGATATCCTTAAGGAAACCAGGAACAACTTGAAAACTCTCGACAGCATAAATCTTCGTGACGCAACTCTTGACGATGTATTCATAGAAGTGGTGAACAATCAATGAGGATACCCGCCGCAATTCGGCTCACTTACAGGAATGTTCTCGTGAACATGGATATGGGAACAATGGTATTCATGCTGGGCCTTCCAGCTCTTTACCTGCTTGTCCTTGGAACAATGTTTCAGGCAATCATACCGGGAGTGTCCGTCAATGAACAAAATATAAGCTACACACATTTTCTCGGACCGGGCATAGTGGCAATGCAGACTCTGACCTCGGGAAACATCGGCGGAAGCATGCTTTGGAGTGACAGAAGATGGGGCATGTTTGAACAGTTGCTTGTAGGTCCGTTCAAGAGAACTGACTATCTTCTGGGGATCATTTTTGTTGCAATCATATTCACACTTGGTGGGAGCCTTATCATGTTCCTGTTGTCCGAAGGCGTATCCGGAGGATTTAACCTTACCCCTGTATCAATTCTTCTCACCATAACATCACTTGTTCTGGGGACTATCCTGTTTTCGTCACTGTTTCTCATAATTTCTACCATTGCCAAAACAATGCAGACGTACAACACGATCACCATTGTACTGTTCTTCGTGCTGGACTTTGCGAGTTCAGCCTTTTACCCGATCGGTTCCTCGTCGGAGGCAGTTGTCAGATATATGTCCCTCGCAAATCCACTCACATACGTTACGAACATAGTAAGAACTGCATTGATTTCCACCCCGACTCAGGGAACGCTTGTGGAACTTGCAGTGGTGTCACTTATCACGGCAGCTCTGTTCGGAATTGCCCGTGGAATGTACAGAAGGATCAAAATGGGCATTTGAGGTTTCACGGCCAAAGCGTATTCAATAACGTGTAATGTTCAAACCCGTATCCCATCCAATATTCTCTGATGAACACCTGATTCACTGTCCGGAAAAACAACATGTTTCAAATTGCTTACCGTGAAAATATTTATCACTATCGATGCAATTATGGAAAGCCAATGCATGACCCCGCCGACAAATATTTCAACTGTTCAGACAGAGAAAGAGCCATCTTTGAAGCAGGAATCAAATTAGGCACCATATACCATCAGTATGTTGGTGCACCTCTTAACCTCAGTAACGTTGACTCAATGGAGAGGGCTATGAGTGAAAGCGCAAAGGTTCAACCTTTTGTGGAAGATGCGATTGTAAAAATTGACAAAGAGCTTATCTCCAAGAAACAGGGCGTTTACAAGTACATTACATTAGCAGGGGAAATGCTGAACGTCACCATAAAGATAAATTACAAATCCGAACAGGTTACAGCAAGGCTTCGGTACGTTCCAGAAATGGACTACCCACTGATGTATGTTGAGGAGTAAGAAAACAAAATGGCAGTAAAAATAGGAATAACGGGCCCGGTTGGATCCATCAAAGCAGAGGCCCTGAGAAAGATCATAGAGATGCTTGAGAAAGATGGTACGGTTGTACAGGGCGTACTGGTGTCGGAGATAAACGAACACGGCAAGCTGGCAGGATATTCACTGTTTGATATCAGTACAAAGAAGAAGATCGTTTTTGCACAATCCGGCATCACTTCAAGAGTTAAGATCGATAAGCTTGGTGTTGACACAAGACTTCTTGAAGAGATCCTTATCCCAAGCCTTCAGAAAGCACGAGAGTCCGCTGACGTCATTGTCATAGACGAAGTGGGAAAACTTGAGAACACCACGAGAAGTATACAGAGTGAGATAGAGACTACACTCAAATCTGAAAAACCCCTGATAGTCACGTTGCATAAGAAATCGAGAAATCCGGTCCTTCAGGAAATCAGGAGCCTGGAAGGAATCAGGGTTTTCGACATAACCCCCATAAACAGAAGCATTCTGCCGTTCAGGGTGCTTATGGTACTCAGGGGAGAAGAAGGAACTTAAGTGATCCTTGAAGAAGGTTCTTCAAAAATTGAAATCCCCGGCGAAGAATTAACAAAGGGGCCCGGAACAAGACGCGCTGGTTTTTACAACCCGGATCAGGTCCTGAACAGAGATATCACAATATCCCTTCTTTCAGTGTTGAAACCCAGGGCTTACCTGGATGGATTTGGCGGCACAGGGATAAGGGGAATCAGGGTAGCCCTGGAAACGGGCATACATCCCGTTGTATCCGAGATAAACAGCAAGTCTGTTGAGATCATTTCCAGGAACAGGGAGATCAATGGCGTAGACATGGAAATCCACAACGAACCTTTTGAATCGGTTGTTTCCAGATTTCTCTTTGACTTCATTGACGTTGATCCGTACGGTTCAATTGTTCCATTCCTTGACGTGGCCCTGACTCATGTCAGGAATGGAGGCTACATTGGCCTTACTGCAACAGATCTTTCTGCACTCACCGGTTCTGCCCCGGGAAAAACCCGCAGAAGATACAACGCATTCATTTCCAACGACCGGCTCAGGCACGAATCAGGCATCAGGCTGCTCATATCCTACGTCGCCTCCCGGGCGGCAGCAATGGACAAGCAGATCATGCCCATTGTATCTTTCTGGAAATCCCATTACTACCGAATTGTTGTTAGAGTTAAGCACGGAGCCGGCCTTGCCGATGAAGCCATTGGAAAAATAGGCATGTTAAACAAAACAAACGACGTGTCGAAAATCTATAAGGATCTGGATGAGGGACCTCTCTGGAGAGGGAGCCTGATGAACCATGAAATACTGGATAATGCCCTGAATAACAGGATGGATAGCATATCCATGAAGACTTATGAATTTCTGCAGTCATTGAAACATGAGGATGAGATGTTCTATTTTTACGAACTGTCAGATTTCGCTTCCCATTTTGGACGGAGCCTCCCCCCGTTATCAGGAATGAGGGATTCCATAGAAAGGGAGTGTGGAAAACCTGCCTACAGGACGCACTTTTCTAACACCGGCCTCAAATCCGGGCTTACCGGGGAGGAGTTTGCTGGGGTCTTTGAAAAGATTTCCACTCGATGATGTTTGAAAAAGGATAGTCAGGGCTATTCGCAAGTATAATAACTGTTTGTATTTTCTCGGTTCGAATGAATGCCTGGCTTAAGATCCTCAGACCCATCAACGGGATTATGGGAATTGTTGCCACCATAATATCAGGTTTTATAGGCGTTGGGCTGGCATTACCATCATACATTTACCCAATAATTGCGGCTTCTGCTGCGGTTTTCTTTGTCACTTCAGGGGGCAACATAATCAACGACTACGTTGATGTTGAGACGGACAGGAAAAATCATCCGGACAGACCTCTTGTCACTGGTGCCATTTCAAAGGGGGCTGCCAGAACTGCATTCGCGGTATTCTTTGCCGGAGCAATCATAGTTACGGGCATCTTCATTTCACTGTTTGCCCTGATAGTAGTCGTTATTGCGGAGATTTTCCTTGGGATTTATGAGTTCAGGACTAAAAAAATGGGCTTTGCTGGCAATGTGATGATAAGTGTCCTGGTAGGGCTCATATTCATATTCGGAGGCATAGCAGTCAATTCTGTTGGAAAAATGCTCATACTTTTCGCAATGGCTTCACTCGCGAACCTGTCCAGGGAGATAATCAAAGACGTACAGGATATCGAGGGAGATGTTGACAGAATAACTCTCCCAAAAAGGATTGGAGTCAGAAACTCAGCGATCGTTGCAACGGCTGCAATACTTGTGGCCGTGTCCGCTTCATACCTCCCGTACTACCTTGGAATCTTCAAACTTTATTACCTCTTCATAGTGGCTGTCGCGGACGTCCTGTTTGTGGCTTCTGCCGTTACCATAATAAGAAATCCTTCCATTAGCCAGCAGATATCCAAACTTGCCATGATCATTGGCCTGTTGTCGTTTGCAATAGGAGGACTAATATGACCATATACACACAAATCACGGAACTTTCTGCCAGGAGAAAGGTCCACATGACGCTCATCGATCCCGCAACCCAGAATGTCAGAAGATCAACAGAGATAGCGGTTGAGGCCGAGAAGGCGGGCACAGACTTCCTTATGATCGGTGGCTCAACCGCCATAGACATGAAAGCCATGGATGAAACCATAGGGAGCATAAAAGATAACACGGAGAGGCCGGTGATAATTTTCCCGGGTTCATCTGCCATGATAAGCAGGCAGGCTGATGCAATCTACTTCATGAGCCTTCTGAATTCACGTAATCCGGAATACATCATAGGGCATCAGGTCAAAGCAGCGCCATACCTGAAGAAAATGGGCATTGAAACGATACCCATGGGTTATCTTGTCTTCAAACCCGGCATGACTGTCGGGGAAGTTGGAGAGGCAAACCTGATTGACAATGAAAACGTGGATTCCGCTGTGGCTTATTCACTTGCTGCCCAGATGATGGGCATGAGGCTGGTTTACCTTGAGGCAGGTAGTGGGGCCCCCATAACCGTCAATCCATCTGTAGTCAAGGCTGTCAAGTCTCAGATTTGTGTGCCGTTGATTGTGGGGGGCGGAATAAGGACACCTGAGAAGGCCGGCCTCATTGCAAGCTCTGGTGCTGACATTGTTGTTACGGGTACCATCGTTGAAAAGACAGAGAAGGTGCTTGACGCTTTAAGGCCAATCATAGATGCTGTCAAGAAAACACCGCTAAGCAACAGCTTTTAATTTCTGGTGGAACTTAGGAATCACATGGCAAGGATCAGCGTTGAAATTAAGTTCCTTCCGGGTGTGGAAGACCCTGAAGCCCTCACTATACAGAAAAATCTCAGGCTCCTCGGTTACGAAGGAGTTAACAGTGTCAGAACCTCCAAAACCTATGAATTTGAAATTGATGAAGTTAAGGCCAATCCGCGAAACACTGTGAAAGAGATAGCGGAGAAACTCCTTGCCAATCCTGTTATTCAATCTTTTACCATAAAGGAATGAAACATGTCGGGCAACAAATTCTCGGATACTGTTAAACTGATTGGCGCAGATCAGGCAAAACTGCAGAAAATTTCACAGGAGATGGCCCTGGGGCTAAGTCCTGAGGAAATGTCCATGCTCCAGAATTATTTCGGGACACTGGGAAGGAATCCGTCTGATGTTGAAATGCAGGCAATGGCACAAGCCTGGAGTGAGCATTGCTGCTACAAATCATCAAAATTCTATCTGAAAAAATACTTCTCCGGCCTTGAAAAACACGATGCCATTCTTGCCATGGAAGATGATGCAGGCGTTGTGTCTTTTGATGATGAACACGCCTATGTCGTTAAGATGGAGAGCCATAACCACCCAAGTGCTCTCGAACCTTATGGTGGAGCTGCCACAGGTGTTGGAGGAATCCTGAGAGATATCCTCTGCATGGGTGCTCAGCCCGTGGCCGTTCTTGATTCCATATACTTCGGCAATGTAGAGACGAAAACCTGGAATGAAAAATCCCTTCACCCGAGATTCATACTGAATAATGTTGTGGGCGGCATAAGGGATTATGGCAACAAAGTGGGTATACCAAACGTTGCCGGTTCCGTTGACTTTGATGAATGCTTCAATCACACCCCCCTTGTCAACGCGGGTTGTGTTGGTGTGGTGAGAAAGGACAGGATCTCGAGAAGCCTTATCTCTAAAGTAGGAGACCTGCTTGTCCTGGCAGGAGGGAGAACAGGACGCGACGGAATACATGGAGTCACCTTTGCTTCGGCAACTCTTGGTGAGGAGAGCAATGAGAATCGCTCAGTTGTTCAGCTGGGCAATCCCATACTGAAGGAACCCCTCATCCACGCGGTGCTTGAGGCCAATGACAGGGGATTGATCGACGGTATGAAAGACCTTGGCGGAGGAGGGCTTTCAAGCTCTGTGGGTGAACTGTGCCTTGCTGGAGGTGTGTCTGCAACTGTCCAGTTGGATGAGGTCCTGCTGAAAGAGGAGAATATGCTTGCCTGGGAGATATGGATAAGTGAGAGCCAGGAAAGGATGCTCCTTGCAATTTCCCCAGAGAACCTGGATGCAATCTCAGGCATTTTCCGGAGCTGGGATATTGAGTTTTCAGTGATCGGAAAGGTGGTGGAAGGCACGCATCTTAGGCTCAATTTTAAAGATGAGGAGGTACTGAACCTTGATCTGAACTTCCTTACTTCCGGTCCCGTTTATTGCCGTTCCTATGAGAAACCTCCCAGGAAGATGCTGGATTATGTCATTCCTGCAGAGAATTTTGATCTCAGGGAGTTCCTGAAAGAATTCCTTTCAGACACAGCAAATTGCTCCAGAATGAATATAACGAGGCAATACGACCACACTGTGCGCGGAGATACGGTGATCAGGCCAATGACTGGCGGACCCAATACGGAAACACACTCCGACGCTGCAGTGATTAAACCGCTCGCCGACTCCATGAAGGGGCTGGCCATAACTGCGGGTTCGAGATACGACATGGTTGCGGTGGATCCCATGTCGGGTACATTCGGGACCATGAGCGAAGCTTACCTGAATGTTCTTGTGACCGGAGCAAAACCGTCTTCGGTCGTTGATTGCCTGAATCTTGGAAACCCGGAAGAGCCAAAGGTCATGGGTCAATTGATACAGATACTGGAATCCATGTCGGAATTCTGCAGGAAGCTTGAATTGCCTGTTGTAGCAGGAAATGTCAGCCTTTACAACCAGTATTCCGGAAAGAACATAAAGCCGGTTCCCAACATAATGATGGTTGGTGTAATGGCTGATGTGGCAAAGGCCATCAGTGTTGATTTCAAGAAATCAGGCAACTCCATTTTCATCATTGGAAAAGAATCCTCCAGCCTCGGCGGCAGCCAGTTCCTGAAATACCGGAAAGTAGAGAGCGGAACTGCACCCTGGTTTGACATGGAAGAGCTCAGGCTAATTTCTGAGAAATATATTGCTGCATATGAAAAGGAACTCGTCCTGTCCGCACACGACATATCTTCCGGAGGGTTAATACAGGCTTTGCTGGAAATGTCATTCGGGTTTAATGTCGGGTTTGACGTGGACCTCTCCGGGGTCTCCAACGCCAGGACAATTGAGAAACTCTTTGCCGAGGGAGGCGAGAGAATAATTGTGGAAGTTGCCAACCAAAACAGGGAGGAATTCCTGAAGGCCTTCGAAGGTGCCACGGTCACAGAGATCGGCAAGACGGTTGACAGCAAAGTATCTATCAGAGACCGGAATCTTGAGATTCTTGAAGGAAATGTTGAGGAATTCAAGGATCCCTGGAGCAGGGGACTTGACAACTACATTTAACCAGTATTTCGCAATAGGTGGGAGCTAAAATGGCAGATGACTACTATTCAAAAAGGATGTACATAGAAGAGAAGGACGTAACGGTTGACACAAGCTACCGGCTGAATTTTGATGCCGACAGGACATGTGGTTTCACAAGGGTTTTTGTGGGCAAAGTTGAGAACCCGACCCAGGATGATGAATTATATGAAATCTATATGGAACTGCATGAATGTGGCCTCACCATAGAACAGGTTGAGGAAAAGGCAAACAAAGTAATAGGTGAGATTAAGACAGGAAAGCTGGACGTTTCATTTTAATTGAAAGGCCCTTCCACTTCCACCAGAACTTCGCTGCCATCATCTATTCCCAGCTTTTCACGCAGGAATTCCGTGGATATGATTTCCATGACGTCACTGTAGACGGATCGCTCCGGGAAGATTATGCCGCACTTCACGCCATCTATGTTTCCAAGAAATATCTTGACGGGCCCATACGTGCGGTCCTCTGTTGTAAAGCCATCAATGTGGATTCCATCCATGCTCCTGAGCCTCCTGAGTGACAGTTCCGATCCAGCTTTTATGCGCAAATTCAAAGTGCCCAGATAGGGAATGAAGCTGAGTTTCTCCTGGAACTGAACTATGTATCCTTTCCTTGAAATGTAATATCTCCCCTCGCCAAGTCCGCTCTGAACCGTACCGTAGAGTCTCATCTTCACGGGTTTTTCCAGGATTACTCCCAGATCGGTGTATTCCTTCACGAGCAGGTTCATGCCCTTTTCAGTTATGCTGACTTCCTGCTTTCTGCCATTCATCTGCCTTACGATGTAACCATCTTTGAGCAGGTTAAGAATAAACCTTGATGCTGATTGCTGACTGATCCCCATATATTCAGCAAGCTCAGCGGAGGATATTGAGACAAGGCTCCTTGAACCACCTATGCTCTTGATTGCCTTAAGTGCCCAGTAGTTGTTGTCAATTGTGTCGCCCATCAGGAATCAACTTTTAGCGAGATAATCTGGGCGCTAATATGCTTTTGCGGTGCACCCGTGACGCACAATGGTGGGGATAAAATTCTTCATGAAAAATCTATGTTTCGTCCGCCCTTGAATGAAAGAGTTCTGATCCTGAGAGCCTTTGCCCTCTCGATCAGGCCCCGATCGTTTGTGAGAATGAAGAGGCCATGCCCTGTTGCCAGTTCAAGTATGCAGTCATCGGCGGGTCCTTCTCCTTCTATTGTTTTAAATTTCTTTGCCAGACTGAGGGCTCCTCTCGCGTAACTCACGTCATCGGACATACTTTCCAGTTCCTTCAGTACACAGGTGGGGACAAGTATTCCAGAAACTTCCGGCAACCGGGACAGAAGATCCCGTATGTCAGCCCTCTGCTTTAGTGAATAGATCAGGGAATTGGTGTCCAGAAGCACTTTTGAACCCAATCCGGCAGGCATCAGCTTTTCTCTCTGTCCACGACCTCTGCTATGGCTGTATTATTTCTTATTTTCTTGATGTGAACCTTGACTGTTTCGCCTTTCTTTACTCCAGGCACGAATATGTTGAAACCCCTGTAAAAGGCCCTTCCTTCACCCGAACTTCCAATCCTGCTTATTTCGACAGTGTATGTTTTTCCTTCCTCGATCTTGGTGTCGTCAGTTTTGGCATCTGTTGCTATCCTTATTGGGTGCTGGGCACCACAGGCTTTGCACGCAAGTACGTAAGTTCTCCCTATTTTCTGTATCTCAGTGTCTGGAGAGTTACATTCATAACAGATTACATACGATTCCATGTACTGCCTTATTTTTGCTGATATCTGGTCCGCAGATATTTTCCTGTTAATGATGAGCCTCTTGCCGCTAATGGTGACACCTATACCGAACTCAGTCATCAGGAATTTTGATATGTGTTTTGGGTCCCTGTTAATTAAATCCACTATATCTGTAAAATTTCTCACAATGGTGACTCTGCCTTCCTGCATAATGTCGGGGTCTGGAATTTGAAGCCTCTGTTGACTTACAGTTGATTTTGACAGTATGTCTTCGGTTTTCTTCAACAAGCTTTCGTAGTCGCTAACGTCCATACTAAGTAATGAAAAACAGACTTATAACCTTGTCAATAAGGCGTCATTCAATCAATATAATTATAGTTTATAGATTATAAATACATACATGGTCTTACTAATAAGAATATATCAACGATGTTATTTAACATCAAATGTCATACAATTACCTAAAATACTGTATTACAAGAGACATACAATAAATTACAAAAGATGTACATTTCGCATCAGATGTACATACATATGCGAATCTTTAAATATAGATTAGATTATTTTGGTAAGACATCTCTTGAGTCTGGAAAGTAAAGATACAAAGTTGACCCTTCGAATATCTGAGGAAGACCTATCCGAGATAGACGAATTTCTCAACACAAACCCTAGATTCGGCAGTCGTTCTGAATTCATTAGGCATTCAGTTCTGGATTACATATCCAGAACCAGAATTGGAGTGATTGACCAGGGAGAAACAGGAATCAGGCTCAGCAAAAACATGGACAGGATATTATCATCTGTAGTACAAAAGGGGTTCTTCAAAACCAAGGACGAGGTTATAGAAGAACTACTGGAAAGCGCTGTCAAGACGGGAGAGTTACACAATATACTGGAAGACAAAATGGAGAGTTTCGCCTCCATTATGAGTGATCTGGAAAAATTCGAGGAGCTGAACGACAAGTTAGACGAAGCTCCGAAGCGGGATGAAAGATTAAAGAAACTTTAGGGAAGGTGCAGAAGTGGAAACAGTTGGAGCAAATTATATAGAAGGAGTGTTGAAAGGCCTCATAAGAAAGTACTACCAGGAAAGGATGGACAACGTTGTTCTTGCCTTTGGCAAAGCCGGAGACAGGATCATAAGGGACATAAAACCCCTTCAGATAAGAAGAACGTCCTACCGTTCTGTACAGGCCAAACAGGAAAGAGCCTTTGCCCAGAAATTCAAGAACCCCGATGCAACGGAAATTGAAATCGCAGAACCGGACCCGATGAAAGTTACTCTTCTTTCCAGAGAAGAATACGAGTACAGAAAAACTCTGAACCAGTTTGAACAGTGGAATGAATCACTGGAGAACGCTTCAATTTCCACCACATATTTCGGTTCGAACGGAGATTACGAGACATTGTGCAAGGAGCTCATAAACGACATAGACAAGTCAAACTCATATGTCCTTGTTAGTGGCTTTGGAGGAAACTTTGCACAAAACATGCACATAAACTTCTCGAAACTCCTCACAAAGAGAAAGATAGCACATGTGAACGTCATAGTAAAACCATCAGGGGAAGATCAGAAGAGAAGAAAGACGGCTGAGACCGGAATAAAGGAACTGGAGTCCACCGGGGCAAGCGTCATTGTTTACGACAACCAGAAACTTGTGGAAAAGCAGAAGACGTTGACAAAAGACAGGAACAAAGTCATAAGAAAAATAAATGTTGACATTGCCAGGCATGTGGAAGTTCTTTCTACGAGGCTTTCAAACACCTCAGAGCTTCTCAAATATCAGCTGTCAGCATAAATTACAGGGAACTGAGGATTTCCCTCTCATTCATATTTCTTTCACAGAAGTTGCACCTTATCATCAATGGTTTTTTGGAAACGAGGGTGAACTCACTGCTTACAGGCTCCTTTACGTTTGTGATGCAGTTTGCGTTATGGCATTTCACAATTCCGACGATTCTCGGAGGGAGCTCTACTGTGTACTTCTGGGTAACCTCGTAGTCCTTGACAATGCTTATTGAAGCGTCCGGGGCAATCAGAGAGATCTTGTCCACCTCAAATTTCTCAAGATATCTGCTCTCTATCTTGATCACGTCCTTGAAACCCATTTTGCTGCTTGGAACCCTTATCCCTATGCTCACGGAATTCTGGCTCTTCTCCTCAATTTTCAGGATAGAGAGCACTTTCAGTGCCTTTCCTGCCGTAATGTGGTCTATCACAGTTCCATCCTTGATTTTAGTAATCTTTAGTGTCTTATCCATTCTCTTCACCCCAGTATCATTGAAATAAGGGCCATCCTGACCGGTACCCCGTTACTAGCCTGCCTGAAATAAGCCGCCCTTGGGGATAAATCAACTTCGGGAGCTATCTCGTCTATCCTTGGCAGAGGGTGCATAATGATGGATTTTTCCTTCATCTTATCCACAGTGTCCATATTTATGGAATATGAACCAATGACACTCAGGTATTCGTTCTGGTCTGTGAATCTTTCTTTCTGTATTCTGGTCACATAAAGAACGTCGGTGTCCTCCAGGGTGCTGTCGAAATCACTGGTCACGTTGACCTTAAATTCCTTTGGCAGCCTGGAAAGGATATAATCCGGGATCTTGAGGATATCCGGGGAGACAAGGTTGACCCTGACATCGAAGTTGGAAAGTGCAAGGAGCAGTGAGTGGACAGTGCGGCCATATCTCAGGTCCCCGACCATTGTAATTACTTTTCCGTTTATTCCTCCGAGTTCGCTGTTTATCGTGTAAAGATCCATTATTGTCTGGGTTGGATGCTGGCCGGATCCGTCGCCGGCGTTTATGACAGGTTTGGAAGAAAAGCGTGCGGCCAGTTTGGCTGCCCCCTCCATTGGGTGCCTGATAACAATGATATCTGAATATCCCTCTGCCATGCGAACGGTGTCTGCAAGGGTCTCGCCCTTGGCCACGGAGGAAGATTTTGCCTCTGAGACCGTTATGACTGACCCTCCAAGCCGGTTCATGGCACTTTCAAATGACAGTCTTGTACGGGTGCTCGGTTCGTAAAAGAATGTAGCCATTATGCGCCCGTCCAGATTCTTAAGGGCTTTGCCCTGCCTGAGGGCACTTGACATTTCATCGGCTTTTTTGAAAATATCATCCAGTTCAGCAAGGGAGACGTCCTCAATGGATACAATGCTCCTGTTCTTTAACATCAGTACAACAGATTGTGCACGGAATTAAATATCTTTTTGAACCAAAATGATTGAAACTTGAAAATTATTATTTGAACCTGTGCGATTGCAATGTACATGGACAAGAAGACCTCCGAGATATCCGGATTGTACAAGCTCTCGGTGCCAGAGCGCCTTGAGATGCTAAGGGCATTCTCGGATTTGACCCCTGAAGAGATGGAGACCTTATCCAAAACAGGCTCACTCACTCCAGAACTTGCCGACAAACTCATTGAAAACGTGGTAAGCACCCTTGAACTGCCAGTTGGGGTTGCACCGAATTTCAGGATAAACGGAAAAGATTACCTCATCCCTATGGCCATAGAGGAGGCCTCTGTAGTTGCAGCATGCTCAAATGCTGCCAGGATAGCCAGAAATTCAGGCGGGTTTGTTTCTGAATCCACCGAGCCCATAATGATCGGGCAGATTCAGATTATAGAGTATGGGAATTTAGATTCACTGAAGAATAAGATATTCGAACATGAAGGGGAAATCCTGAAACTTGCCAATACAAGGAGCAAGACTTTGAGTTCCCTTGGTGCAGGTGCCAGATCCCTGGAAATAAGGGAACTTGCTGACCCTGGAAGGAGTGTTGTAGTACACCTTCTCATAGACGTCAGGGACGCAATGGGCGCAAATGTGGTCAACAGCATGTGTGAAACTGTTGCACCGTACCTTGAGGAAATTACGGGGTGCAGGACCAACCTGCGGATACTCAGCAACCTGACACCACACAGGATATCAAGAAGCAAGGCTGTTTTCAAAAAGAGCCTCATCGGAGGGGAAGAGGTTGTTGACAATATGATAAGTGCTTATGAGATGGCTAACGTTGACCCTTTCAGGGCAGCAACACACAATAAAGGCATAATGAACGGCATAGATGCGGTTCTGATGGCCACACTCAATGACTGGAGGTCTGCAGAAGCGAACGCACACACATATCATGCCCTGACGGGAAACCTTTCACTCACCAGATTCAGCAAGACTCCCGAAGGGGATCTGCTGGGAGAGATTGAGATACCAATAGCAGTTGGAACTGTGGGCGGATCTACAAACACCGTACGAAAGGCTGCCATTTTCCGGAAAGTGCTCAATGTTGGAAACTCCAGAGAATTCGCGAATGTCCTCGCTGCAGTGGGACTTGCACAGAATTTTGCTGCAGTAAGGGCACTTAGTTCTGAGGGTATACAGAAGGGGCACATGTCTTTGCACGCACGGAGCCTGGCAGCTTCTGTGGGAGCCCAAGACACCGAGATAGATGAAATTTCAGAAACAATGGTTCAGTCTGGAAGCATCAGCATGACACGTGCGAGGGAAATATTGAATGAGATTCGCAAAAGAACAAATAAATAGAGAGTTAAAATCTAAGTGGTGATAAGTTAATGGAAGAGACTGTAGAGATCGCGATGAAAAATGGAGACTTGCTTCTTCAGAAAGAGAAAGTCATGGACGCAATTCGTGAGTACCTTAAGGCATACGAGCTGATTAAGGACAACGAGGACGGTCTCACTGCGGATCTCTGTTATAGACTTTCCCAGGCCTACAATTCTCTTGAAAGCAAGAATGACGAGAACTCCAAGAAATATGCAGATGCTTCCCTCAAGATCCATGAGAAATCCGGGGAGAAGGACCTTCAGGTCCTGGACTACATAAACCTCGGTTATATAGAGATGGATGCGAGGAAAAAGGTGGAGAGTGAAGAGTTTTTCAAGAAAGCTTTCGATCTGGCCAAGGAACTGGATGATCCTTTCCTCATTTCCACCACACTGAACGCGGTGGCAGAATTGAAGTCGGACAGTGCCAGGCAAAGAGCTGAAGCCGCGAGCATCTATGAGGAAGTGCTCAAAATTTCAGAGAACACGGAAGACTGGGAAAACTTCTTTGAGGCAATGAGAGGGAAGATTGGGATCACCCGTGCCTCAGGAGAGGAGCAGAAAGCCCTCACAGAAGCAATACACGCAATAGACCTCATTGACAAGATAAGCGTGAAGATCAAGAACAAGAAGGAAAAGAAAGAGTTCAAGAAGTCTCTGGGATTCATTTATGATCTGGCTTCCGACATTGCAATGGAACTGGAAAACGTCGATGAAGCCATCAAGATTGCCCAGAGATCAAAGGCTGAGTGAGCCTACTCAACCTATTTTTGTTTCAATTCTTCGAGGAAGCCTTTCGTATCCAGCCCCTCGTCGGACATTATGGAAAGGAGGGCCATTTCAAACGGCACATATTTTACGGATTTGAGAACCTCCCTTGCCCTTGTTATGGCATCCTTCTTGGTCATTCTCCCCGATGCTGAAACAGCTTCCAGGATCCTGTCAACAAGAGGCCTCTCCCTGGATTCAGAAAACAGGTCTTCCTTTGTTACAGAGAAATCCAGCGGAACGATAACTCCCGAAGTACTGAAATTGGGAACATACAGTTTGTCTCTTCTGACCAGCAATCCCTCGTTTGAGGCCTGGGCAATGAATTCCTTGACCGTGTCGGGATCGAGAAGATTCTTCTTGAAGGAAAGGCTGTTCACAAAGTCCTGCTCGGTGTAGCCCTGAGTTGATTTCTTGCTTGACGATACAATTGCAATGAGTTTTCTGGACAGATCCTTGTTCACAGTATCCTAAAGTGGCGCATAGTATATTTTGTTTCCAATAGACATCATTGCCCAATGTATTCAGGGCCCAGATTGGATCCGTATTTGCAGTCAGTTTTATAGGGAGAAGCCATGAACAACTATGCTGGAGGTCTTCGGAGAAATTAGCCTGGACAGTTTTCTTAACAAAACCGCCCTGAATCTCGAGGGGAAAGTTGTTCTTGTGGAATTCTGGACGTATTCCTCGCTGAAATGCCACAGGGCAGTGCAAGCTATGAAGAAATTCCGGGAAGAGTTCCAACCGGACAATCTGGCCATCATTGGAGTGCACACCCCTGAGTTCAAATTCGAAAGAGAAAAGCAGAATGTCGTGGCTGCCCTGGAGAGGCTCGAGATCCGGTACCCCGTAATTTTGGACAACGACTATTACATCTGGTCTTACTTCAACAACCAATCCTGGCCTGCACATTACGTATTCGACAGTTCGGGGGAGCTTGTCTTCGAATCCTTTGAAGAGGGAGATTGCAGGAGACTCGCCAGTGTCATCAGCAATCTTGCCGGCAAGATTGAGGAGCAGGGAAATGAACCCGGTGATATATTACCTGAAACCCCCACAGAGGAGATCTGCCTGGGCAGAAACCGTGGAACCGTTACAAATGCTCCGGATAACGTGGATGGTTCATATTTCCATTACGTCCCGCCAGATTCCATGGAAGAGAACAACATCTATCTTGAGGGGGGATGGCAGATGACCGATGAGTACGCAGAATCCGGCTCAGACGAATCCAGCCTGCAAATGATTTTCAATGCAAGAGAGGCCTATGCCGTTGCCAGTTCCATCCCTGCCCGGAAAATAAAGATGTCTGCTGGTTCCCTTCACCATGAAGTGGAGGTTTCGCACCCGGATCTTTACGGCATATTCAGGGTAAAAGAAACAAAACGAAGAAGCATGGAAATAAAAGTTCCGAAAGGGATCAGGCTATACGCCCTTTCCTTCCGTTGATTCCTGGATTTAGTTGATTTTTGACAGTTCTGCCTTGACGGTCTCGTAGTCCGGTTCTTTTCCGGGGTCTTCTGATACCCAGGCGTACCTGACTGTTCCATCCTTGTCAAGCACAAACACAGACCTCTTTGATGCCGTAAGGCCCTGCACCTTTACAAAATTCTCGTGGAGTGCGCCATATGTGCTGCTTATCTTCCTGTCTGCATCGCTGAGAAGGTCGAACTCAAGATTGTTCTTTGCTGCAAATTCGGCAAGTGAGAATGGAGTGTCTACGCTTATTCCCACGACTTTTGCATCAAGATCGTTGAACGCTGACATTGAGTCCCTGAAAGTGCACATTTCCTTTGTACACACAGAAGTGAAGGCTCCCGGGAAGAATGCCAAAACAGTCTTGTGCCCTTTGTAATCTGACAGTTTCTTTTCTTTCAGCTTCGAATCCAATGCTTTGAACTCGGGTGCTTTTTCTCCAACATTTACGGACATAATTCTACCAGCCCAGCGATTGCGTAAATATATAAAACCGTAATCATGTCTAATTCAACAATGAAAGCACTTGCTCTGTTGTCCGGTGGAAAAGATTCATTCCTTGCAGCACAGATAGCACTCGAACAGGGATACGAGATTGAAGCTGCACTCACAGTGATTCCCGAAGAGTTCTCCATGATGTTTCACTACCCGAATGCAGCCAAGGCTGAACAAGTGGCAGGCTTGCTTGGAATTCCATGGTACACTACGTGCGAGTCGAAATTCAAGCACGCCATCGAGAACTATGCAGGGAGGGGCATCGAGGCAGTTATATCGGGGGCAATAGCATCGGAATACCAGAAGACCAGGATTGAAAGGTTGTGCACCAAACTTGGCATAGAATCGTTCACGCCCCTTTGGAGAAAGGACCAGAAGGCAATTCTTGAAGAACTCCTCCTGAGAGGGATCAAGGCGATGATTGTGTCCGTATCTGCAGAGGGCTTCGATGATGATGATCTTGGCAAGATCATAAATGAGAACTACATAACAGAACTTGAGTCGAAGAACCTCAGGTATGGAATCAACCTCTCTGGAGAGGGTGGAGAATATGAAACATTCGTCCTTGGATGCTGTGGTGGAAAACAGCTTGAGGTTACTAAATCCAAGAAGATCTGGGAAGGCTCCCACGGGTATTTTGTCATACAGGAGCTTGTGGAGAGCTGATTCAATCCAGTGTTGTCTGTGTTCCTTCCTGATCCGGCATTATATAGCGTTTCACATCAAGGGACAGGGACACCAGGTCTCTCATCATGATTAACAGTTTCTGATTGTCCCTTGACAGAGGCTCCATCATTATGTTGTTCTGCGGGATCTTTATGCCCTGCTCATTGAGTTTGGCGATGTACTCTATCCTTCGGGGCGGGACGACGGTTTTGTATTGCCTGGGCAGATCTACGTTGCACCTTTCTATCTCCCTCACAAAAACAGGCCTGTTGAATACGAAATACAAAAGCTCAAGTGCGTGATCTCCGGTTTCTTCACCTGAGAATTTTCTCGATGCCAGCCCAACAAGTTCATACAGGTCCTTGCCGGGAATGCTTTGAATTGAATATATCCTTGAAGGCTTGATTTCCTTTTCCTTGAGGACGCCCATGTCCACGAGGGCTTTCAGGTAACCCGTGAGAACAAGTCTGTGGGCATTGATTCCCCTGGTTTCCAGCGCTTTCTGCAGTCCTGAAATCGATTTTTCTTCCTCTACCAGTTCAGAAACGATCTCCTCTTTCAGAGTTTTTTCCCCGTTCAGGCTCTCCAAATTACAGTCCTCCCATTGCCAGGTTTCTTGCCTCTTCGGTCTGTTCAAGCACGGCATTGCATATGCGCCCGGCACTGCCTACAAAACTAACAGGGTTCATTATGGCTTTAACCTTATCATCAGATAGTTTCTGCAACACGCCTGCGCTTTTCAGGCTCTCGAGAAGTGATGTCCCTTTCGCGTAGGCGTCCATTGAAGCCTGCCTGACTATCTCGTGTGCCTCCTGCCTTGGAATTCCTCCCATTGTAAGCTCTGATACGAATCTCTCTGAAAGGACAAAATCATCGGATGTCAGATTCTTCATCATTCGTTCAGTGTTGACCACGAGAGAGCTGAACACTGATGTCATTTTGTTCAGGATGTGATCGGACAGAATGCACGAATAGGGGATTGAAAATCTCTCTGAAGCACTGTTTGTGAGGTCGCTCTCGTGCCAGGTGACCGCCGCCTCGTACTCGGGAAGAAGAAAGCTCCTGACGAGACGGGCAAGGCTCACTACGTTCTCTGAATTGATTGGGTTCACCTTGCTGGGCATGGAACTTGATCCCACCTGTTTTGCCCTGTCGAAGAATTCAGAGACTTCATCTATTTCCGGCCTCTGGAGATTCCTTATTTCTGTGGCATATTTCTCTAGTGAGGTGGCAATTCCAGCAAGAATTGAGAGTAGTTCCACATACCTGTCCCTGTTCACTATCTGAGAAGATGCCGTTTCAGCGCTGATGCCCAGAACTTCCATGACCCTGCCCTGAATTTCCAGGGCAGCATCGCCCAGGGATGCCCCCGTTCCAACCGGCCCCATTATCTTGCCGGCAACGACCCTGCTCTTTGCCTGTATGACTCTCTCCACATGCCTGTTTACTTCTGAAAGATACACAGCCATCTTCAGGCCAAATGTTATGGGGCTTGCGTGCTGCCCATGGGTTCTTCCCAGCATAACCGTAAGTTTGTGTTCACGCACCAGTTTCTCCATTGATTTCTGGAGGTTTAGCAAATCCTCAATAAGAAAATGGTAAAAATCCCTGATCTGCAGCGCTGTTGCAGTATCAATTATGTCGTTCGATGTGACACCATAATGCACATACTTTTCGCCAATGCCACAATTTTCAGATAGAGCCCTGACTACGGCCATTATGTCGTGCCGGATTTCATCTTCAATCTCCTTGACTCTTTCAAGCTTCACTTTCCCGGAATCAACGACGTTCGCTATGTCTTCAAACGCCTGCACCGGAATCAGGTTAAATTCAGCCTGAACCTGTGCCAGGGTCTTTTCGACACGAAGCATGTAGTTTAACTTTGATTCCTCTGAAAATATGGACTTGATCTCTTCTCTACCGTATCTGAATTCAATGGGGGAAATGGACACGAAAGCATATCGGGTTAATTCTCTAAAATCTTTGTTAGTTACACATTCTTTTCTTGTCGCTTCCCGCTGTGGAATGCTTGATCGAGGTGATTCGATTCCACGTCAGCACAAATGAATGCTGAAACAGTAAGGTTTCCAGCTTTCAGTCAATGCAGCACGGCAACTTTGCCCGAAGCATGGCAATATCAATCCGTTTCAGCAGATCCTTGTTAATTGATAGCATAGCCAGCTTTGTTACTTCATGATGAATCCAAAAGATAAGTACCTGTAAATTATAATTATGATAATTGATGAATACAAATCAATTACAATATTGTTTTTCCAGAGGAACAGAAAGATTATTTATCATCTTTTAAATATATATACTGATGCTGGAGACCTCTAGGGCTTATCTTTTGAAATTTGACCGTGTTGTTGTGCCCATGGCAAAGGGAGACCGTTCCAGAGTTGTTCTTGACCTTGCTTTTTCAATATCCGACACTTACAACACCGAAATCACCGCACTCACCGTTAAGGAAGAACTCAAGGTTACCTGGAGCGACAAGGTGAACGTAATTATCAACGCCTACAGGGACGGTAAAGAGAGGAACATAAAGGTCATCCCAAAGGTACGCACATCCAGGAGTGTAAAACAGGGGATTGTGGAGGAGGTTGAGACCAGAAACTACGATCTTCTCATGCTTGGCACATTCAAGCGGTCAGTTCTGTCCGGCTCGCTGTTTGGAGGCATCGGTGACTACGTGATAAAAAACTCCAAAATCCCAACCGCTGTCTTCAGTGTCAAGGGGAGCATGTTCCCTTACAGGAAGATACTTGTTCCCGTTTGCGAAACACTCAACACCAGGGCATCTTTTTCGCTTGCGATGCACATAAAGAAAGCACTTGGTTCAGATCTGGTTATTGCAGACCTCAGAAAATATGACAAGAAGAGAACTCATGGTTTCCAGACCCTGTTCGACAGGATGGGCGAGATGGTTTCCACCTACGGCGAGAATGTAACGGTGATCAGGCCCAGTTTTTCGACGTCGCTTCTTGATGAAATGGATCTCGTCATAAGGGATCAACGGCCGGATCTCATTGTATTTGGAGTTGCGGACAGCAAAAGTGGAAAGGTCAGGTTCAATTCAAACATAAAGAATCTCGTGAAATCAACGGTCCAGGATATTGTAGTCCTGAAGAAGTAGAATCCTACTGAAGTACACTTGACGGCAATATGTTCGTTGATACCATGTAGTTGATGATCCAAACGTTCAGGGAAACCGTATTAACATAGTATGAACCGAAGATTGGAAAGTTGCGCTGTTCATACTGGTTCACTTTTGAATTAAGTATTGCAGTAAGTTCTGAAACCGTGATACTGACGCTCATGTTCTGAGCAACCTGGTGCAGTGAGCCGGCAATTCTTGAGACCTGGTCATAAGCTCCAATGGGAGGTATGTTTGGATCCTGGCCTGAGGCGGAATACGCAACCATTGCATACGGGATCTGAGAGATATTCACGGTGGGGTTCTCCGCCTTGAATTGTGAAAGATACTGCTCTGTCTGATTCAGTGTGCTGTTCGAATCTATGGGATACATGGCAGAAGCAGATGGCCTTGGGTGGAAGAAATATGATGCGTTGAATGCGTCTGCGAGCAAGTATGATCCATATACAGTTCCGTTGATCTCGACCGGTGAACCCTGGGACTGGAATGGTATGGCATGCATTGTTATCTCTGCGGTGATCGTCGGGTATGCAAAACCGAGCACGAAAAGCACGGTAAAGGCAAACGCAAAGCCCTTGAGCAATCTCCTGTAGTTCACCATGTCACCCCCGTCGCTATAAGTATGGAGTAAATTACCTTAATCATGATGAATGGCAATATTATGCCGCCGAGGCCATATATTGACACGTTCCTTCGCAACAGGTCACCTATCGAGGTGGGCCTGTATCTAACTCCCCTTATGGCCATAGGGATTAGGAGCAGGATTATGAGTGTGTTGAATACCAGAGCCGCAGTGATGGCCACTATGGGGTTCTGAAGGTTCAGTATATTCAGGAAATCCAGTTCAGGAAAGACTGTAAACATGGCAGGCACAATAACAAAATACTTCGAGAGGTCGTTTGCAACGCTGAATGCGGAAAGAGCGCCTCTCGTTATGAGAACCTGCTTGCCAAGGAAAATAACATCCATGAGTTTTGTTGGATCGTTGTCCAGATCCACCATGTTGGCTGCATCCTTTGCAGCCTGGGTTCCATTGTTCATTGCCAGCCCAACATCTGCACGCGACAAAGCGGGAGCATCGTTTGTTCCATCTCCCACCATGGCAACCATCCTCTGCTGTTCTTTCTCCCTCACAACCACGTTGTACTTGTCCATCGGGGTGCTGTTGGCAACGTATTCATCAATTCCGCTCTCCTGTGAAATGAAAGCCGCAGTTGTTTCGTCATCACCCGTGCACATGATCGTCTTTATGTTCATTTTCTTGAGGCGCTCAAGCCTCTGCTTAATGCCCGGCTTAAGAAGATCGTTAAGCTCTATGACTCCCGCAAATTCACCGTTCCTGACCACAACTAGAGCAGTTCCACCTCTAAGGGAAACCTCTTTGCAGACACCCTCAATATATATGTCAGAAAGGCTGTATTTCGACTCCAGTGCCTTTAGCGCGCCCTTGAAGATTTCCTCGTCACCGGAAAGGATTCCGCTGGACTTAGTTTCGGCTGAAAAGGGAACGAACTCGTAACCAGTCAGGTCCTCCTTCTTCACGTCCACTCCCTCATGCAGAGCCAGCTTGACTATGGACATCCCCTCCTTGGTGAGATCATTCAGGGAACTCATTGAGCAGTACTTTACGAAATCAGAATAGTCCATTCCCTTATTGGGATAGAACTTGACTGCCTCGCGTTCACCCATGGTCACTGTCCCGGTCTTGTCAAGGATGATAGTATCTATGTCCCCTGCGTTTTCGATAGCTTTTCCGCTTTTGGCAATGACGTTGTACTGCGATATCTTGTTGATTGATGCCACACCGATGGCAGGCAGCAAGCCACCTATTGTTGTGGGTATCAGTGAAATCAGGAGCACGATCAGGATCATCAGGTTGGGTGTGAGCCCGGAGAAGAATATGGTGCTGAAAAGTGCAGACACCACCATGAGGAAGATCAATGTGACACCCGAGAGGAATACCGTGAGTGCGATTTCGTTAGGGGTCCTTGAACGCCTCGAGTTTTCCACAATGGAGATCATCTTGTCCAGGAAGGTCTCCCCGGGATTGCTGGTCACAGTGACCTTAAGTGTGTCAGTGACCAGGGTTGTTGAACCGGTAACGCTGTCCCCGAAGATCTTTCTCGATGGCCTGGATTCACCTGTGACGTTGGATTCATTCACGAAACCCGTCCCTTCGATAATCTCCCCGTCAGTTGGAATCACGTCGCCTGCCTCTATCAATATTGTGTCACCCTTCCTGAGTTCGGATGAATTGACTTCCCTGATTTCACCATCAACAAGCAGTTTTGCAGTGACTTCCTTCTTCAATTGCTTCAATGAATTTGTTATGGCTTTGCTCTTGCTCTCGGAGATCGCCATGCTTGTGTTTGAAAAAAACAGCGTGAGGAACAGGTTTGCTACAACTGCAACATAGAAGTAGTCGTAGGGGTGCCCTGCGGGGACTCCGAACCAGGACGGGAATATGGCTATGAACACGGAAAGGACCAGGGCAAATTCGGTCACGAACATGACAGGGTTCGTGAAGAGATACCTTGGATCAAAGTTTTTGAGCGACTGTATGGCGATCTTCAGCATCTGGTTCAAGTTATCACCCCAAGCATTGACAGGTTAAAGTCCCGTGCCCATGAGAGGAAAGGCCCCAGTGCGAGGATCGGGAAGAATGAAAGAACCCCTATCAGGATCATAACAGTAAGTAGCATAAGCCCGTACAGGAACGTTCCTGGATTGATGCTTCTCCCGTATTCAACTTTCGGGCTCTTGAATGAAAACGAGTCTGCTATCGCCAGCTGGAAGCCCATTAGGAGAAACCTGCCAAGTAGCATGATTATGCCGTCAATGTAGTTGAAGTAGGCCTGATTTGTGAGGAACCCGCCGATCTCGGATCCATTGTTTGCGGCGGATGAGCCAAATTCATAGAGAATTGCCGTCACCTGATCGGGCCTTGTTCCCGGGAAATTGCCCAGAACAGCAGGAAGAAGCATGGTAACACCGAAAGGGACCAGAACCAGAAGCGGGTGCGTGACCAGGGAAAGGGTAGAATATTTTATCTCCTTGGAGCTCAGCTTGAGGCTCATGATCTCAGGCAATTTACCTACCATCAGGGAGGTTATGAATGTGGTGAAAATCACAAACATGAACAGGTTCATTACACCGGTTCCCACACCGCCCAAGGGATCGTTCAGGAGGAGGTTGCCCAGCACGCCCAATATGCCTGCAGGGGTAAAGGACAATAGGACTGAATTTGAGGCTCCAGTTGAAGTGAATACGGCACCAGTGGAGAATATTGAACTCTGTGACAACCCGATTGCGGTCTCCTTTCCAAGCATATTTCCAGTATACATGGTGCCGAGATTGGAAAGTGCAGGTATGCCCGAATATTCACCGAAGAAAGTCATGAATGTGGTGAATATGAACACTACCATTACCACCCCGAACAGCATGTTGGAGAAACCTTTGCTGTCAAAAACCCTCCCAAGTGAAAATATGGAACCGAGAGGTATGAGGGTGAACCCGACGAACTCTGCAAGGTTTGTGAACCAGATGGGGTTTTCGAAAGGAAATCCGGCGTTTGCGCTGTAAAACCCGCCACCGTTCGTGCCAATGTTCTTGATTCCCTCCAAGGTGGCAACGGGACCAAGCGGCACGCTTACAGTGCCATTGCCGCCAAGGACGTGTGCAATCATGACAGGAGAAAGTGTCTGTGGAACTCCGAAGATTAGGAGAAGAACAGTAAGCCCAAGGGAGAGAGGCAGGATGAGATAGAAAATTGAGACAAGAAAATCGTGGTAGAAATTTCCGAGGAACCCTTTGTCATTGAGGATTCCCCTTATGAAAGCCATGGAGGCTGCGAAACCCGTGCCTGCACCAAGGAACATCAGGCCCGTTATGACAAAAGTCTGGCTGAAATAGGTTAACTGGAGGGGGTTGGAATAGTGCTGTAGATTTGTGTTTGTGAGGAAACTCGTGATTGTGTTGAAAGTGAGGGACGCGTCAAAATGAGTATAGCCGGCACCGAATGGAAGAAAATTCTGAAAATAAAGGACAAAAAAGGCGATCAGTCCCGCGGAGGCGTTGAAGACAAGTATGTTCAGGAAGTACTCCCTGAACTTCATGGTCTTGTCCTGGTTCTCGCCGAAAATTTTCTCGAAAAATTCAACGGCCCTGCCGGAAAGAGGATCGAGAATGGTTGGCTCTCCCAGATACAGCTTCTTGATGTATCCCGACAGGAGGAAAGCCATCACCGCCATGATAAGAATGTAGATGAGAATTATAAACGAACCTGATACCAGCCTGTTGTTCAGGAAGAAGTTACCCCAGAACGATCCCGTTCCGGTTGACAAAATCAATGATCCAGCATAACTCAAAATTTCTCAGCTCCGACTATTGTATAGAAAAGGTAAGCTGCAAGACCTAAGACAATAAGTCCAACCGCTATATACGCAACAATCATCGGTTTCCAGCTTTAATGCATAGAGAGTATTTAAAAATGACTTGAAAACTTCACCGGATAAACCACAGTTTGTGTGCATTATGGGGAGCCCGCAAGCAAAAGTCTACAAGATTTTTCCCATGTATGGGCCAACGCGATCATATCCCTGTTTGCGAAAATATTCCCTCACGCCGACACCGCTTATGACAAGAATTCTTTCATGGCCAAGTTCGTCCGAGGTGATCCTTTCAGCCTCATTCAACAGGCTCTTCCCTATCCCCTTGTGCTGCCACAGCTCACCGGAGTGCACACCAACAGGGACCACTTCACCTAGCACCTTGATCTCCCTTATGATTGAACTTGCATCCAGCTCACTCCTGTGGTGCCCGGGGGAAGGTTTTCTCAACCTTATGAAACCGAAAATGTTTTCAGAATTTTCGTAGGAAAGGAATATCTCCCTGCCGTCTGCAGCAACGTAGTCCCTTCTCACAAGTTCCATATCGCCTGATCCTTCCGGAGACAGGCCAATCTCCCTGCTCCTGATCTCCATGGTCTTAATGCCACGGTCGCGGAGCTTGCTGTCAACGATATTCCTTATGTCACTCCTTTTCACGCCCGCCTCGATGAATTTCACCGGTATGTCCCTCTGCATGCGCTGAACCCTTATCCATGGGGGCATCTTTTCCATGAAATAAGCCACCAGTTCTGCCACAGTCTCTGTGTCAGGAGGAATATACTTGCCCTGTTTCCAGAGCCTGTATAGGGAAGTGCCCTTGACAACAAGTGTTGGGTATATCTTCAGCATGTCAGGTTTGAAGTGGGGATCCGCAACCATCTGATCGAAGCTCTTCCGATCATCTTCAATTTCTGTCCCATGCATTCCCGGCATGACATGATAAACAATCTTGAGGCCAGCGTCCCTCGAAAGCTGTGTGGATTTGATTACCTCATCTATGCCATGTCCACGGCCATTTATTCGCAGAGCATTTTCGTTGATGACCTGGACCCCAAGCTCAACCTTTGTGGTGCCATATGAGAGTGCGAGGTCTATGTCCTTCTCCAGAAACCAGTCTGGTTTTGTTTCCACAGTGAGCCCTATGCACCTTCTAGGTGATGTCTCGTTGATCCTGAGGGATTCCTCCAGGGTGGAAGACATCTGCCTGTTCATGGCATCAAAACATCCCTTGATGTAATCCTCCTGGTATTCCCTTGATCGGGCTGTGAAAGTCCCGCCCATAATTATGAGATCAATCTTGCTGGTGTCATGACCTATGGTTTCAAGCTGTTTCAGCCTGTTGAAGACGATCCTGTAAGGATCGTAATCGTTGTCCCTGCCCCTCAGGGCTGCGGGCTCGTATCCAGTGTAGGCCTGTGGTGAATTATTATCTACGCCTCCCGGGCAGTATATGCATTTCCCGTGAGGGCACATTTCCGGAGAAGTCATTGCAGCAACCACGGCAACGCCCGAGATGGTTCGGGTTGGTTTGATCCTGAGAAGGCTGCGGTATTTCTCGTCCACAATGCCGGAGGTGAGTATCTCAGTATCTCCTGGAATGTAGTCCAGCTTGAGTTCACGTGCCAGTGCCATCTTCCTTCTCTGAAGTTCCTCCCGGTTCGAAATCCTGCCTTCATTGATCTCCTGGCCTATGAGCTCATAGAATTCCATGTTCCAACAACATTGCCTTTTTGGATAAATCTTTTCTATTTCAGGGTGAAGAAATTTAATTATCTCAAAACACTGAAGGGTTATGGTTTCAGTGGAAATCGTCGAGATTGACATGCCAAAGGATTCCAACATAATTCTAGGATACTCCCACTTCATCAAAACGGTCGAAGACCTCAATGAAATCATTCATGTTTACGCACCACAGGCAACCTATGCCATTGCATTCTCAGAAGCTTCAGGAGATAGGCTGATCAGGTTCGAGGGAAACGATCAGGAATTGCTCGAAACGGCGGTAGATGGAATAAAGAGACTGTCAGCCGGTCACACATTCATAATATACCTTCGTAACGCGTTTCCAATATCAATCCTCAACCAGATCAAGAATTGCCAGGAGGTTGGAAGGATTTTTGCAGCCACTGCAAATCCACTTTCCGTAGTCATTGCAAAGTCCGAGAGAGGGAACGGCATTCTCGGTGTTATTGATGGGTACTCTCCTGTAGGGGTTGAAGAAGAAGGGAATAAAAGCAAAAGAAGGAAATTCCTCAGGGATATTGGGTACAAGAGTTAAGGGCCCGTAGTGTAATGGATTATCACCTAGGCCTCCGGAGCCTATGATCCGGGTTCGAATCCCGGCGGGTCCGCTCTAATTCAGGTATATATTTCTGGCTTCGTTTATTCGAGTATTTAAAGAAAAAACGCTTTCATTAATATATTAATCGAATTTGTCAGGAAATAAAAGTCAGTTCCTAATGTGCGATCTGACACTCGTTTGTAAGATAGTCTCTAAATCTCTTTCCCAGTTCTATTTTCAACATATCATCCCATCGACCAAAGGCATTAACGAAATCCTTTAGGTTTGCCGATTGTGCCATAAAGCCGATGAAGTCCCTTGAAAAACTCTTTGCTACCTCTAATGGATATTTAACAGCGTCAGCAATGTTGATAAATGATAGGCGCCCCCACATCTCCATGAAAGGAACTATTCCCACTTCGTATTCATTCGTTGACTGCAAAAGCAACAGTATGGTTTCCATCCCCTTGGCCGATCTCCGATTTGGATAATAACGACCCTCGTATTTTGTGATTAATCCCTTGTCCTTGAGGGCCCTTAGGTGGTACTCAACATCTTTCTTGCTTATCACTGACTGGTTTATGTCGTTCCTTATTTCTCTCCTCACATCATCCAGTTGTTCAGCATCCGGCAATTCTACATGGCTCATGTAGTAAGGGGATTTCGCTATAAGCATCGTCAGGTTGGTGGGAACCTTTGAGCAAAAGACGTTTTTCAGCCCTGTTGAAGTGTTGTTTCCGCTTATAACCTCAACGAGTATTCTCGTTTTTATGTCATTCCTCTTGCCATGCTCCCCTTGTTCCATTAGGAAGGAATAGATTAAACTATACATTAATCTTTTGTAAGTGGGATAAGTCATAATCCTGTTAATTGCAGGCTAAAAAGTTCTTGTAAATTACCTGTAATTAAGGGTCTCTGCAATATAGAGGCTAACTAATAATGTCAAATAGGTAAAAGATTTGTATAAAAATGGGAATGAAGTTTAGAAGGAAGCTCCAGGGAGTATCGAAATACAGCCGGTATGTGAGCATTCCGGTTTACTGGTTGTATGCTAACGAATTAAAGACAGGCGACGAACTGGAAATAGAGCTGAAGGGAAACGGCACGTTGGTTATAAGGCCGGTGGGGAAAGAGCCGGTGAATGTTTACCAGGCAGGAGGCCAGCCATGACTGAGATTTCATTGGTTCCACTGAAAGAAAAGGCCCTGGCTTTCCCTGAGCCTGTGAAATCCCTCATACTGAGTGAGCCGGACATGATAGATTCTAGGGACTTCATAACGAAGCTTGGAACATGGGAGCGATTGCTCAAAATAAACAGGGAGACCCGCTAAAACAAGGAAAAATTAGGGATTGGCTTGCAGGCCAACCCGAAAAGGAGTTAAGACTAAATGATAAGTGAAAAATTCAATATAAGCATTCCGAGCCAGTTCGTAGATCCTAACGAAGTATGTCTAAAATGCGAATTTCACTCAAAGGAACCTCCGCTAGGGAAGCCCGTTAAGTATTACTCTTGTGCAAGCCAGGAAATCACAGACTGGGTCAACGCCGGCTATAATGTTGCCGCAACCTCACTGACTGGTTTTTGTGTCTATGTTGACGGCGACACCACAGAGATCCAGGATGCACTTGAACGGAGGTTTGGCAAAATCTTCAAGTGGAATACCGGCAAGCCTGGACACTGGCAGTATGCGTTTTTCCTTGAAGACGAACCATTAGAGAAATCCATACCTCTGAAAGACGGCGCATATGTCAAAACGCAAAAGGGCTATGTGCTGATTCCCCCCTCCATACACCCGAATGGCAGGCAGTACGGGGAGACAGTAATAGGCGATTCTATCCCCGTTGTCAAAAAAGCTGATTTATTGGAAGTTTTGAGACCATTCATTCTGAAAGAAGAAAAAAAGCAGACAGATGATAGACAGGAATACCAGAGACCGAATATTGATTCCCTTCAGATTGCGGACATGGTGGATCTGTCAAGACTGACGCGAAGGGGAGCCAAGTACCAGGGATCACATCCGATTCATGGCAGTGAAGGCGGCCAGAACTTCATAATTGACAGTTCAGCGAATACATTTTATTGTTTCCGGCACGCAACAGGCGGCGGCCCTCTTCAGTGGATTGCGATTTCAGAGGGAATCATAGATTGCAGTCAGGCAGTGCCAGGGGCCATTAGAGGGCTGAAATTTTGGGAAGTGATAGCGAAAGCTCATGATCGATATGGCCTGAGCTTCGACAAAGCTTCAGAGATAATAGCGAGGTTAGAGAAATGACAACAGCAGAGGAAGCCAAAAAGCAGACCAAAAAGAGAATTGCAGAGAATGAAGCAGAGGACGGCTTCAGGATTTCAACAGGGCAAACAATATTCTTTGACGATTACAAACAGATCAATCCGGCTCTTGATTTCACCGAAGATACCATGTTTATTGTATCTCCTTTCCCGTACCTGAGGGACCACAAGGACAAAGACGGCAACGTTATAGGCACTTACAGGGATATTGATAACTTTGCAGTCCTCAGTTCCCGTCTTATCCTGAAGCTCTATGAATCATATTTCACAGAGAGAAAATTGATTCCATGGATTCCAGGCGATACCTTAGATCAGAGATGGAGCAAGGCTTCAATACGGGCTTTTGTCAATGAGAAGATAGACGCTGATCCGTCTCAGGTCTTTACATCGCTGAAAGACACATGGGATAACTTCATTGACTTTGGCAACAACAGGGGAGCATATACGGCAAATTCCCTTTATAACATTCTGACTTATTGCTATCCGCTTTTTTCGTCAGTGCCTTATCTCAGGTTTACTGGCATTAAGGGAAGTGCAAAGAGCAAAGCCGGCGATATTCATGCACTCATAGATTTTGATGCCTTTAAGAGCGTGGATCTGACCCCTGCAATCTTATTCAGGACGATTCAGGACACAAGGGGAACCACAATAATAGACGAAGCTGAAGTTTACGGTGGAAATACAAAGTCGGAAAAACAACAGGCCAATGATGCAGTTATCAATTCAGGATTTCAACCGTCAGGGAGAGTATTCAGAATTGAGATGCCAGGACGAAAGAAGGTCAGTTTTTCCACTTATGGCCCTAAGATTGTATGCGGAATACACACAGTTACCGAAACACTGAGAGATAGGAGCTTTGAGATCCTTCTAATCAAGACGCTAAACAAGGAAAGGTCAAGCAGAGCAGTAAGACAGAATGATCCAAGATGGCAGAAAATCAGGGATTCTCTCTATGTAATGATGTTGAACCACTGGAAAGAGATCAGGGAGATAGTGGAAAATGGCGAATTTGAGAACAGGCTAAACCTGATTGGCAGAGACTGGGATAAAGCCTTTCCACTATTGGTATTGGCCCATTTCGTAGCAAAGTATGACAGGGAGCATGGCGATGGGATCATTAATGATACATGGGCCTTCTTAGAGGATCAGAAGAACAAGGAATCGGAGCTACAGCTAGAATCCTTTGATAAGTCCATAATTGAGGAACTTGAAATTCAGATCAAGTCGAATCTGACAGATAACGGCATGACGATTTTAGAAGACGCCGAAGTTAACATTACGCTCAGGGATTTTGCAGAAAAGATAGCAGAGGTAGAAGGAAAGAACAAATCAAAGAATTACAGCATAAGGAGCTACAGCAAATCGGTTAAGGGCATCCTAGAGAAATTGAATCTTGCACATGATTTCAAAAATGGCACTGGGAATTTCACGGAATTTACAACAAGCCTTAAACAGGTGAAAGAAGCACGGGAGAGGTATAAAATCCCTAAGTCCACAGATGAAAATGAAAAATCAATTAACTCAATTAACTTAACTAATCTCTTTAACTCAATTAACTTCATTAATTCGCAATTGTCGAACTCGGACTTCGACAAGTTAATAAGATTAAAGGATGAAAATCTAATTAACTCTCTCAGAACCAGTAATATCAAGCCTGAGTTAATCAAGTTAATCAAGTTAATTGAAAATGAAGAAGAAAAGGGAGACCAAAGAGACCCCTCAGATAATAAAAACCTGCAATCTTACATAGTCTGTAAGCAATTTTATGATTCCGGTTTAGTCTATTCTGAAGGCCAAACATATAACTGGGATAGTGAAAGCACGTCCGTTAAAAAATGGCTTCGTGAAGAGAAAATAGCTCAGTTCAAAGAAGGTGATCCCAGATGATAAAGAGACCTGAAATCGAATCCCTGAAGGGCCATACTGTACAGGTTAAGTACAGGACTTCGGGAAACATGTCGGGAAAGAAGATCCCCAGGACAATGACCGGCACTATCAAGAGCATAGGGATCAGGAATGTCCACGTTGAAAGGGAATCAGGCAGAGAATACAGAATCCCGATCCAGGCAGTCAGTGCAATAAGTGAGGTGGTGGCATGAAGTCGAACCTATCCCGACTTTCATTCGATAACAAAGAGGGCACGTCTAATCAATCGACCCCTACCCCTTCAATCCTGACAGCACGGATAAACGAGACAAAAAACGATTCGTTCTCAGGGAATAAGGAGACGCTTTCAGTCGAATCCATGTCCTACTGTGCAAGATTCGAAATTTGTTCAGCTCCTAAGTGTCCTCTTGACATTCTAATTGATTTGAGATTCCAGGACCAGGAAGATCCAAAATGTGAAATGGCAAAGGCAACCAGACACAAGTACTGGGAATCATTGCCCGATTCTATCAAGTCGGAATTGAAGTACCAAGGTTATTTTGAATCAGAATACACCAGAATGAGATCAGCTAAGGAAAGGTGGTTAGCTTTGCCCGAACAACAGAAAGCGGAAATCAAGGAGAGAATGAAGAATATGAAAAATAGAAGACCAGTACCGATGGAGAGAGAGCCGATAGACGAACCGTATTTACCACAAGACCCAGGGGATGAGCCGGCATGAGCGAACCCTTAAAGTTCAGGGCATCGGATATTCCCCTTGTTGCAGTCATAGCCATATCGGGATTTCTGTTCATTGATTATTTTGGCCTGATTCTCAACAGTGATCCGGTGTTGCTTATGCTAATCTTTGTTGCCTTTGTTGCAAGTCTTTATGAAATGCATCGCACACTGAAGAGGAGGGAGAAATGAGACCCCTTAGATTCCTGATAGGCTTCATACTTGTTGCCTACCTGGTTTCCTCTTATTTCTCAGACACATTGCGGTACAGCGTCTATGCAGACTTAGGAAACCTGTACTGGGACATCTCGAATCCTATTGGCTCTTGGTTGAAGATTCCTCAGTATTTCACGCATTCCCAGTTAATGGCTTTCATCTATGCAATCGTAATCTTTGCCGGCATCGTCATGATGTTGTCCGGTCTTGGTGGTAAACATGATGCCTGAAGCTGAATCCCGATACCTGTTAGGCCCGTGTATGCATAATCACCATGAGAGATGCCCAGGCTCAAAGGTCAGGGAGAAATACACCAGGGATAAGGTTCTTGGACTGATTCCATCGGGAAAGACGGAGCGGGTATATTGTGAATGCCCGTGTCATGTGAACGGGATATGAGCGGAATTAAGACCAGTGTCCTTGAACGCGTCCTCAATGTGGCAAGGGCAATGGATTCCTATCCTTTCCGTGAAAGCGATTATTCCAATGCAAAGGAGCGTATTGAAGGGGAACTCAACAACAAGTTAACAACCGTTAGTTTACAACCAAAGATAAGGAAAGTTCGCCTCTACGAATCCGATACAAAGGAGAGATTACCGGCCCTTGAAGGATTCCTCATCACAAGGGATGCAGTGAAAGGATACAGGGGCATTGAGGTTTCAATCACTCATTACGATGCGTCAATGATTCCCAGGTACAGGAAGGGCATTCTTACAGATGCCTATCCGGTCTATGCGAGACTTGAGAGCCTGTCCGGAAGAGCATGGTTTTTTCAGTATTCCAGGATTATAAGAATGGAAGTGTTTGAAGGTCACAGGTTGACTAAGACGATCTGGTATGACCTTCATATTGACTGACCTTTTTTGCGGGCGTAAGATACCTATATAGGGTAAAATGGAAAGGGAGTTCCACATGCAAACTACTATAAGGTAGTTTATAGTATAAACTCCTATGGAAGCCATGAGTGTTGATATATAATCTCCATCGAAACTATATAGGCAATGCAGGAATTATATAGCCAGTTCCGAAAGATGCCGAAAGATAATTGATGTTTGAGCCTCATTTAGACTGATTTTCAGCCGAAAGCATCGAAAGACATTATCAATAGATAATTAGCAACAAGGGAGATTATGAGGGGAGCTTGATAACGGCTTTGTCTCCTTTTGGATATATCTGTACTAGTTCCCATCCTTTGTTAAGGTAAGTCTCCAATTCTCTTTCAGGTATGGTTTTATGCTTGTTGCCATTGTTCAGCATGTCGGCCCTTTTGTCCTTGAATATCTCCCCTAGCCTTTTCTGATATTCCGATACTTCAAGATTCCTAAGTTCTTCTTTCTGTTCTTCAGTGAGCATAATACCAAATGCCCCAGTGAGCGTATCCATTGCAGAATCTCTGAGCATCTTTTGATAGTCTTCTTCTTTGATTCCCCTTTCCTCAGTCTCAATGAACTTAAGGACCTTCATGTATGATTTTCTCATATCCTCAATTGTCTCCGGTGATAGTACCTTGCGCAAAGTATAGACATGCTCAATGTCTCCCTTATGGCCCATAAAGAAAACCCTATAATCCCTTGATATTCCCTCTTTAGATTCTGCCAGGAGTGTTTGAGAAGCAAAATAAGCCCTCAGAACGTAAGGTCTCCATTTGAATCCGGCGTTCCTTATTGCCTGCCTGACCTGATCTCCTATGTTTGTTGTTGTTATGAAGTGAATATTATCCCACTTGGGAATTATCAAGGGGCTGTTCTCATTGAGTTTTTCCCCGTTCCTCATTCTGTCATTCAGGTAATCCTTGATATATTCCGCTCCCTCAGGTCCTATGAACGTGAAATACTCATGTCCGGCTTTGCTCAGTTCTTCTCTTACTATGATCCTTGAGGGAATAACCGTAAACTCCGCATGCCCTTCATTGAGTTCTAGTTCCGGGAAATCTCCTAATTTCAGGCCGTCCTTTCCCCTGTAGTTTCCCAGGACTTCAGGTCTAACGCCTGAATGTGCAATGACAGAACAGCATACTCGCGATCCCTTTGTTGCAGACCTCAGTATTGCCTTCAATTCTTCTTGAGAAGGAATCTTTTCATTCTTCAGTGTAACCGGGGTCCTTGCGAATCTCACCTTGATCCTCTGCCTGAGTTCCAAATTATTATACCTGAGCCATGACTTAACGGGCTTCAGGGACGAGGCAATATAGGATCCGGCTTTGCCATTCTTCTCAAGATATGTAACGTAATCAAGGATCAGGTCTCCCCTTTCCTTCTCATTCTTCTCAAGAAATCCTTTGGGAGATGTCCCGGCCCATTCACAAAATCTGCCAAGTCCTCTTAACTGAACATCGGCGGTATTCTCCGATCCCCTTGCCACGTTTCTGTACCATCGCTCTATATCTGCATCCTCTAACATTTTTTCGTGTCTATGCTTCGCCATGCATGTATAAACGAAACCTTTTATTTAAACTATTAGTGGTTTTTATCCCGGCGGGCCCGTCCACTATTGCGTTCTATATTTTGTAGAACGCTTTAGAATACTGTATTTTTACTGAATTGAAAGGTATACATATATGCTATTTTGTGACCAATTCCTTATATAGTCCACCTTCAAATTCTGGGATGTATTAATGTTTGAATTTTAATAGTCTGGAAGATCAGTGATTTTATCTGACACTACCTTGAATCTTCTATCAACCATTGCCCAAATTTCTTTAGACTCTTCATCAGTTGGATTCCTACCATGAACAACATTGTAAATTCCAAGGCAGGAAGCTTGTGTAGAACCCTTAAGATACCAAAAGAAATTTTCCTTTGTAGAAGTAAACTGCTTCCACATTGCCCTGAGCGTCGAATCACTGGTGAATTGATCTATTTTCTGTTCAAATAGTCCCCTGTCATTTGCACTTAACGCCATAAAAGTGTTACAAGTTTTCTGGATAAATCCTTTCCCTTCATGGCTGATTCATCAACTCATATGTCCCGGCCGTTAGAATCGCTTCTAATCACGTTATAGTGGCTTCTTTACAACATCTAAAGTCAGATTGCCATAACAATAGAGAAATGAACCCCCTAAAAACGCTTACTTTATAACTTGTAAGTTGTAAAAACCTATTAGAAAGACAATAGAAGTTCCCTATTTGGAAAATGGCAGAATTTGCAAGGTTCGTTGTCAAAAATGGGGACTTGTTACCACCAGAAAAGGAACTGATTTTTTTGCCCTTGGAGCTTCTGACACAGTAGTTTCCCCTATGATAGACTGATACTTATAAGTGGTTCTAAACTGAATTGGGAGGACTCCATTGATAGATAGACTTTCTTCATTGTACAGTTTCATCTAATAATCTACAATTGAGGTATGTGAAAACACTGGACGTAACACATATATCCAGTAGAGAAAGTTCATACAGGATAACTCCTCAGAAAAGGATCATAGAAAGATTGCAACTGTCTCCAGATGATGTTGTTACCTTCATAGAGAAGGATGAAGAAGTTATAATAAGAAAAATGGAATTGAAGGAATAAAGTGAACGAAATATTAACTCATTAATTTGTGTATAAACTCGTGTTCAGTCAATCTCAGTGCTGATCCTGAAATAGTCTAACCTCGTGATAAACTTCAAGAATATCAGAGTTACAGTATGCCTCCAGTTCCTCAACTATTGATGAGATTTGTTGGTTAATCTCTTCGTGATCTGCAAGACCTCTCTTTTTCCGCCCTTCTAAAACATATAATCTCTCTCTCAAAAAATTTGCTTTTTCTGAGCCACTGATTCCGCCAATAAAATCTCGCAAATTCCTTATGTTACGCAAATTCCCTCTTATGAGTTCGTACGTTTCACGAGTCAAATCAAAAAAACTTGAAAGTGCATTTTGAGTCTCAATCCACGGATTTCCTTCTGGACCATTCCAAGCGTAAGATGTATCGCCGCATAGATTTGAGTTGATACTTCCATCTGGAAAAAGATAGTTTACAGCATTTCTCAACTTCTTGAATGAACTATACAACTCTCTTTGATCTTCGTAGATTTGATCTATTTCTTCATTAATATCGCCGGTCATGATTCACACTTCTTGAAACTTGAATCATGTTTTAATATTTTTTATTTGATTTAATGATCTATTCCATCTTCTTCAGAAAAATGCCTTGAACATAAGAATATCCTAACCTAACCCAGAGGAAATAACCGAATGGAACTTTGGGTTTCTCTTCCTTCGGCTCATAACAATCAATCCAGAAAGCATTGCTATCTTGAAAATGAGAATCCCCACTTCAATTATTTTAAATTCCCCAAACCCCAATTCTTTAGGTATATCTTTTATTGCTTCTGATTTCGGTTTCGCTTCAGCAGGCATTTTGTATTTAACCAATCCTTCTGTCTTGTTAAAAGTCCACCATACCATATAATCAGATACTTCTTGGGAGCTTAATATTTTCCTTGGAATAATATGCCATCAAATGCCCTAGTAATTGAACCCGTACTATCACACTATGAAGTGCAATTACGCATACAAGAACTACTAAGTGAACCTCTGTTTTCCGCCTTCGAGAAAATGTAATCTAAAAAGATAGGTTTAGGGTCGTTACATCAACTTTTCTTTTATCCACTTAGTTAGAGGATCATATAGGGTGCTTTCGCTCTCATTGTAGACTGTTATGATCAGAGAGCCGTCTTTCCTTGCATTCAGTGTCTTACTATAATCTTCCAATGGGGCAAACATAATGTTATCTACATATAACGTACCCTTTGCGTATTCTTCTAATGTCACCTCACTTATTGGAGTCAAGAATATGGAGAACACGATCCCATTTGCCCAACTTACATATCCCGCATATCCCTTTTGTCCAGGATCATTTACAGAATCGATTGAGGCCAAAAAAGAATCCAAGGTCATCTTTGAGTAGGTTTTAACTATTATTTTCTTAAATGGTTCATATTCTATGTCAACCATCTTAAAATCTCACCTTTGAAAAGCAGATCTGCGGTTAACGATCGCCTTATTCTCAATGAAATCACGTCCCACCTTTCCATCAGACATTGCTTTCAATCCGGATTCTGATAGCCAGACTTTGGGTGTAGGGATGTGAAGGGTCTTCAGTTCTTGTTTGACTTCTTCTGGTAGAAGACTCCAAGTTTCTGACATCTCATCCCATTTCAACATGTGATACCACTTTGCTTTCTGAGCTAGAATCAACAAGTAATCCTCATCCCTTAAGTTCAGTTTTTCAGCTTTTTCTTTAGGGACCGTGATTCTGTATACGAAGTAATCTCGATTTTTGTGGGTTTTGATTTTCTTTGCTTTAGCAGTGAAGGCAACACTTTTATCGGTTTGCACTTTGCCCATGTGTTACACATTCTAGCGAAATATAAAAGTATTGTGGCACAATGATAGGGTTGTATACACACATGACTACAGAAGACTATGAACCAGAACTGGAAGAATTTGAAAAAGCAGTTTTGATAGCAATGTGTGATGCCGTTAATAATTCAAAGGCAGCTCATGTTCCAGAAGGAACAGTGTGCCGAAAATTTGAATCAGACTTACAAGGTAATGCAAAGACAGTTCTAAAAAAGAAACTCAAAAAGGATGGTTACATTGCTTTGCACCCAACGGGTGGCAATAAGACATATCAACTTACTGACAAAGGTTTCAGGGCGTGTCAGATTATTCATGATGAATTGAAGAAAAGACAATTATAATAACAGAACCTTTTTTTAATACAAATCAACTCAGATACGCTTTTGTTGTTAGGATAGCCTAAAAAATACCTTATACATTCTCTCTCCCACTTTACTTTCATGTTTCTTTATCAGTTCCAATATGATAGCTTTGCACCGTGTATTGTTTACTCTATTCAACACCTGGTTATTTTGTATTCCAACCTTCACTAATCTCTGGACCTGACCCTTTGTAAGTGGTTTTACTTCATCCACTTTCACTATACCTTCACAGATATTGTTTGCTTCAACGAAGGAAATTGCATTTTTCAGTGAAGTAATAGCATGCTCAAATAGGGCTTGCGGATCTGACTTTGCCCATTCTGATATTATAAAATCTGCCAAAGGTACCTTGGCTTTTTTACTTCTAACACAAAGTGAATCTATATGGCGATCACAATTTACAATACTCGCCTTCTGTAAATGTGCCAGTGCTCCATATGGTACTGTTCCATCCAGCGATAAGGGAACACAAACTGCACTAGCTCCAATTCCCAAACCAACCTCATGATCTGTCCATCTACTTGTAGAGTCGCGGAAATTTTCAGTCAAGATATAAACAAAAATTTTGCAGGATCTCCCAGTTTCAATAATAGTCTTGGCCCACTCTTCATTTGGTTCTATGTCTTCATGAGCTACGAAAGAAGTCAAGCCATAGGATTCCATTACACTTTGAATTTTGGTAGCCAATTCTTTTTCCGCGTGAGAATGGCTTATGAAGATGGTGTAGTCATTCATATTTTCGTTCATAGTATAATTCATAGCTAATAAATTTAAACTTGTAAAGGCGCCAAATAAAAACAACATGTCATAATAGGTAATGAGTGTAAAATACAACGAAAATAATATTTACATTGGAATTGTATAAGAATTATGAAGTGGAAACGCGGGAAAATATCAACGGAAACAATGCACCCGCTTGAAAATTGAGATGAATATACATATGCAATATACAAGATTTTCAAGCGCAATTGTGTTCTGATACCGACGGGCCCGCTCACCAAACTGACCCATGATTTTCGGAAAACAGGATTCCGGAGTTTGTTCAGTTTTGATCTGCAACCTCTTCCTATATTAGGTCCATAACAAGCATTGAACCAGATATCACCGCAAGGTCATTGATGGCGTCACTGCCATTGGAAATTTTATCCCATAGATGTTTGCACAACTTTGTATTTCTCGATCCGGTTGCGGCATTGTTGCCATAACTCTCAATGAAAGTGAAGGCACAATAGCTTTTCAAGGCTTTATTAACTACTCCGATCTCCTCGTCTCCAACTTTGACTTAAAGTACGTAATGATATTCTGGAGAAAAGCTCCTTCTCTTTTCTTGAACCAAGATTTGCAATAACCCTGCCATCATTCCCGGTGAATAAATAACTGCGATAATAATCCGGCCTTTTCATTCCTGAACATGACAGTAGAACACTTCCCTGCTGATACAGCATCCCTTGCTTGAATTGAGGGTCCATGCTGAGTGTGGGACACTATTCTAAGACCTCCCCATATTGAACAGATTGTGCCACACACCGGTGCAGAAT
>OFHE01000003.1_pt1 | contig 55250 bp, 54 predicted proteins | sample 1521981 | NCBI WGS metagenome assembly OFHE01 (sample SAMEA2464839, study PRJEB22497) | soil metagenome | biome: Grassland; feature: Farmland; material: Clay | place: Australia | collected 2013-02-01 | depth 1.4 m
ATACAAGAGTCCGCGGCGATCCAGGAGCTGAAGCTTCTAAATACCCTTACCCGGACGAGCTCAAAGGAGTGGGTAAAGACAATGTAGGTTTTGGAAAGAGGCTCTATAAGTCCCTTCCTGTAATTTTTGCGGGGTCAATACTGTGGATATTGTATGATACCTATTCCGGAACGTTCAGCGTCTACGGGCCGATTACAATTGCTGCAAACCTGGGCCTTTCCCCTGTTGGATTTACATATGCGGCAATATTCCTTGCTGGCCTCCCTGGCACTCTGCTGTCCATATACCTGATCGATAGGGTGGGCAGGAAGAAACTTGTGGTGTTTGGATATATCGGCGTCTTCATCGCTCTTGTCATGTATGCATTACTGCTCATCAATCCCGGTATTTTCGGCATACCGCAATCCGCCGAAGTTCTTGGAGTCTTGACCGGAGTGGCAGCTGCACTGGGTTTCACGTTCTACCTGTTCAACTATTTCTTCTCAGCCATCGGGCCCGCCACCATTATTGGCGGTACCATAATCGTCCCGGAATTGCTTCCCACCAAAATAAGGGCCAGTGGACAGTCTATCAACGTGTTCATTGACAGGCTGGCGGTCGGAACGTTCGTGTCTTCTTTCCTGATTTTGCTCAGCGCCATTGGACTCGGATACGTCATAATAATCTATGGAATAATTGCCGTGGCTTCCAGTGTCATAATGTACTTTGCCCTGCCTGAATCCAAGGGAAAGACGCTAGAGGAACTGTCGAACGAGTCGTTGGAGGTCGGAAATGCCCAGTGACCTCTGATGACTTCTGCAACTGAAATTCGAATTTGAATTGGTGAATAAGGCTGTTGTTTCATTGATTGCTGTTCTGAAGCCGGGTGTGAGAAGTTTCCTTCTAAAGAAATATGCCTGAAGGAACACATCCTGCTTGACTTCATGAATGGTGGGCAGTTTTTTGGTCTCCCACCTATTTTTTTAAAGCGAAAATGCAATCACCGGAAAAAATCAGGATTTTTCAGAGTTTTCCTTAAATGGCATTATCTGGGGGAGTAGTATCTCTTGAGTTTGTGTCCACAGTTTTTGCAGAAACGCTTCCCCATATAGCTGGAGCAAACACACTGGCATGGATCCTCGTCATCCGCAACAATACAATACTGGCACATGGTTCAATAGACTCTTATTGCGGACAAATAGTTTTTTCCTTATGATAAAAGGGCATTTTCATCTGGAACTCAAATGATATGATCTGAAGGTAACACACTCTCCTGCATAGCGAGCTATATCTATAGTGGCTTTAATCTCACGAAATCACAGTTTGATGAGAAATGTTTCAGAAAGACACAACTATGAAATTGGTCTGATAAAATCAGTAATGCATAGATAATCAGATTATGCTGGCCGGCAGATCCATTAGTGACAGGGCTCTGTAGGCAATTGGCTCGCTTAACGGCATTGGAGCAATGCATAATGGCAGGCTTACATCCTGAATGAAGATGAAATGGCTCAGGAAAAATGCAGGAAAATTAAGAGAGCAGTAAAGTGGACAGCAGGTTATAGCCCTATCCCCCGTTTAATCCTGGTTAAACCAGCCATAAGGCTGTTTGTCTTCTACCGGTCTGTTTTGACCTCAACATACAGGCGTGGAGCATAAATCCTCATTACGAATAATAATTTCATGTCTTCTAGTAAATCAGCACTTCTAATAATTGACATGACAAATGACTTCCTTTTCAGAGATTACAATGAAAGCCTGGCTCTGGAACGAGCCCAGAAACTCATACCTTTAATCCGGAAACTCCAGGAGAATTTCCTGAAGAGAAAAATACCTGTAATCTACGTAAGCGATCGCCATCTTCCTTCGGATTATGAACTCAAGAAGTGGGGTCCACATTCCATGAAGGGGACCAAAGGCTCCAGAATAGCTGAGGGGTTGTTGGCGGATAATGTAACGGTCTTTGTCAGGCGCTGGAGAATAGAGGATCTGGACGTTATTGAGAAAACCGGGGTTCCGCTTTTTGAGGTTGAAAAAGGAAGTTACAGCGGATTTACGGACAATGGGGGGCAACCAACAGCCCTTCACGCCCTCCTGAACAGGCTAGGCATACACCCGGGGGATACACTTTACCTGACCGGCCTCCACACGAATGCTTGTGATAAGCATACGGCCGCAGATGCGTGGTTCAGGGGTTATCACCCCGTCATCGTATCAGACTGCACCGATGCCTTTGACGACCCGGAAGGAAAGCTGGGCATGGATCATGCAAGGGCCCTGAACTATGAAAAATACTGGTACGATGCAGAAATTAAGGATTCAGTGGAAGTCCTGGGAGACATTGGGGTATAGTGGGCCTTAATTTTCACTATTTTCCAGGTGCCCATATTTTGAATTTACTTTCAGGCCAGTGGAGCGAACATTCTGGCTCTCCCTTCAGTAGTTTGTGGATTGATCATCCATGATGAGGCTCAAACTTCTGGCCCGAGCCTCAACCCTTATCCGGTCCGCACATAGCATTCTGGTATGCGGATTACTTCCTTGAAGGAATATAAACACATCCCGTACCTTTTCATCCATTTCATTCACAATACCGGTTCATGTTTTCCCGAATTCTTCCCTGGCGCCGATGTTGTCCTCCCGGCCCACCCCTTTGCAGAATTTGCATAACTTAATGGAAAAATGCTTTCCTGTTGGCCAGAAATAGAAGAAAACGAGTGGGAAATTTGTGATCGGGCAACTCTATTGCACATTGCATAAAAGGAAAATTACTCCTACAAAACCGAAGAGATCCAACATTTTTAAAGGTCTTTCTCTTCCCATATAATCATGAGTCACACTAAAACCATCTGGGAGAAAATCAACGGTGATGACGGAAAGGAGATAGAATCCGTTTCAAATGGATATCTCGACTTCCTTGAAAAGGCCAAGACGGAAGCAGAGGCCGTAGACTTTTTTGTCGAGAAACTGACATCGGCTGGATTCAAGGACATAGAGACACTGGAGAAACTCACACCCGGTACGAAATTCTACTACAACCACATAGGGAGGACTCTTGCTGCGGGAGTGATCGGCAGGAATGGTGTCGGAAACGGCCTCTACATTGTTGCATCCCACATCGACTCACCGAGGCTCGATCTCAAGCCCAGGCCGGTTTACGAGGACTCGGAGACCAACACTGTGCTACTCAAGACCCAGTACTACGGTGGCGTGAAAAAATACCAGTGGGTGAACCACCCGCTTGCCCTTCATGGTAGGGTTTTCACCAGAGAAGGCAAATGCATTAAAATCAGGATAGGAGAAGACCCCAGCGATCCAGTCTTTCTCATACCGGACCTGCTGCCGCATATTTCCAAGTTGCAGAAAGACAGGAAGCTCTTTGAGGGCATTGAGGCAGAGGAACTGAACGCAATATTCGGCAGCAAACCTGATGATTCCAAGGAAGACCCTTTCAAGAACAATATCCTGAAGATACTGAAGGAAAAATACGGTGTAGAGGAAGAGGATTTGTCTTCTGCAGAACTCTCGCTTGTACCGGCCGGCAAGGCCAGATCCGGTGGACTTGACTCGTCCATGGTCATTGGTTACGGGCACGATGATAAAGCGTCTGCATACACATCATTCAGGGCCTTTATGGACATGGGCCAGCCAGATGATACCGCTCTAGTCCTGTTCTTCGACAAGGAAGAGATTGGCAGCCAGGGAACCTCTGGCTCGCAGTCCAATTTCCTTGAATACGTTGCATCGATGATACTCAAGAAGCTCAACGGAAAGAGTGAGCACCTGGATCTCCTTTCCCTGTTGAGAAAGAGCAAGGTCATAAGCTCTGACGTTGACGCTGCAATGGACCCGAGCTTCAAGAGTGCCCACGACACCCACAATGCCGGCAGGCTTGGATCCGGTATCATTGTGGCGAAATACTCTGGCTATGGTGGCAAATTCGAAGGTTCAGAAGCCCCCGCAGAATTCGTTGCATACATAAGGAGCATATTCCAGAAATACAACGTCAGCTACCAGTTTGGAACTCTTGGCAAGGTTGACGAGGGTGGAGGAGGAACCGTAGCCCAGGATTTTGCGAGGCATGGGATGAATGTTGTGGATGCCGGAGCTCCGGTACTTGGAATGCATGCTCCATTTGAGATAGTTAGCAAAGCTGATCTCTGGAGCTGCTACAAGGCGTATCACGCATTCATGCTGCATTGACCTGAAAATGGCGGGCAGGGCTCAAGGCTCAAATAAAAAAATGATTGCCGGGATAATCAGGCTCCATTCATGAACATGTAGAAAAGAAGCAGAAGCATTGTTCCGAACATGAATATGAGCATAAACCTCCTCGCCATAAAAGAATTCATTTCACCCACTAATTTATTAATGAATTCGAAAGGTAAAACTTTCAAGCCTAATATATAAAGAATTTTGAGCTCTTTTATTCTGAAACCCCTATTTTGACCCATTTTTTGATTTCTGCTGTTATAGAAGAGATCAAAGAAACCTTATATTTCATGTTAGAGATAGACTATCAGATACTATTTTCTAGGAAGCGGTGAAGCATTATGGATACTGGAAAGAACATGCATGAAGACGGATTCGTCGAGGTCAATGGCCTCAAACTGTATTACGAAAGATTCGGTAAGGGAAACAAGCACAGGCTGCTTACTCTGCATGGAGGTCCGGGTGGAACCCACGATTATCTTCTGCCCCTCGCAGACCTTGCGGACATGGGTTTTGATGTGGTGTTTTACGACCAGTTTGGATGCGGCAAATCGGATGACCCGAAGAGCGATTCAGACTATTCGCTGGAATATGCCATTGAAGAAGTTGAAGGGGTCAGGAAAGCATTCTTTGGAAACACCAGGATTAACCTGTTCGGAAACTCGTGGGGAGGCCTTCTGGGACTCGCCTACGCCATAAAGTACCAGAACAATCTCATAACCTTGACTTCCAGCAGCGGATTGTCAAGTGTGCCAGAGACAGTGAAGGAGATGCACCGGCTCATAGGGCTTCTTCCTGATGAATACAGGAATGGAATTGAGGAGCACGAGTCCAAAGAAGAGTATGAACATCCGGATTACCTGAAGGGCTCTGAATATTTCATGAGACAGCATGTGCTGAGAACGGATAAATGGCCGGACGAAGTGAACAGGATGCTGGAAATGACAGCCAAGCGCGGAACCTACCTTAGAATGAACGGGCCAAGCGAGTTCACCATCATAGGGACCATAAAGGATGTTGATTTCACAGACAGGCTGAAAGAGATCAAAGTCCCAACGCTCATAACATGTGGAAAGTATGATGAAGTGACCCCCGCAATTGCGAGGATTCTTCACGGCCAGATACATGGTTCAAAGCTGGAGATTTTCCAGGAGAGTTCGCACCTTCAGTTCTGGGAAGAGAGGCAGAACTACATGGAAAAGCTGTCGGAGTTCATCAGGAACCACGATAGATAACTCTTTTTTTATTCAGGCACAACCAAACATATTAGCCATAACCAATTAGTAATTTCCATTACTAAAAATATCCACTGTACAGGATTGTGCACCGGTTTTAGCTGATCCAGTCCTTTCATTTCTTCGTGGTCTGATGATTTATACAAAACAATTCAAAGTGGTGGCAAAATATGGTTGAACAAAGTGAAGAGGAGTTCCTAGAGGAGATCTACAGGGAAACGAGAAACGGATCCCTCTCAAAGGAACAGGTTTCTGAAATGGCCGATAAGCATGGAATAAGGCTCTATCAGGCTGAGAACATCTGGAGTTTTTACGGAAAGGAGGAAAAGAATCTCAAGATCTGCAACGGGCTTCCCTGCAAACTCAGTTCAGGGTCTTCAATGAACGAATTCATTGGGAAGTACCCGGAAAATGACAGGGAGGTGGTATCCTGCCTTGGTTATTGTGAACACGCCCCCGTTGCGATGGCTGAAGGAAAATACTTCCACCTGAGCAGCGACGGTGCGTCCGAAATTGCCGTATCCCCGGAGGAAGAGAGGAAGGTAACGAGCCTGGCCGAATACGTTGATGCCGGTGGTTTTGAAACCTTAAGGAGAACTGTTGATGAAGACACAACACAAAATATCAGAGCTCTGGCCAGAGAGTTTTCACTGAAAGGATTTGGTGGATCGGGATTCCCGACGTGGGTAAAATGGGATGCAGTTGCTGACTCCCGGAATGGTGACAAATACCTCGTGGTCAATGCCCATGAAGGTGAGCCTGGAACTTTCAAGGATCGTGTTATTCTTGAAAACAGGCCGTTTGAACTTATTGAGGCATCCCTCATTGCTGCCCATGCAGTAGGTGCCAGTAAAATCATCATAGCACTGAAGTTCGAGTACAGGAACGCTGAAAAAGCCTTGAAGAAGGCGTTAGGTGCATCCATCAGCTACTTTGGGGAGAAGCTGTCAGGCAGGATGCTCCCGAAGATAAAGATCTCAAGAATTCCAGGATATTATATCACCGGAGAGGAGAGTGCCCTTCTTGAAGCAATGGAAGGAAAGAGAAGCGAACCGCGCCTGAGACCTCCTTTCCCGGCAGAGGTTGGGTTGCATGGCAAGCCGACCCTTATCGACAATGTGGAAACCCTCGTCTATTTCCTGGGCCTGCTGAAGGAACATTATGGCGATGGGAAAAATTCGAAGCGCGACAAGGCATACTGCCTTACCGGCGATGTTCCGAGGCCCGGCGCATACTTCCTGCCCTATGGAACGGAATCAAAAGTTCTGTTGACGGAAAAAGGGGGGGCAGACATGTCGAAACTGAAGGCGGTCTTTCCCGGAGGCCTGTCGGGAGGCATATTGCCCGCAGACAGGGCTAACGTAGCCCTGGACTTTGATTCTGTCAGGAAAGCGGGAGCTGGAATGGGCACAGGAGCAACCATCGCAATTTCCAGTGGCAGATGCATGGTTGACGTGATGGAAAATGTATCGGAGTTTTTCGAGAGGGAATCATGCGGAAAATGCATGCCTTGCAGGCTCGGCACAGGGGAAATGTCCAGGCTCTTTTCGAGACTCAAATCGGGAGACGGGACATCCGGGGATATCGAGGCAGCGCTAAAGACGGCCGATGTGATGATGAAAGGTTCAATATGCGGACTTGGACAGGCGGCTGCAAGGATGTTCATGGATTCGATCCGCTATTATGGTGATGAAATAACACAACATGCCAGTGGCATCTGCCAGGCAAACGTGTGTTTCCCGGAGGTGAAAAGATAATGGCAGTAAAGGTCGAGTTGAATGGAAAGCTTCTGGAAGCAGAAGAGGGAAGAACAATCCTTGATGTTGCCAGGGAGTCGGGAGTGAAGATCCCAACCCTCTGTTCCTACAAGGATCATACGAATGGAGTCTGCAGGCTCTGCATGGTCGAAACGGGAAGTCCTCCACGAATGGTGCCTTCCTGCTCAACTGAGGTTGCCAGCGAAATGGTGATCAGAACCGACACTGAACAGCTGAGAGAATATCGCAGAGACCTGCTTTCAATGATGATGAGTGAACATCCCGCACACCCGGGATCCGAGAGCGAAAAATGCGAACTGGAAAGATATGCAGCAGAGTATTCAGTGAATCCGGGCAAACAAGTAAGCGAGTTTCGCGTTTCAATAGATTCCAGCCACCCCGGGATTGTTTATGATCCTGCTCTTTGCATCATGTGCAGAAAATGCGTGCTTGCATGCGATTTTGAACAGATGAACGAGGTTATCGCTATTTCAGGCAAAGGTGCAGATTCAAGGATTACGTTTGATCTCGAAGACACAATGGGAGAATCATCGTGTGTCAGCTGTGGAGCTTGTGTTGACGCCTGCCCCACAGGAGCATTGATTGAGAAGGGGTGGGAGCCAGTCGAGCGCACCGAGGTCTCAATCTGCCCATGCTGCGCCGTTGGATGCTCAGTCGAGTACGGCATTAATGGAAACCGGATTGTTTGGGCAAGAGGTTACCAGAATGGTTCGGTGAACAGTGGAAAGTTGTGTGTAAAGGGAAAGCTTGGTTTTGAATTTGAGATGAGCAGTGACCGGCTTAAGACACCACTGATCAGGAAAAAGCTCGGAGAGAGAAGCGGGCTGGACGGGAGAAAGATTGAGGATGTATTCAGGAAAGCCACCTGGGAGGAAGCTCTTGCCTTGATCTCAGAGGAGGTTGAAGCAGCACGCGACACCTATGGCAGGCAGTCCATTGGAGGAATTGCCTGTGACAGGGCAACCAATGAAGACGTTTTCGCCTTCCAGAAGTTCATGAGGGCGGCCATAGGCACAGACAACGTTGATCAGTCCGCTACCCTCTGCCATGCCCCGTCTGCTGCAATGCTTTCATACGCAACAGGTGCCGGCGCATCAACAAATTCCATCAAAGACGTAAAGGATGCAAGGACCATAATAATGGTCGGATCAAACGTGGATCGGGCACATCCGGTTCTTTCTTCAGAGATAAAGAAGGCCGCCAGGAGCGGGACACAGTTGATAGTGGTTGATCCCCGCCGCGTTGAGCTTACAAAACACGCGGACATTCACCTGATGCTGAAGCCAGGGACAGATGTTGTTCTGTTTTCCGCCATGGCCAAATTCATTCTTGACAACAGCCTTGCCGATGAGGATTTCATCAGGAGCAGAACAGAGAATTTTGAGGAGTTTGCAGAGAGCCTGGCGCCCTTCTCGATGGAGTTTGCCTCGCGCGTTACCGGCATTCCCGAATCTGACATAGCCAGAGTGGCAGAAATGTATGCCGCGGACAGGCCTTCGATCATTTTCTGGACACTAGGCATAACGGAGCACGAAAATGGATCCGATAATGTTTCCTCACTGATCAATCTGGCACTTATAACCGGCAATATCGGAAAACCAGGAACGGGCCTAAGTCCAATCAGGGGACAGAACAACGTTCAGGGAGGCGCAGACATGGGAGCTGTTGCCGGATCACTTCCCGGATACCAGGCTTTTTTTGACAAAGATGTGAGGGAAAAATTCAGGAATACATGGTCGGTTGAACTTCCGGAATTCAAGGGATGGAAGAGTACAGAGATGATAGAGTCAGCCCAGAGAGGCATGCTGAAGTTCCTGCACATAACAGGTGAGAATTCTGTGAGATCACACCCGGACTCGCAGGGCACGATAGATGCCCTCAGGAAACTTGATTTCCTTGTTGTGCAGGACATCTTCCTGACGGAAACTGCCGAGTATGCCGATGTTGTTCTCCCAGCTGCATCCTCCTTTGAGAAAACAGGGACTTTCACAAACACTGAAAGGCGTGTGCAACTCATAAATCCATTATTTGAACCTCCAGGTGAGGCAAAGCCCGACTGGCTTATATACACTGAACTTGCCAGAAGGCTGGAATATGATCTCAACTTCTCATCAAGTTCAGAAATAATGGATGAAATATCACGCCTTGTTCCAACCTATGCCGGCATAAGCCATGACCGGCTGAAACATTCCGGTTTGCAATGGCCCGTGAAGGACAGGGAGAGCATGGGAACTGAGATCCTTCACGTTGACAATTTTATACGGGGCAAGGGCAGGTTCAGGATAGTCTCCTGGAGGGAGAAAGACGCAGTGGCGGAGAAGGCTTACCCTTATGCTTTCATAATAGGCAGGCAGCGTGAACATTACCATACTGCAACCATGACCGGCCGTTCCAGAGTGATACAGGAGATACAGGGTGGAGGCCACATTGAGATGAACCGTGACGACATGACAAGGGAAGGGATATCCGATGGGGAGGAGATAGCTATAAGTTCCAGCACCGGAAGCATCCGTGGCATGGTTAAGGAAAGCTCAAGTGTTCCACGCGGAGTGCTTTTCACAACATTCCACTATGGAAGCCTTCCCACAAATTTCCTGACTCCAACCGTCTTTGACCCTCCGACCAAAACCCCTGCATACAAAGACACAAGGGTAAAAGTGGCGAAAATAGTGAGGTGAATTTTTTGCAGCTAGCTGGGGGCAGTCGCCTCTGGTGCTGCTTCCCTGCCATTTCTTGTGCTTCTGAAATACGACAGGGCTCCTGCCGCAATGAGGAAAAAGAGCGACAGCCAAAGGGCAGAGTGAATTCCCCCAAGGAACTTGTTGGAAATCTGTCCGGTAAGGGAGTTTGTGCCCAGGAACACTTCAAAGGCGACTTGGCGTGGTATACTTATTGAAGCAACGGAGATCGAGATCACGTAGCTCAGCAATGTGCCTATGGAGGATAGTGTCCGGAGGAGCCCGGATATTGAACCGTATAGTTCCTTTGGCGTGCTGGACATAACCGAACTGCTGTTAGCTGGCCAGAACATTGCGCCGCCAACTCCTGAGATCACTGACGCAAGTATGATCACGTAGATGGAAGTGTTCACTTGAAGCGTAAGATAGATGAACACTGCTGCGGCCATGAGGAATATGCCCGCGGTTGCCACGGTTCTGGCACCGATCTTGTCAGAAATGGAACCCATCTTCGGGGAGACAAGGCTTGAAATGATGTATCCGGGAACGAGAAGCAATGAGGCCTGCAGTGGAGAATAACCCCTGATGCCCTGCAGATACATTATGAGAAGGAATATAACCGACAGGTAACCGAGCGCCTGGAGGAACGAGGACATGAGGGAGCGTGAAAGCTCCTGTACCTTAAACGCCGCCAGTTTTATGACCGGATGGCTGAATCTTTTTTCGACGTATATGAATGGAACCAGAAGCAGGATGCCAGCCAGGATCATGTCAAAATTGAAGCTGTTGATCCCCCTTCCCGCTATATCCGTGGCCCCATACGAAATAAGCGTAAGTACTGCCGTTAGAAGTGCTATTCCCTTATAATCAAGCTTTGATTCCTTCCTGTTGTTGTCACGGATATATTTGAGGCCGATTGCAAAACCGATTAGCCCTATTGGGATGTTAATGAAGAATATATACCTCCAGCCGAGAAATGTTGTGATAACACCACCGAGGACTATTCCAAGAGTTCCCCCAACACTCCAGCCCATTGCTGTATAGCCAAATGCCCTTCCTCTTTCCCTGGGTTCAAAGTGATCGGCTATAATTGCATTGCTGTTTGCCTGCATGAGGGCAGCGCCAACCGCCTGGACTCCCCGGAATGCAATAAGAAAGTATATGTTTGGTGAAAAACCGCAAGCTGCAGAACCGATAATAAATACAAGAAAGCCCGTGTTGAAAATCCTTCCCCTTCCATAGATGTCTCCAAGGCCACCGAGTTGAGTGGTGAGTACAGACACAATGAGCAGATAGATGATGATTATCCAGATGGACGTTAATAGATCGGCATTCAAGTCGGTCCACACTGTGGGGAGTGCCAGTATGACTATGGTCGTATCAATAGCGGACATCAGCGTCCCGATAAGCACGCTGAATAGCACAAAGTTCCTGTGTGTATCCATCCCTATGGCACCACTCTGGCAACAGAGCTCAGCCATTCTCGGGAGAGTTCATGGCCCAGCTTCTTGGCGTGATCGTAAAGAGCCTTCAGGTCCTCCAGAGTGATGCTTTCCTTCACCACAGCAACTTCGCCCGACTTCTCGACGAGGCCCATCTTTTCCAGTATGCCTATTTTTCTAGGGTCAAACAGGGGGCGCCTGAGTTCCCTCGTGTGTTTCTGCCCGATGTTGAATATGAGGTTCTTGATCAGTCTGCTGTTCTCAAATTCCCTGTACTTTGCACTGGCCTGAATTGTACCGAAGCTCTTCACAATAATCTCCCTCAGGGTTTCATTGAAAATGCTGGCCCTCAGACTTGTTACATGAGCAGGGTAGAGGAATCTTACCCGGCCCTCTCCGTTCTCTCTGGTCTCAGGATAGATATAAAGCGAGTCAATGCCCGGGATTATCTGAAGCGATTCCCGCACCTCCTCCAGTGACAGTTCAGACTCACCCTCTACCATGCCCATGAGATATTCTGGCATGAAGTCGTCGGGCAGAAAAACATTGTTTTTCAGGTCAAACAGGGCATCTTCGAGCTTCACAGGCCTGTTCTCTTCCTTAACCTTATCCTTGACGAACTGGTACACGTGAAGGTTCATTATTCTTGAAATGGGAATTTCCCCGGCAAGTTCGGAAATCCTTGTCTCCAATTTTGAATCCGACGGGACAACTTCAATGGTGAATACCGTGCGGGTGACTCCATCCGAAGAAATGTCCCTGAATGAACCGCCTTCAAGTTTCTCAAGAATTGATTTTACTTCCGGTTTGCCAATGCCCGTATTAAGAGAAATGGATTCCAAAGACCATGGGGCAAGCATGGAAACGGCTGAACCTGCAGCGTCGGGGTCCAGGGGCTGATATGTCTCATTAATCCCACTTATTTCATGAGTGTCTTTCAGGTACCTAAGAATGCTACTTTCAAGGTTCATATGGCATCTACTCTGTCAATAATCATTATCAGCCACTACAATTTAAGAACTATCTAGCGGAGATAGCAACGAATGTCGGAATTTCCGCACTGTTCCCAACTAATCATTAGGTAAGTATAAATAGCCATCCCGGCTTTTAAGACTGAGTATATCCGGAGCAGGATACTTATGACAGGAGACCGTTTTAACTACTACCTTAAATTAATAATGAACTCGATACTGGAAGATCTCCCGTATATCAATGAACAGTTCGAGAATGATGCTTTCGTTTCTTCAGCAGAGGCTGCCGAACTGGAACGTGTCCTGAACCGACAGATGAACCTTTACAACAGGTTCGGGCTCAAGGTCGTAAACTCAAGCACCGGTAAGGAGGAACTGCCCCCTAGAACCGAACTGGACAACTTCGGGAATACATCTGAGTTTGTAGGAATTGAGAATGCGTTCGGCGTGGAGTGGAAGGTTTACTCGCCCACACCGGGATTTGCAAATTCACCTGTTAGAAGATGGTATTTCAACAGGAAGATTGCAACAATCCTGAACCAGGTCCTCAGGGAAGCCGTTCCGGGAAGGATGAAGGGTTACTTTGACCTTCCTCCATGGATTCTGGGAACTCCTTATGCCCCCGGAACTTTATATATGCCCATTAACGAGATCGTGAACCTTGCAATAGCAAGGGGGATAATACCTGACTGGGATTATCTGGTTGCCAAGGGCATACCTAAACCACTTGTGGACCTTATAAAGGCGGAGAATCTGGGACCAACCTATTAGCTCTACAGATTTATTTACTTTGAGCAGTTTTACCTCTATGAAATATCGAGGAATTATTACCCCGATGCTGACTCCTTTCAACGAGGAGGGAGGCATTGATTATGATGCAACAAAACTTCTCATAGAATACGTTAAAGGAATTGGTGTTTCCGGTCTTTTTCCCTGTGGCAGCACTGGATTGTTCAGCTTCCTGAGTCTCGAAGAGAGGAAGAACTTCCTGAAATTCGTCATAGAGAATGCCGACGGGCTTAAGGTTCTTGCAGGCGTAGGTTCATCTTCAAACCAGGAATCCATAGAACTTGGAAAATTTGCTTCGGACGCGGGGGCAAATGCACTTGTCCTGATGCCAACGTACTACATAACTCCGGGACAGCCGGAGATAAAGAAGCATTTCTCTGACTTTATAACAGCGGTCAGGAAAGAGACATTCATCTACAACATACCGCAGCTTTGTGGCTCCCGGATAGAGATTGAAACCATCAGGAGCATGAAGGAGGAATTTTCTGACATAGTGGGAGTCAAGGAAAGTTCTGCGGATATGAGGTACTTCTCACGCCTCATGGAATTGTCCGGGCCGGAATTTTCAATACTCCAGGGCCAGGATGATCTTCTGGTGCCCTCTATGTCCATTGGTGCAGATGGAGGTGTCTGTGGGCTGTCAAACTTCTCATCTTCAGTGGTAAATGCATACAATGAATATGACATTGGCAGCAGGACCAAGGCTTCAGAGATACAGGTCAGGCAAATTGATCCACTTATCCACACACTTCTTGGGTCTACGTTCCCCTCAGGGTATTACCACGCCTTCTACAGTAAATTTGGATTGAAAAATGGCGGTTATCGCTCACCAATGCTTGAACCATCCAAGGATGAAAAGGAAATCATAGCCAGGGCGCTTATACCCGAAGACTCTGCCAAAGTATAAATAGACTCTTGGCTTTACTTTTTACCTTAGTGAAGGAGGTTCCTAAATGGATAAAAACAGTTACGTGAAATTTGAAACTCCCGAGTCCGTGGAAAAGAAATTGCTAGATCTTGTCGAGAATTCTTTCAGAAGTGGAAAGATCAAGAAAGGCACTAACGAAGTAATCAAATCCATAGAACGGGGAGAAAGCAAGATAGTTGTCATAGCGGAAGACGTTTCACCACCGGAAGTTGTATATTACCTTCCAATGCTCTGTGAAGAGAGGAAAGTACCATACGCTTACGTGAAAAAGAGAAGCGATCTTGGCTCAAAGGTAGGCATAGCATCAGCCGCATCCATATCAGTTGTTGATTACGGAAAGGGTGAAGAAACCTACAAGCAAATTATCTCTGAGCTTGCTGAAGTAAAGAAGTAAGGTGAAAGGAATTGGCAGATGAAGGCACCCCTGCAGAAGTTGTCGAACTGATGGGCAGAACCGGCATGACCGGAGAGGCCACCACAGTCAAAGTTCGAGTGCTCTCGGGCAGGGATCAGGGAAGAATTATCGCCAGGAACGTCCTGGGTCCCGTCAGGGTCGGAGACATCCTGATGCTCAGGGAAACCGCAAGAGAGGCAAAGAGGCTCTCCATCAGGTGATCATATGGCTTTAAGAAATTGCAACTTTTGTGGCACGCAGATTGAACCTGGAACCGGCATACTATTTGTGAGGAAAGATGGCAATACCATGAATTTCTGCAGCAGAAAATGCCAGGTGAACATGATCAAAATGCACAGGGTTCCAAGAAGAGTAAAGTGGACCAATGAGTACCACTCAATAAAAGAAATGAAGAAGCAGAGTTCTAAGAGCTGATGGTGACTCTATTGGATAAAACACTTATTTTGATTAAACCGGATGGTGTCAAAAGACGCCTTTCCGGAAAAATTATTCAGAGATTTGAAGAGAAAGGCATGAAGGTTGTTGCGCTCAAGATGCTGCAACTTACCCGTGAGAAGGCTGAAACCCATTATTCAGTCCACAAAGAAAAGCCATTTTTCAAGGACCTTGTGAACTACATCACCTCCGGACCCATCATTGCGGCTGTTCTTGAAGGAAACAACTGCATAGCAGTCACGAGAACAATGCTTGGTGCAACAGATGGCTCAAAAGCACAGCCAGGAACAATTAGAGGCGATTTTGCCATGGGAATAGAGAAGAACATAGTTCACGCATCAGATTCCATGGAATCTTATGAGCATGAATTTCCCATTTACTTCAACGAGAAAGAAATAATAGAAGCACAATACGGGGACGAACCACACATATTCTGAGGTGGTTATGAATACCAGACAATACCGGCAACCCATCGTTTGTGTACTTGGCCATGTCGATCATGGCAAAACATCAATTTTAGATGCCATTAGAGGTACCACTGTAGCCAAGAAAGAAGTTGGCGGTATTACCCAGAGAATCGGTGCAACAGATATCGCACTTTCTGATATTGAAGAAAGGGCAAACATCCCGGCAGGCAAGAGCAAACTCAAGATACCGGGCCTTCTTTTCATAGATACCCCCGGACATGTCGCTTTTTCCAATATGAGGGCGAGGGGAGGGGCACTTGCCGATATCGCAATACTTGTTGTAGACATTAATGAAGGCTTCAAGCCACAGACAATTGAATCCATAAATATACTGAAGAAATTCAAGACACCGTTCGTTGTGGCCGCGAACAAAGTAGATCTCATACCCTTGTTTACGCCCGTCAAGAACTGCAATTTTCAGCAGATGCTCAAACCCCAGAGAGAGGAGTTCAAGACGGAACTTGAGAACAGGCTCTACAATCTTGTTAACAAATTCTACGAATTCAACCTGTCTACTGAAAGGTACGACAGAATATCCGATTTTGCAAAAAACGTTGCAATAGTTCCAATGAGCGCCAAACTGAACATCGGCATCCCCGATATCCTGATGGTTATTGCAGGTCTTGCTCAGAGATACCTTGATGCTGAAATCGCTTTCAAGGATGTGGAAGGGCGTGGCACCATAATTGAGCTCACAAAGGAGGAGTCGCTGGGTACCACACTGGATACGGTGCTATATCAGGGCAGCCTCAACAAGGGCGACACCATAGCACTCAATACCAGGAGCGGTCCTGCACTGACCAAGGTCAAGGCAATGCTCGTAAACTCCAGAGGCAGATCCAAGAAGCTCCTTGAAAGGGATAAAGTCCTGTCTGCAGCAGGGGTAAGAATTCTCATTTCAGACAAGCTGGACGTCGTTTCCGGGTCTCCCATAGTTGTAGTGAATGATAGCGGTGAATCTGCGTTTGAGGAGATAATGAAAGAATCGCAGGCAAACATCCCGCTTAGCGAACATGGTGTTACAGTCAAGGCAGATGCACTCGGTTCACTTGAGGCCTTAGCCTATGAGCTGACTGAGAAGGGAATCGAGATAAGATCAGCAGAGATAGGTGACATTTCAAAAAGGGACATCACAGACGTCGCTACCCTCAATGACCCGCTCGACAGAATGATAATCGGGTTCAACGTGGCCCTCATACCTGAAGCACAGGAAGCAACCATGGTTTCAGATGTGGGCGCAAAGGTTGGAGACGTGATATACTCACTTGTCGAGGAGACCGAAAAATGGCTCAAGGCAAGGAAACTTGAGCTTGACGAGGGAAGAAAGAAGAGGATGGCCGTTCCCTCGAAGATATCCATAATTCCAGAATATATATTCAGGGCAGCAAAACCCGTCATTGTGGGCGTTAAGGTCTACTCAGGCAGGATCAAAGTGGGTGATACCCTGATCAAGTCAGATGGCAGATATGGCGGAACCATCAAAAGCATCAGAGATGGTGAGGTCTCAAAGCAGTATGTGGATGCGCCAGCAGAAGTCGCAGTGTCAATCGACGGCGTTACACTGCATCGCCAGATATCCCCGGAGGAACCGCTTTACGTTGACATACCGGAATCCGTAGTCAAGGAACTGAGAGAGGAAAAGATGGATGAGCAGACCATGATGACGCTGGAAGAGATCATCAAGATCAAGAGAAAGGAAAACATGTTCTGGGGAACCAGGACCTAGATAATGAAGTAGGCAACAGTAAAGATCGATATTGCCAGGAGAGGCAGTATTGCGACTTTTCTTCTTATTGTCACCATAGTGAAGACCATGAACACCGCCGAAAGCATGATCATGAAATATATTGACCAGTAGCTCACGCGGAGGTCTATTATCCCGAACAGCATTGTGGCGCCCATTATTAGAGTAGCCTTGTAGAGAGTGCTGCCTGTGACTATTCCAAGTGTTACATCCCGGTCCCCCTTTTTTATACCCAGAAAGAACATTATGATTTCGGGTAGAGAACCAGCAAAACCGGTGATTATGAACCCTGAGAGGAATGGCGGGATGTTGAAAGAAAGAGACAACCCGTTGGTGTAGTTCACAATGGCTTCGGATGCAAGCGCAAGAAGCACCAGTGCAACCAGGATCGAGAGGGGGCTGTATTCCATGTGTACGTACTCTTCCTCAATTGGAGGAGCTCCTCCCCTTCCTGTGTACATGTAGATCAGGAAAACCCCGGCCATGGCTACACCGATGTACCAGGGAATGATCGGGTAGATAAATGCAAGCAACAGGAGCAAAACCGACGAAACCAGGAGGATGAGACCATCTCTCAGAAAACGCCTGTAGGTCCCCGAGAATGCAAATGGCAAGATTATCAGGAAAACTGCAAGAGTTACAATGTTTGAGCCCTGCAGAGTGCCGAAGCTTATGTCACCGTACCCGTGGTAAGAGGCCACAAATATAACGGAAAATTCATCTATAACCGCACCAAGGGAAAGCAAGTAAGCGCCTATGGATTTTGATGAGATCTTCCTTCGTTTTCCAAGCTCCCTGGCATTGTCCACGAAACTGTCACCACCTAGGTAAAGGCTGAACAGCGCGATCACTGTTCCAACGATTTCAAGTGGAACAGCAACCTTTGTAACGATTATGGAAAAGACAAGAAAATAAATAGAAAATAAAATGGAAATTAGAAAAAATAGATTCCGTGACAAATGCTCACGGTATTATTACGTGCTCTGGACTTTCGACCTTGACTTCTTCTGCTATGGAAGTGCCACGGCGAAGTCTCTTGCAATCCATGGTGTCCGGCTTCATCTGATCAACAATGTAATCAAGAGCCATTTCCGCACCTTTAGGGTCACCGCATGTGTAGATATCCAGAGTTACCAGTCCATGTTCCGGCCAGGTATGGAAAGAGAGATGGGACTCTGCAAGAAGCACGACACCACTTGCCCCTTTTGGTTGAAACTGGTAATAATCTGACGATATCTTTGTCAGGTTACCTACTCTTACTGCTTCTTCAATTATGGGGTAAACGCTATCGGCCCTTGAAATAATGTCCGAATCTACACCATAGAGATCTGCCAATATCTGAAATCCTACTGCCACTACCATCTTCCTCCATATCTTTCACCTCAGGGGTTGATAGTCAATTGTATTAATATGTTGTATTTAAATATTTATAAAGGTCGAGGGGTTTTTTTAAAATAAGCGTTAGATTATAATTTCATATTTTACAATTGGGCTGAATACATAATCTTTTAAATATTCTAATAAAATTATATTAAGAGTTTCACAAATATTTTATCTTAACGGCTATTTCCTTGTATCTGTTCTGCAATTCTTTCAGGTCTGAAAGGAGATAGTGGAATCTTCTTGAGGATATGAAAAGAACTGACTCAAGCCCTCTTGTCCCGGCTTCGAAAACACCGTCGAGGGCAGCATACTCAAGTGTAGGACTCATGCCTGCACCATTTACGGCATAAAATGCCTCCTCCCCAACCACTGCGATAACAGATTTGCCATTTGAATGCAGTCCCACCTGCTTCAAAAGGGCCGGCCGGTCCTGAACCTCCTCAATGGGGGGCAATACGCAAATCAGTATGCTCCCAAGTTCAACCTTTATGATGCCGGAGATTGACGTGACAGCCACAACTTCCCCTTCTGATGCATTGTTCCTCGCAATGCCTGTTGTTTTGTTTTCCCTGTGGTCTGCGTGTAAATACCCTGACTCCATGAAGATATCAACGGTGTCCCCTTTGGTGATGTCGGAATCGGCTATTGCCTCCCAGGTAACTATATTGTCAATCTTGGTCATGTTTTCAGACACGAAGTCCCGTAGAGCGCTAAGTCCCGTCTCAAGAAAACTGAAACCTTCCTTTGAGATTTCATTATTCTCGTTGATCAGTCCTTTTTTTCTAAGGATCTTTAGATGGTAATTCACGCCCTGTATTGTTATTCCAATTCCCTTGGCAATGCTGGCAGGTTTGTCCACGTGATCAAAGAGTTTGATCAAAATCATCAGTTGTGTGAGTGACCCCTGATCCAACACCATTATTCTGGAAACCGCAGGAGTATTTATTAGTTTAATGCATCAGTTCACAGATGAAAGGCCTGTCGGATGATACAGTTCTGGAACCCCACAGGAATATCGTTGTTGAACTCGGCGTGGAAGATTACAAAACGGTGCTTGTGTTGCAGAGGCACCTCAATCAGCTTAGGAATGATGAACAGATAGGTGACTGCCTGATTCTTCTGCAGCATGAGGATGTTTACACTCTCGGGATACACAGAAACCCTTCGGAGATACTATCTGGTGACATAGTACCAGTGGAAGTTGAAAGAGGTGGCTCAGCCACATACCATGGTCCCGGGCAGATCGTGGCGTATTTTATCGTCAACCTCAAGGACCATAACATAAACATCAGGGATTTGATTGAGAGCGTGGAATCCTCCATCTCAAGGGTACTGCGTGAGCAGGGAATCGTGTCCGAGGGAAAACTCTACGGGGAAACTGGCGTGTGGGTTGATGAAAAGAAGATCTGTTCCATTGGATTTGCCATAAAGGGTTTCAGCACACTGCATGGGATCGCTCTGAATGTTTCAACAGACCTTTCAAAATTCAACCATATTATGCCCTGTGGCATGGATTCAACCGTAATGACCAGCGTTGAAGGTGAACTCGGCAAAAAGATAGGTTTCGAAAACTTGAAAAACCGCCTCAGGGAAGAATTTCTTTCCGGAATAGGTATAAAAGAGTATTTAGAAATAAGGTCCCTAAAAAAAATGGGAAGTTATTCAGTGAGCAATGGTCTGAGACTGCTCCCTGAGGAACTGCTGAAGATAATAGTATGAACCGGTACCCTTTCCACTGATTCCACTCATCTTCCATCCCACGAAGGGTTGTGAACCAACAACTGCTCCAGTGGAGGCCCCTCTCGTCCTGTTTGCGTAAATGACGCCCACGTCTGCGTTGTCGAAGTAGTACTTGATTTCATCCGGATCTTCGGTTATGATACCTCCGGTTAGCCCGTATTCTGACTTGTTGACCTCTTCAACAGCCTCCCTCAGGTCCTTAACCTTAATGATGCCCAGAACAGGTAGGAAAAGTTCGTTCTTGACAAGTTCGGAGTCTTTGGACACATCCTTGATGATTGTAGGCTCTACATAGAATCCCGGTTTGTCCAGTGCCTTTCCGCCAACTACCACTTTACCGTATTCTGAAAACTTTGGAACGAGTGATTTGAACTTTTCAAAGGCAGCCTTGTTGATCACCGGGCTTACGAACGCATCCTTCTTCCTGGGATCATCTGGAACGACACCTCTGGACCTCTCGATAAGTCCATTGACAAAATCATCGTATATCTTCTCGTCTGCATAAACCAGGGACGTGGCACTGCACTTCTGCCCTGAGAAACCGAATGCTCCCCTGAACACGCCTTCAACTGCCTTCCTGAGATCTGCCTTTGAAGTCACAATTACGGCATCCTTACCGCCCATTTCTGTTATGACCGGCTTGGGCCTCTTCTGCTGTGCCTTGCGGTAAATCTCCATTCCAACTTCCCTCGATCCGGTGAAAACGATGCCTGCAACTCCGTCGTGTTCAACAATCTGTTTCCCTATGACACTTCCTGAACCGGAAAGGAAAACAAGTACTTCCTCTGGAACTCCGCATTCGTGCATAATCTTCACGGTGAGGTACGAAGAGAGCGGTATGTCACTGGACGGTTTCAGGAGTACCGCATTCCCGACAGTAAGGGGTCCGGCAACCATGCCCACTGTGATTGCGTAGAAATTGAACGGCGGGATAACAGCGAAAACACCGTATGGTTTCATTACGCTGAAGCTTTCTTCGTTGTCGTAGCCCTTGCCGGTCAATCTGGAAAAACCCTGGTTTTCAACCATGTTCAGTGCATAATACCTGAGAAAATCTATTCCTTCGTCAACATCAGCCATTGCCTCTGTTCTGTTCTTTCCGTTTTCATAAGCCAGCAGGGCGGATAAGAAGTACTTCTTTTCACTGATCCCGTCCGCAACCTTAAGCATTATCTTTGCCCGATGAGCGTATCCTTTGTTGTACCATGCCTTATACGAGGAGTTGAGCATTTTAAGGGCCTTCTCCAGTGTTTCTCTTGAGGAAAGCTGGAATGTGGCAAGCTCCTTTTCATCATTCGGGGAAATTTCCTTTATTTTTTCCTTTTCAATGACCTCTCCAGCGACAAGGTTCGGGTATTCCTTGCCAAAATATTTCGGAACCTCTTTGAGTGCTTCCTCGTACAACCTGTGAAACTCTTCTTCCTTTCCTTCTTTGACCATTTTCACAAAAGTCGCTTCATTTTCGAACATAGTTATACAGATTGCTTAGACGTACATTAAAAATTTCATCATGCCGAAATTTGAGTAAAATCGCTAAACAAAACGGTAACTGCCGGGGATGTAGCAAAAAATAATGGCTTGTTTCGGCAGGCCACGTGGCCTTACTGAACTGTGTTGAGACCCCTGTCTACCGTGAGGCACTGCCCGTTTATGCCTAAGGACATTTCGCTTGCGAGGAAGGCGTTGACCATGGCGACCTCGATAGGTTCAAGCTTTGTTTTCTCGGAAAACTTTGTGAAATTGAACGGGAAAACCTTGTAATAGGTATCCTCTCCACCCACGCTGCCGGGGAGCACACCGTTCACTCTTATGTTGTATTTCCTGAGGTTTTCAGCGGATTTTCTTACAAGCTCCTCCAATGCATATTTTGATACATTGTAACTGAGATCCCCTCCCTTGAATATCTCACGGGATGCACCCACGATTACAAATGATCCTCCCTTGTCCATCATTGGTTCTGAAAACACCCTGAGAACCGTCAGTTGTGAAATAAGGTTGATATCAAGCATTTTCTGAAAGTCTGAAGTCTGAGGGATTGCCCCCCTGAAGGATTCATATGTTCCTACGTTGGATACAACGCAATAAATGCTTCCGTAGTCAGCGATTATCTTCTCCCTTACGGCTTTCAGCTCATCCTCATTGGTTGCGTCAGCCTTGTAAGCTTTTACCGTGGATGATTCCACCAGGCCATACATGTTTCCTGACCTCGAAACAATGGCAACTTTTGCACCAAAATTGATGAGCATTCTGACTGCAGATATTCCCTGGCCGGAACCAACGCCAATAACCACCGCAACTTTTCCTGCGAGTGAATCCCTGATTAAATCTACCATGAGCCATCAATGTTACATCTTTAATTAAGGTATTTTAGCTGTTGAGGCGATATTTGTTCTGTAAATTGCATAGTCTCACCTTTATATATCCACAGTCTGATCCTTTTGCAAATGGAATCCGTCGATGTGGATGCACGATCTGATGAAAATTATGTTCTTGCTGGCCCGCAATCATTCTTTATTGTGGCTGTCCCCGTTGCCGCCCTCATAATTACAATCCTGAGCAATAGCCTGTTACTCCTTGGTTACATACACGTACTCTTTGGGGCCCTGTGGACCGGCATTGACATATTCATGGGGCTGGTGATCGGCAGGATTCTTCCAAAGCTAAGCATACCGGCCAGAGTGGAGATGATCCGCAGAATGGTACCATACATGCTGTTCCTCATGCCTACACTAGCATCGGTCACCATAACAGCGGGAGTGTTTCTGGCTACCTCGGAAGGCATATTCAACATAAGCTACCCAGTGTTCATCGCCGCCGGAATTCTTGTCATAATTCTGCTGATCCAGGGACTTGGCATATTCCTGCCCAATGAATTGAGAATTTTCCTCGAGCTCAGGAAGGCCTCCCCGGACACTTCGAAGATAAGCAGGCTTGGAATGATTAACTTCAAGCTGTCAGGCCTTCAGGCAGCATTCCAGGTTGCAATAATATTTGTGATGACAAACATTGCTGCATCAAACTTCTACTTCTGATCCGATAAAAATGCGGCCAGTCCGGGAAATCAGAACAGGAAGCCTCGAAAGTACAGCAGGAAAAACACAGCAACCATGATGATCGCAACACCGGCGTAATACAGGTATCGGGAGGTGGCACGTGTTGTCTTGATGCCGAATTCATCATAGCGGTCAGCATTCCTCTTTTCCCACGCATCTGTGTCAAAATGCCCGTTCATGACTTCATCTTCCGGCGTTGGCATTCCATTGTGGCCAGTGTTGCCTCCTGCAGTATTTCTCCGTCTCATACCCCTCCTTCCGAATATGAAGGGGAAAAAGAAGAAAAGGGGGAAATAACCTCCAAAAGTGCGGAAATTATGGAAAAACAGGGGAAGAATAACATAGATTGAAATGAATATGGCAAAGTATACTGCCAGAATGATAACTGTAATGCTTATTTTTCTCTTCATTTCGGCGCTCTTCCGATGGTTGGATGATACTTTCCGACCATATAGCCTTTGACAATCTCTAGATCCAGCCACGCTTTCGGAAAAACAAGAGGAGGGTTCCGGCTATTGCCAGCATGATGGCTACGAGAATGTAGAATCCTATTGTCGACTCGGATCCGGGCTGGTAAAACCCAGCCGTGAAGTTCATACCGTAAAATCCCGTGAGGAAAGTCAGGGGCAAAAATATCGTGGCAACTAAGGTAAGGAGGCGGAGGATGTTGTCCGTGAAGGCAGACCTGAGGGTGAAATACAGGTCACGAACATCTCCGGTTCGCAGCATGTAAGAATCAACCGTTTCTATGAGCTGGAATGTGTGGTCATAAATATCCCTGAAGGCAGACATCATTTCAACAGAAAGAAACTTGAGTGTCCCCCTTTCCGCAAGGGACATAACGTCTCTGTGCTGTGAAAGAAGTATCCTCAGTTCGCTCATTTCACGCCTCGCTCTGGCGATTAATGACATGAGCCCCTTCACATCCGTGAGTGCACCTGCCTTGAGCGAATCGAAGTCCAGCACTTCACTCCTCATTGAGACCAGCCAGTTCTCTATATCAGACAGGGCAGAGTAAAATGAGTCCACGGAGAAGTCGTATGTAAGGTGCATTACAAGAGAAGTGAAGAGGGATTCCTTCTTCATGGTCTTCATCCTGTTCCTGAGTGTCTCCCTGACGTGATTGATGACCCGGGATTCGTTCCTGTGAAACGTTAAAATGTTTTTCTGGGAAAGAATCATGAAGATTTCGTCAACATTGTACTCAAACTGTTTTTCAGGCGTTGTATAAGCACCCTTGGAAACGCCGAAGATATAATCCGGGTAATCTTCAATCTTTATTCTCTGGTTTCCAACACCGATATCCTCGATGGTCAAAGGATCTATGTTGAATTTGTCACCGATGAGCTTCAGGGAATCCTGATCATAACCTTCAAAATCAAACCAGCATCCCTGCTGCTCCAGGACTGCATCCAGAGATTCGATTCCTTCGATCTTCTGGATTGAAAGGTCCTTCCGAGCCGGGTTTGACAAGATGATGTGCATTACTTGAAACATAACAAATACCCTAAAAATAACTTCTTCTTAATAGAAATGGAATTCAAGTATCCAGGCACCCGCACGCCCATGCAATCCGGAGACGGAAAAAAGACAGGAGTGGCAGAGCACTTAATCTTTACCGGCACTATTTATATAAAAGTTTATGATGATTATCCGGTTTCAATGGCAAAATTCCTTGTCTGCCCCAATTGTGGAAAGATATTCAAGAGCCCTGTTATGGATCTGAAATTCATCGGCCTCGGCTGGACAGTCCCCGGCCTGGGAGTAGTGAAGTGCCCCGAATGTGGTGAGAAAAAATCAAGAAAACACTACAAGGTGGCAGCTGAGGGCGATATCGAGAATCTGGCTCCGGCTGCCGGAGTACAGAAGGCGGCCGCACCCCAGGCTGAAACCGATCTCATAGAAGACTCGAAGTTTGAGGATGAGTAGTTGATAGAGATTTCTAGCCTGACAAGAGTGTATGGCTCAACCGTAGGAGTTGAGGATCTTACCTTTAATGTCAATGATTCGGAAATATTTGCACTGCTTGGGCCAAATGGCTCAGGCAAGACAACGACTCTCCGCCTGATGACTGGATTGATTTCCCCAACAAACGGATATGTTTCCATAGACGGCATGAAAACCGGAGAAACTTCCAACCTCAGCAAAATACACAGAAACGTGGGGATTCTGCCCGAAGTTCCAGGGCATTACGAAAACCTGACAGCTTATCGAAACCTGCAGTTCTATGGGAAAATGTACGGAATGAATGATAACGAGATTGACGCACGAATCAAGGACCTGATGGTGGAATTTGAACTCTGGGACAAGAGGGATCATGCCGTTGCGACCTTCTCCAAGGGAATGAAGCAGAAACTTGCCATAATAAGGACTGTCATACACGATCCAAAGTACGTCTTTCTAGACGAGCCCTTATCAGGGCTGGACCCCGAGGCGTCAAGATTCGTGAGAGACTACATGAAGTCCATGAAAAAGGATGGAAAGACGGTCATCCTGTCCACGCATGATCTTGATGATGCAGACAAACTCAGTGACAGAGTCGCAGTTGTGAAGAACAGGCTCCTCGCAATAGATACTCCAACAGCCCTCAAGCAACAGGCTTTCAAACGCAGTGTGGTCTTCCACCTTGCAAGTGTCGTTGGACTGAACCTGGATGAGCTTGAGGCCATGCCTTTTGTGAATTCCGCCAGAATAGTCAAGGGTTCCCTGGTGATGGAAGTGGATTCCCCTGAAGACAATAATCCAGACATAGCCAGTTATCTCATGTCAAAAAGTTTCAGGATACAATTCATAGGGGAAATAAGAAGATCACTGGAAGATGTATACCTGTCCATAGTTGAGAAGTCAAGGGAGGGAGTACTGTGAATTACAGCCTTGTGCGGGAATTGATGAGAAAAGACCTTCAGGACATCAGGAAGAACGGGTATGTGTTCTACTCTCTTCTCTTTCTTCCTGTGATACTTGCAGGTGTCAGCATCCTTGGAACACTTGGGTACACTCTGGCATTTAACTCCCAGTCACAGAACACTTCCGGCATAGATCCCGTACTTATCTTCTCCTCACTCTTTATCATGATTCCTGCCGTCATCACCACGCTGGTGGGATCAACAAGCGTCATACTTGAAAAAAACAACCATAGCCTTGAACCTCTGCTCGCGACACCACTGACTGATATGGAGCTTTTTGCCGGCAAGGCACTTGCGCCGTTCGTTCCGGGAGTGTTGATATCGTGGCTGGCTTATGCCATATACATAGTACTTACTGATACCCTCACTTTCGGCCATCTTGGATACTTTCTGTTCCCAACGGAACTAATGCTTCTTCAGATGTTCTTCCTTACACCAGTGGTTGGCCTCCTGGGCACATTTGCCGCATTGTTTGTCTCCTCAAGGATGAAGGACGTCAGGGCGGCTCAACAGGTTTCCAGCCTGGTGGTATTGCCTGTGCTCATACTTGTATATATTCCAATTTTTGCTGCGGGAGTTGACCTACTCGTAAATCTGATTCTGGGAGTGATCTTGCTCGGTGTTGCCCTTGTCCTCTTTTTCGTCAGCGTGAAAGCATTCAGCAGGGAATCCATACTGATTTCGTGGGGAAGATAGATAAATCTTACTGAAAATATTTTAACAAAAACCCCCATTATTACGTATCCCTGAACTAGTGTACCAGAGATACAGATTTGTTGTTCTCACAACCTTAAACCATTCTGCCCGTTAGTGTTAGTTACCAACGGTGATGCACTTTGAGAAAGTCGAGATGGTCTAGGATTGGATGGGCTATTTACAAGTTCATCAACAGATTTCCTGGCAAACAGTGAAAAGCGTGTGAACAGGGGATAAAGGTTCCCCGGGTTATGCATGATGCGTAGAGGGCCGTTACAGAGAGATGATTATATAGCACCATCCTGTGCAAGCTTTTTGACCCGGTTCCAAAGAGTTATATGAGACAGGGTATAACTCAACCATGTTCTTCGAGGGCGCGAAAATTACACGATTTAACAGCAGGAGTCTGGAACATAATGCACTTAACGATGCAAGCGAGAGGGAAATTTTGATCTTTGAACCGGAAACGGTTGAGAACGAGGCACCACTCCTTATTGGGCTTGCGGGATTTGGTGGCGGGGCAAGGAGTTTTCTGAACTTCAGTCCAATGTCGTACAACTTCACAGACATAATCAGAAATCTTAGAAAAGACGGAAAACTGAAGAATGCCATTGTCGCCATACCAGATTGTTTCACTTCCTATGGTGGAAACCAGTACATAAATTCAGCAGGAGTGGGAATGTATGAGGATTTTCTCGTGAAAGAGCTCATACCGCATCTCAAGAAGGAGTATTCAACCGGGAACACCGGAGTATTCGGCAAATCATCAGGCGGATTTGGCTCATATTCACTCGCCATCAGGCATCCGGATGTGTTCAGCGGCTTTGCTGATCATTCGGGAGATGCCGGATTTGAGTACTGCTATCTCCCCGATTTTCCTGACACCATCAGGGAGTTTTCCAAAGCGGGAGGGGTGAACAAGTGGTATGAGAAATTCAGGAGCAGCCGGAACAAGATGGCGAAGGAATTCATGAAGGCCATCAATGTACTCGCCATGGCAGCTTTCTACACACCTGACCCGAAATCGCCGAACCTTGGCATTGGTTTCCCGTTTGATCTTGATACGGGAGAACTCATCGAAGATATATGGGCCAAATGGAAGATGCTGGATCCTGCAAGGAACATAAATGATAACCTGCAGAAACTGTCCGCCATGAAGGCAGTATATCTCGACGTGGGGGGATCAGACGAATTCAACATAAACTTCGGTATGAGGATTATGCACAAAGTTCTCGAGAAAAACTCTGTAGACCACACTTTTGAGGAATTTGACGCCGGACACTTCAACATAACATACCGGTACGAACAGTCTCTGTCCTTTCTGGCAGAAAAACTGTCCTGAAATTCTCCTTTCAGGATCTACCTGTTTCGAACCAGGGAAGTGAATACCCCGACAATGCAGAGGAAACCGGAGATGAGCATGACTTCCTTCATTCCACTGACAAATGCAGCCTGATCAACTAGTGATACTCCTGATGAAATTCCCGAAAACAACTCAAGGAGCATGCTTCTTGGCATGGAACCGGCAAGCACCGATCCCATGATTGCAATGCTCATGAGCTGGCCGACAAATCTCATTGTGCCAAGTGTTCCTGAGGCTATTCCAGAATCTTCTCTTGCCACTGAACCCATCACAGAATTGGTATTCGGTGCTGAAAACAGGCCAAATCCGATCCCGACCACTGAAAGGGGCAATGCAAGTACGGCAGGGTTAACCGTACCTACGAGCCAGAATAATGCGAAGAAAGCTGTGGCTATGAGCAACATTCCCAGCGATGCAAGTCCCCTTGAGCCCAGCGTGTCGGAGAGTCTGCCGCTGATTGGAGAGAAAATGACCATAAAAACAGGTTCTGCGGTGAGGATCAGGCCGGCCTTGGATGGGCTGAGGCCGGCAATAACAGTGAAGTAAATTGAAAACACGAACACTATGGCAAATGTGCTTATGTAGTTGAGAAAAGCAGTAAAATTGGCTGCAGAAAATGTTCTGCTCCGGGTAAAGAGGCGCACGTTGAGAATCGGGTTGATTTGCCTTGATTCATAAACTACAAAGAATAGCAGCAAGAGGAGCCCTGTGATCAGGAGATACAAGTATGCCATCCAGCCGCTGAGTTCACTCAAGCTCAGGTACATAACCACCAGAAGAATGGACACCAGAAAGGTGGCGAAGCCGACCATGTCAAGGGAGAAACCGGTGAGTTTTCTCCTGTGAGCTGGAATGTAAGCAACCACTGGAATGAGCGTAATGATGGCGATTGCGCTCACTAGATAAAACAGTGATCTCCATCCTGAGAATTCAACCAGGAAGCCGGAAGCAGCAGGTGCTGAGGTCAGACCAAGATACACTGACATGGCATTAATCCCAAGTGCACCTCCCCTCAACTCAGGAGGGTATTCTGCACTGACTATTGCTACAGAATTCACCGCGAGGAAAGAAGCTCCTATGCCCATGATCAGAATGGAGGCTATCACAGTGGAAATATCAGTAGACAGTGTCACTGCAAAAGCTCCCAGGGAAAATATGATGAGGCCAGCCATGTAGAACAACTTCCTGCCCACGGTGTCCGACAATTTTCCCACAAGAATCATCAGTGAAGGGAGAGGTATGAGAAACGCTATCGGGGCCCAAATCATTGATGTATAGGGTGCACCCAGTGAATTGCCCATGGAAGGCACTGAAAAAGAAATGATGCTGCTTGTGAAGGGCGCTATGAAGGAGCCCATTGAGGTGGCAAGCAATATCTTTCTGTTAGATGTTGATGGCAATTCGATCTCCCAATACGATAAAGCAGAACTTAACCTAAAGTGTTTCAGTAAGAAAGGCAGTATAACATATACAGACTGAAATTTTTTCGGGAACCTGGCCCCGTAGTGCCTCAGGGTGAGACATTTCCGTGTCATTCTCCTGTGCGAAGGACAAAGATAAAACGGCGTCATGATTTACACACTACAGTATGGCCGGATTGACACATTCCTTCGAATTCAACATCAAGCCCTTGCCGCCTTATGATTTCCAGCTCACAGTCCATAAGCCGGCAGGCTGGGCTTTGTTCACACCGTTCGAGATATATGGCGGTAACACGATATGGACTGCTACACACTTCAACCGTGAACTTGCCGGAGTGAAACTTTCTTTCAACGGCGACAGGGAAATTCCCAGCATAACTGCCGTTGTGTACTCAGCTGTGGAAATTCCTCCATCCAGAAGGGACTCTATTATGCATTCCCTAATTAGAACCCTGGGAGCCGATCAGGACTTGAAGGAGTTCTACAGGTTTGCATCGGGAGATATCATCCTCAAACATGTCATAAAGGACCTCAATGGAATGCATGACACTTTTTCCCCAACGATCTTTTCTGAGGCTGTCCTCGCCATCCTCTTGCAAATGGCCCCGTTAAAAAGAAGCAATGAAATGATGGCATCCTTCATTCAGAACTACGGCGAAATTGCAGAATTTGATGGGAAGAGAGTTGCCTCATGGCCAAAGGCTTCACTTGTTGCCAACGTCGCAGAGGAAGAACTGAAAAGGAAATGCAACGTGGGCTACAGGGCGAAATTCATAATAAGACTGGCAGGAAAGCTTTCTGGGGATGAGTTTCCGAGCGCAGAGCAACTTCATGAGATGACACAATCAGATGCAAAGAAGCTGCTGATGAGCCTTCCTGGCATTGGAGAATATTCCGCAGACATCATAAATCCACATGGAGGTTTTCCAATAGACGTCTGGTCTGCAGAAGTTTTCGGTAAGCTATTCTTTGGCAGGAAGCCTGAGAATAACAGGGCAGCAGTGGAGACGGTGAAGATGGAGGGGATAAGAAGGTGGGGCAGGTGGGCATGGATGGCTTTCCTCTATGTGGTCCAGGATCTGCCAGGCCTCTCAGACAGGCTGGGTCTGGAACTGAGAATAACTTGAATGCACAGATTAGCATACATTGCTGTCGTGGAAGCTCCCCCCAAAGTATTAAAATATAAGAATTCGATTAAAACATAGGTATTCAACCTGCAAATGAATAAGGTGTCAGCATGGAAAGGAGAGTCTTGGTTGCCATCGTAGTGATAGTTGTTTTGGCTGCTTCATTGAGCGGTTTCATGCTCTACAATTATGTTCTCAACAAACCAGCTTCTCAATTGAACAACTACGAAATAAGCACGTCATTCACGCTAGCTTCCGGCAATCACCTGGATCTTGTTGATTTCAATATGACCTCAGGCGGGTTACTATGGGCAAACTACACCGCTTCGAACGGAGCTACTCTCTATGTCCTTACCGACAGCCAGTACTCAGAATTTTCTGCAACGGGTTCGGTTGCATTACCATATTTCAGCCCTGGAAGTAATCTTAGAAGCTACCAGGCTGCCCAACCTGTCAATCTGACTGTAGGTGCATACCATGTAATATTTTATTACAAGACCCCAACCCCTGAGAGTACCAACAATACATTTGTCAGCGTTTCAAATCTTTCCTGGTACCCGGAATAAAAATTTTCGAAACTGAATTCACAGGATAGGACTGTCCGTGATTCAAAAAACCGACATTGTCAGGATCCGGCGATACGTATCTGTGATAACAGCAGGATATACGCAAGAGACCTTCCTTTGCCTAGAACCTTTGCTTAAACACACATGACTGTACGGAGAAATGCTGTTCAGCCAGATCTGATGTCGTCTCCACCTCAGGATTCTAAAGATATAGGAACACTTCGTTCCCGTGCTTCTTCACTAAACTTAGGAATCAGAAGATTAGCCTGTCCTCATCGTAGAGGCTTCTGATCTTATCCAGCATCATCTCAATAATCTCCTCCTCATTCCTGCCTTCTGTGAGCTTCAACAATGCATCCCTGCTCTATCCCAGTTTCTTAAGGTTCGGTTCACTCTGGTTTTGACGCTCTTCTCCCTGATTTCATGATTTTGGTTACGAGAGAAGGCCCGTGTGTAATCAACTAAAATTTGACAATGCCTAAAAAATTACAGAAAACGCAGGGGTGGGAGGAGTGAAAGCCATCGCTTTGGAGTTAAAGCCTTATGGCAAACATGCCCGCCCCCAAGGAGTATTTTTCTGCAGGCTAATAAGTCTTTGTAGTTTATTGATGTGGATTCGTTAGATTATGTCTATTTAGTAGTTTTTCATTTCTCTCCTGAAACGGGCGGTTATCGATCAAGTTTATGCGCATGAGGTGTAATTTGGTTATTATTCTGCCACTGTGGTCAATAAGTTGAAAACCATAAAATGCCAATTAAGGCTATAATTTCTATTAGTAACATAAAGTTTATATATAAATTAATTTATTTCTTCATGATGAATAATGGTAGCTACTTATAGCATTTTCAAAAGGAGATGGCGAATAGTGGCAGTTCTTTCATTTGCTGCGATCATGCTTACACCGGCACTTGCGACGGCACATCCCCTTATCGCTAATACCTATTCAAGTGATGGCTTCACCATCAGCGTTCATGGCAACCACACTGCCATCTTAATGAATGGGTCCACTTACACAACGTATTGGAAAATTGACATGATAACTGCAGGAGACCCTATTGTGCAGCATGTTCAGGTTACCGGCATAAAACAGATCATGAATGCTTATCAGAACTCGGTAGTGATTACTGTGCATAACCCGAACCTCAATGCCGCTGAGATTTACTCTTTTAATCATGGCTCAATAGATGTGAGTATTGCTATTAAGAACCTTAATCCGCACATTGCAACTTATGTTGCAACCTTTGTGGTAGTCACAGATCATCGTGATCTTGTCAGCACCTTCGGTTATTCGGGCGGCTCGATCAACCTTCCTCTCTCTCAGAAAACCGTCATTGCACCCATAAGTCCTGGATCGTGGACCTACAATGACCAGTATATCCAAATCTTGTGGCAGAATGAAATGGCTCTATTCCACTCTGGAATTCTTATGTCAAATACAAGAAACAACATAGTCTCGCTTCCGTTTGGACCATTCTCCCTCCGCACCAATGAAACCTACAGCATAGATCCGATAATAAGACCCGACCGACTCCCCGGTGGCGGGGGCGGCGGAGGAGGAGGGGGCGGTGGCTCCACTGGCAGTCCGCCAACCGCATCTCTTAGCCTCCCTGGCGTGAGCAGCACCAATGACGCATTTGTCTATGGAACAGGTATAACTCTGGCTGCGGATGTTTCATCAATGGGTACGTATGATCCAGTCAGCACTACGTATGTAACCATGGATTTCTATGCGTTAACTTCTGGTGGAGGGCAAACATTCCTGTTTCAAAAAACAGTGACGTCAACTGGCACCTATGATTATACGTGGACAGCAGCTCCGGGGTATTACACAGGCGCAAAGATGACATATGGAGGTTATTGGGGACAAGGTACACCATCTCAGGTGAATCAGCCGATAAAGGTCTATTCTGCTCTTGCAAACTCTGGCTCTGAGTCTGGGCCAACGGATGCTGCCTCTACAGTTCAAGTTCATGATTCCAACGGGAACGTTGCAGGGTACATGGTAATTCAAGTTGAGGGTCCGATCGATCAACCGGTTCCGAACTTAGACACCCCAAGAATTCTTCTTCAATCGGCATTTGTAGCCGTAAATGGTACCGCGGTAGCCTACATTCAGAATTTCACCGACAAATTTGAGATGACTGGAAGTTCAGGGGGTCATTACCAAAGTGGATATTTTAGTCAGGCTACCCAAGGGATTTACGACGGGTCCTCCCAGAACGCTACTTATACATACATTGAAGATGCTTTATATGCAGCCCTGACAGTTTTAGCAGGAGAATACAGCATCACAGTCTCTGCGGCATTAACCGCGATTGGTGTCTTGTATTTCACCTCGTATAGCAGTACTCAGTATACTGGTGGAAACCAATTAGTCGTATCGGTAAGCAATCCGTTTGACTATCCATTCTATACAACGGGTACAACGCCTGATTGGATTTTCTACGTTAGCGATCAAATCGGCTGGGAAATTCCAGTGTCCTCTAGCGTCACATCAAGTAATGCAGTGCTTAACTATTTCGAATATTCTGCGTACTTTGGATTGCACGAACCCAACTATTTGACAACAATTACATCCTCTATTTCGGAACCGATATATATTGCCCAAACGTATTCATGAGGGGTATGGATGAGTGACAATAATAAGAACCGGACTGTCAAAATACGAACGCTGTTAATCATTGCGGTCATTGTTGTCATGGTCATTCTCTCCGCAGTCAATATTTCTGTCAGAACCTACAAGGTTTCAGTAACGCCTTCTACGCAGATGCAGTCTGACCTCAGTAATTTTGTTACGACTAACACATCCCCCCATTACAATTTTAAGATTGGGTACATTAACTTCAGTGCCGGAAACAGTGAAATTTCATTCGGTTATTTCCTCAGACCGTTCAATGGATGGAACCCTGTGTATGCCGGACCCGTCAATTTTTCACTAGGTGATGCCCCGTCTAATCTGGTCATGATTGTGATCTATCAAATTGCATCAAGTGTTTCTGCGAATCCTTCAAGTGTTCCTTTCATTTTGAATAATGTTACGCTGATCTCTCCACAGGGTTTTAACGGGAAAATAGAGATCTGGAACTCAGTGGATTCCAATTCTTTGGTCATAGGCATAAATCCGCCCGGTCCGTCTTTCATACAATCATTCCCCGCTAGTTCTGTGCTCGGGTCATACCCTGGCTATCACAATTTTTACTTGAATTTCACCTTGACTATTTACAATACCTTTGGACCTTACAAATTCCCTTCTCAGTCGCAAACTGTGCATCTTGATTACAACAATACTGTGGTAGTTTAACTGCAATCAGTTCATTATGCGAATTTTCAGGTATGTGTAACAGTAATGCTTTTATACCGAGAAAGAGCGGGGGTCACTGCTGAAAGGCAGTGCGGTGCTTTCAATAGCAACACTTGGACTGGACGGAAGACTATCAAGGCCACAATGGATGGCTGAGAACTACTTGTGTCCAGGAAGAGTGCCTGACTGCACGATGGATGCAGTCAACAACCGGGGGTGAGTCGCAAGACGCTCCTGCCGGTGCAACCAGTTTTATGACCCGCAAGGGAAGAACTGAGGGCATTGGCGAATACGATGTCACGCTAATTTAAGGAGCGAAATTTAGATGGAAATAAGAGGATTTGCAATCGGTGAAAACAAGGATGGAAAGCTACAGAGAGTTGAACTGAACAAGGAAGTCTATGAGGACGAATTCAGGAGAATTGTGGGAGCCCCGTCACCATACTTGGTTCCGGGCCTGTACAATCTCAGGATTGTGGATGCAGACTTTGTGGACCTGAACGGCAGGAGACACCACAGGATTGAATACTTCGGCAAGACCAATTCCTGCGAAGCTGAGGAAATCTTTGAACTTTTACAGTAATTTTTTTGTTGCGCGGAACGAGAGTTCCCGACACTAAGGAGTGAAATACAATGAAAGGAGTTAGATATCTTGCAAGAGCCTTTGCGATAAAGGCTGAACAGATAGTTAACAAGAAAACTGTCAGCGCATTTGGCTGGCAGCTTATTTTTAATGAAGAATTTGAGGGAGAGGGTTTCAGGCAAATACATTACCTGGGATTAAAACTGACCCGGAAACAGGCCAGGCTACTCAAGAAGAGTCCTTTCCTCAGTCTTGATTTACTGACAGGGAGAACAGAGCAGTACCAGTATGTGGTGGCTACAAATGTGACCCTTGAGGACAGCAAAGACAACAAGACGAGGATAAAGGTGGCTCGCAAGGAGTGGAAAGGTGAAGAGGGGCTGAAAACCTACCTCACAAACTAATTTTTGTAGTGAGAAAGAGAGAAAGACTTATATACCCAGATGGGGAAGTAAGCATGTAAGTGGGAGTGAAAGCCAGCAATCAGGCACACCAGGGAATCTGGCCAGACGGATATCTTTCAGATGTCCTATTCTTTGGAACCCATGCATTAAATTCAAGTAGAGGAGTGAAGAAATTGGAGTTTTTTTTTGGAGCGTTTTGAGCAGAACCATACAATGGTATCCGCCATAGGAAAGCGATGTGTTGAGGGATTTGTTCCAGACCTGGCAGAAGCGTGTAAAGAGGTGACCTGCCTGTGCGGACACGTCAAGGCTGAGCATCAGTTCAACAGACGGTTCTGTTATCAGTGCAGCTACACTCGATACCGGCCGGAAATAGAAGTCAGAAGCATGGGGTTGATCTGATGACTGATTTCACAGAATTTGAGGATTGGCTTTATGCAAAATTCTCCATGACAACGATAAAGGAGACGGTCAGGAAAATGAAGTATCTGGACAGGCACATGGACCTCGAATCGAGAGAAGCCATTATGGGTTTCTTGCGTCTCGAGAGAAGAAACGGCGCAACGAAACAGAAATTAAACAGCTACATAAAATACCTGAACAGGTGGCTTCTTTTCAGTAAACAGGATAAATTGGAGTACCTCCCCGAAGCCAAGGCAAAGTCCTTCAGGAAAAAGGCTTTTGACGCAGACCAGGTCAAGGCACTGAAAAATAGCAGGGGTCCGACCATTGAAGACAAACGAAACCACGCAATGGTGCTTTTGGCGTTGAATACGGGCCTGAGGAGATCAGAGATCTGCAACCTGAAGATTGAGGATGTCCACCGGTATTATCTCACTGTACAGAGAGAGAAGGGCGAGAAGAATCACGACGTCTATCTTGACGAAGAGACCAGGAGCGTTATCCTGGAGTATGCGGCGATGAGGAATAACCCATCGTCACCTTATCTCTTCACAACCCGGAAGGGTTCAATCACTCCCGAGTACATGGGGAACATTGCGCAGGACATAAAGCGCAAGACTGGCGTGAGGGAGTTCTCCTGGCACAAATGCCGTCATACCTATGCGAAAAATATGATCAGGAACGACGTGGATCTCGAAACCCTTCGTCAAATGCTGGGCCATGGAGACCTGGACAGCACAGCAATATACCTGCATCCTCAACAGCTGGATGCCATAGAGAGGGCAAAGAAGATCGATCTGTTCGGGGTGCAGAATCACCCGGAACTGCACGGTATGGACCGGCGGGGATTTGAACCCCGGGCCTCTTCCATGCCAAGGAAGCGATCTACCTCTGATCTACCGGCCCTTCTGCCTTAAAGCAAAATCAGCAAGCCCTGTATAATAGGTTAGCCTATAAATATTACTTCGCAGGAAGAACCCACTCAGGCGAATGCAGATTCCAGTTTGAGAATCTCTTCTTCGGTCATTTTCCAGCCCATTGAACCAGCATTTTCTACTACATGGTCCGGGTTGGATGCCCTTGGTATGGGAAAAACAAAGTCAAACTTGCTGTGGAACCAGTTAAGTGCAATCTGTGGTGCCGTTTTGCCACCATGGTTTTGCCCTATCTCCGAAATTGCACCGTTTGAAAATGCATCAGCCGAGACCAGTTTTCCATGCCCAAGCGGATAGTAAGCGAGTATCGCAATGTTGTTTTCCCTGCAGTAGGGAACAAGGTCTTTTTCTATATCTCTATGTGCCACACTGAAATTCATCTGAGTGGACACTATCTGGTACTTTTTCATTGATTCAGCAGCCTCCTTTGTCTGTTCCAGGGAGAAGTTGCTTATTCCAATGTGTCTGATCTTCCCCTGATCAACGAGTGTTTCCATTGCCCTCATTGTCTCTGCAATGTTTCTAAACCTGCTTGGAAAATGCAACTGATACAGGTCTATATATTTGAGGCCCAGTTTTCTGAGGCTCCTGTCGCAGGCCTTGATAACCTTGTCGTAACTGAAGTGTGATGGCCAGACTTTTGTGGCAATGAAAAGGTCATCCCTGCTCATGCCGTCTATTGCTTTGCTTACGAGATTCTCTGTTTCATAGAGTTCTGCAGTGTCAATAAGGTTAACCCCACTCTCAATCCCCGCTCTGACAGCTTTCACCTTGCTGTCTGGATTTGACTGTCTTTTGAGGAGTTTTGCGGAAAAAATCCACCCTGGATCGTAGTACGTTCCGACACCCATGGGTGAAACCTTATCTCCTGTCTTTGCGAATTCTATGCGTTCCTGCATGGAGTTTTATTTGGGGCACCCTTAAAAACATATCTGAAAAATTGGCAACAGGATTGGGAAATTGAAAGAAGAATCGGGTGCCTACACTGTAAATTTTTATAGGGACTTAATCCTTTATTCCCTCAGATAATGTCCTCCGACTTGCCTGCGACCTCCTCAGAGGGAGGCAAAGATGAATTCCGGATACTTCAGGAATACTCCCTTAATCTTGATTTTGCCCGTGTGGAAATCACAAAGGATCCTGAAAGTTCAGACATAATGTATGTGGTCAGGGAGCCGCAACTGGACAGGAAGGAGACTGAGGAGTTCTTCTCCCTGAAAACTGAGATAAACGATCTCCTGCCTGATATCCTTGGATCTGTTCACAACTATTCTAATGACCTGGAGAACATCATTGGCTCATTCGTGCGACAGAGAAGACCCTGGTTACAGGGAGACTCCTTTGACAAAATTCAGTATTACCTCGTTCGGGATTTCCGTGGTTACGGCCTTATTGATCCTGTGGTAAGGGATCAGCGAGTGGAAGATATATCGTGCGACGGGCCTGAAATGCCCATATTTGTATTCCACAAGGATTTTGGTTCTATCAAAACCAATTTATCATTTCCCAGTGCCGAAAATCTTGATTCATACATCATAAGACTTGCACAGATAAGCAGCAAGTCTGTTTCCATAAACTCCCCTATTCTCGATGCAATAACCAGGGATGGGCATCGGGTCCAGGCGGTTTATGGCAGTGAAATTTCTAGCAGAGGTCCTGTTTTCACACTCAGATTGTTCAGGGAACGCCCGTTCACACCTGTGGATCTCATCAGGAGTGGGACTGCCAGCCCGGAACTCATGGCTTACCTGTGGTTCATGACAGAGGGTCTCAACTCCGCCCTCATAGTAGGTGCACCCGGTGCCGGTAAAACTTCCACCCTGAATTCAGTACTTCTATTCACTCCGGCTAACACGAAAATTTTCAGTATCGAGGAAACAAGAGAGCTAAACATACCGCACGAAAACTGGGTGGCGGCAGAGACCCGTGGGAAGAACGGCATAGAAGGACAGACGGGCGTGGAGAAACTCGACATGTTCGATCTTGTCTCAATGGCCATGAGACAGCGCCCAACTTACATTGTTGTGGGAGAAGTCAGGGGGAAGGAAACCTACGCGCTCTTTCAGGCCATGGCCACGGGACATACCACTTATTCAACCATCCATGCAGACTCCATGGAATCGTTGTTGAACAGGCTCGAAAATGAACCCATGAATATACCGAGAGTTCTTGTATCATACCTTAACATCGTGGTCTTTGTCAATTTCGTGAGGCTTGAAGGCAGAATTGCCAGAAGGATTACCGAGATAGATGAGATAGTCGGCATAGATGGCAAGACCAACGAAATACTTTACAACAGGGTCTTCAGGTACGATCCGCATAGCGATTCTTTCGTCTACGCAGGTTCCAGCAGGCTCTATAATCGACTGACGGAGCAGAGAGGTATTACCAGAGAAGAGTTTGAGAATCAGGTGAGAAAAAGATCGCTAATGCTCAGTGAGCTATCGGAGTCGGATCTAAGGGACAATGAGGAAATTGCCCGGCAGATCAGGCTCGCGCAATGGGAATGGATGCGGGGTGGAACCAACTGATGAAGAACAACCCGGACAATGGAACTGACCAGCTTTTCCGCATTCCAAGGTTAAGGTACATTTCACTCAGGCTGTTTGGCAAGTTCATCACGCGCACCTTCAAGTCAACAAACATAGAACTGAGCCTCAGAAGGGCAAAGATGGGGATGGGGCGTGTAGAGTTCTATTCCTATGCAGCGATGATAGTTACACTCACTGCCGTTGCCCTGGCAGTGATTGACGGAGTTCTGATTTTTTTCTTCCCAAAGCTCTCCTTCCTTGTCATTGCTGCTTCCTTCCTTGGTGTTGCATCAGTTCTTGCAGTAGTCCTGGAAACACCAAACACACTCATAAGAACAAGGAGGCGAAGGATAGATTCGGTTCTCACAATTGCTTCAGGTTTTTTTGCAACGATGGCATCTGCAGATATTCCCATAGATATAATCATCCGGGATCTTGGGGAGAGCTATCAGTATGGTGAAATTTCCAGGGAATCACGAAGCATCTGGATTCGTTCTGAACTGTTCGGCATGGACATTATTTCATCCATCAAGGAAAGCATAAGGGCCTCTCCCTCACAGAAATTTGCCGAATTTCTGCAGGGCATAATAACCAGTGTTAATTCCGGGGGAGACCTGAAACAGTACTTTGTATCCAAGGCAAGCCAGTATCAGGGGGAGTTGAGTACATTGATAAAACAGAATTCCAACTCAATGAGTGTGCTTGCTGAGAGCTTCGTAACGGTGGGTGTAGCTTTCCCGCTCATACTGCTGATCATTGTGGGTATAGTTGCTTTCCTTTCCCCTTCCTCTCCTGTCAGTCTCATATCCATCCTGATTGTCACAGTGGCTGTCATAATTCCTGCAATCCTCGTGGTATTTGGCTACTTTTTCACAAGCACAATGGGGGAGATCGAGCTATGAACTTCAGGAAATTAGTTGTTCCCGGCTCGCTTCTGCTCGCACTAATGTTCATCGTACTCTCAGCAGGAGTTCTCTACAGGTTCAATGATTCGCTCCATCAACCACTCTTCTTTGTCCCGGTTGCTCTTGCTATTTTCATGATACCCACAGGTCTCGAGAGAAGGATCAGGAACTCCAGGATATCTGATGCTAGAAAGAGGATTTCCGATTTCCTGAGAGACCTGTCAGAATACACAATGTATGGAACTCCGCTCTCCGAGGCAGTCCTGCATATCTCGAAAAATGACTATGGCTCATTGAATGAAGATGTCAGAGAGCTTGTTTCGAGCATTTCCGTGGGAACACCAGTGGAGGAAGCACTACGCCATTTTGGTGGATCGCTGCATGACCCTGAGATAGAAAGGTTTGGGATCATACTCCAAAAATCGGGAGAGTCCGGAAGCAATACCTCCGATGTTATTTCACTTGTTTCAAGGTTCAGCTCCCAGATGCAATTGCTCAATGATGAGAGAAATGCCGAGATGAAGAACTATAACCTAATCCTCGTTGTCTCTTTCGCAGTTTTTCTATTCGTGATGGTTGTTATTGACGTACGCTTCTTTGATGCGATAAATATCAGTTCGTCTGGAGGTTTCCTCTTCCAGTCCGCAGGAGCCGGCCTTCTCAAGAGAATATTTGACACTGGCATCTACATTGAAGCCCTTGGCATAGGCCTGATTATTGGATTGATCAAGGACCGCCATTTCGTTACAGGATTCATGGAGACGGGTGCAATGCTCCTGGTCAGTGCAATAATACTTTTTATTGCGGGGGCTCTGTGAGTATGGAAAGCAACGGGGAGACCGTGATGGAAACATACGATCTGCTGGAAGGGCTTGTCCACATCCGGATAATGGCAGAAAACGGTTCCATGAAGTACATTGTGGATGAGGAAAAACCCTTTGATTCCGAGAGAAAAGTGATCGACACCATCATAAGGGATTTCAGGAAACAGAACCTGAGCAGCACCCCTGAAGTTTTCGATGAATTCTCCGGAAGAAGCCAGCTTTTCAGAAATCTGGACAGGCGGGGTGTTTATTTCCTTGACCGGTTCTACCTGGGATATGGAATCATCCAACCCCTGATGGTGGACCCTAGAATTGAGGATGTTTCCTGTGACGGGGTCGGGATACCTGTATTTGTGTTTATCAAGGAGTACGGGTTTGTTCCTACAAACATATCATTCAATTCGGAAGACAGCCTGAATTTTTTCATAAGGAAAGTTGCACAGGATGGAGGCAAGCAGATATCCGTGTCAGTACCTGTAGTGGAAACGGCACTGAAAGATGGTTCCCGTGTGTCGGCATCCCTGGGCAGATATGTTACCACAAGAGGCCCGAGCTTCTCCATAAGGAGATTCAGGGAAGTTCCCATAAGCCCGGTGGATCTCATTGGCCTGGGCTCTGTGAGTTCCCCACAGCTCGCCTACCTCTGGACAATAATGGAGTATGGGGCAAACGTAATGGTTGTTGGAGGCACTGCAACGGGCAAGACCACTTTTCTCAACGCCATACTCGGCTTTGTCTCACCAGACAAGAAAATAGTTACAATTGAAGACACGAAGGAACTTAACCTGAAACACGAAAACTGGATTTCAACTATCACCAGGACCACCGCAGGAAGAACAGAAGGGAAAGATGACACCATTGTGCAAATAGACATGTTTGACCTCCTTGAATCTGCCCTGAGACACAGGCCCAACTACATTGTAGTTGGGGAAGTGCGCGGTGCAGAGACTTTCACGGTTTTCCAGGCAATGCTTGCCGGCAGGTTCGGTATGGGAACATTCCACGCAGATGATATTGAGACCTTTGTCCACAGACTCGAGGCAAAACCTATCTCCATTCCCAGGACCCTCATAACGTCCCTCAACACAGTGGTTATACTTGATACAAGCTACGTCTCCGGCAGGCTGCAGAGAAAGGTCAGGGAGATTTCAGAGATTGTCAGTGTTGATCCGGGTACTGGAGAATTGATCATAAACAGGCTGTCCTACAATTCACCCGACTCCGGAATCTTTGACAGCCACGTTTTCAGGCTCATATCAGCAAGAGATGGCGTATCTTACGACAATCTTGTGAGTCAGATGCAGAAGCGGAAAAGGTTTCTGGACAGAATGGAAGAACTGGGCATATCTGACTTTGATAGTGCACTAAGGCTGTTCACACTTTTTAAGACAGATGAAAAAAAGGCCCTGGAAAGTGTAGGTCTTCACTGATTCGTATTGTTTTCCTCAGCCATGGGCTGGCCCAGCAGCTTCCTGGAAACATATGGAATATATATTGTCTGCAGCACAATTGAAAACAGGACTATGAATGAAACCACAACCGCTATGGTTGGCCCATACTGAATAAGCTCAGGGTTGTTTGAACTCAAGCCGACGCTGTATGGCACCGTGGCCATGACGACGGATACAACTCCTCTGGGCCCAACAAGGGAAAAAAATCCCATTGTCTTGAGATCAATGTTCCTGCGGCTCTTCCTGAAAAGAGGAAGCAGTGCGCCAAAGACGGCTGCTGGCCTCGATACAAATAGGACCAGAAGTGTCATGGCTATTCCGATGAGCGCATAGTCAGCAAGTTGAGTCCTCGTCAGCATGCTTCCCAGACTCAGGAATATGATGGCCTGGGCCAGAAATGAAAGGTTCTCCTGGAAGCTTGCTTCCCTGTTCCAGAATATGCTCTTGTCTGAGAAGTTGCCAACAATGGCCCCAGTTGCAATTATTGCCGGGAAAGGGGTAATTCCTGCCGCTTCCAGGGCAGTGAATTCAAGTATAACTATTCCAAGAAGAAGCCCAACGATAAGGTTTTCGAAATTAAGGAACCTGTTCAGTATTATAACACTGAAGCCCACAGCTATCCCAATGGCTGCCGGAATGCTGACCTGTATGAGGAAATAGATGATTGCCCCTCCAACCACACCGAAATTGTTGACTATTCCTGAAAAACCTGAAATGTATGAAGCACCGGGGGCAACAATGAGGATTGCTATGGACACCAGGATAATACCTATTGGATCGTTGAAAAGACTCTCCCCCACAAGGGTCCCGGACACATCCTCCTTCACGTTGATTCTCTTGAACAGAGGTATGAGTGTGGCCGGATCCGTGGGAGATATGATAGCCCCGAACAGGAAGCCGATTGAGAGTGGAGCCTTGAATATGAAGGAGAACATTAACCCGGCGGTCACCGCGGTGATTAGAACACCCAGTATGTCAAGCGATGCTATCCTGAAGAAGTGCCTCCTGATAATCCTGAAATTCATGTAGTGGCTTTCATAGTAGAGAATGATCATGACTCCGAGAAGGCCTATGCCAATGCTTCCAAACTGTGTGAGGAAATCGGATGCGAACTGATTGTTTATTATCCCGAGAACTGGCCCGAAGAATATGCCCAGAAGGATCAGGATGGGGATGTCTGCAACCGCAATCTTGCGGGAAATCGGTATAGCAAAAGCTGCCAGTATCAAAATCAGACTTATCTGGTAGTACTGTTCAGCAAATGTTGCAACCATCCTTTTCCTCTCATTTTATCATCGACGCAGGTGACCCCCTCTTATGCGACGAGTTCGCGTAAAGTTCCCTGACCCTGTCATATTTTGGCCCATGTTTGTCCAGATTCTGGTCATACATTTCTACAATCATCTGGTCAAGTTCGTCGTAGGTGAGCCCAAGTTCAGACTCATCTGTTTGGGAAGCCCACAAACCAGCTGACGGTTTTTTGTAGATTATCCTTTTTGGTACATTCAGTTCAGCAGCGAGTTCCCTGACTTCCCTTTTGAGCAGATGCATTAATGGCTCAATATCGCAGGCACCATCACCGAATTTGGTATAGTATCCCACCATGTATTCGGATCGGTTTGTTGTTCCAACAACCATTCCGTTGGCTGTGTTGGAATGATAGTACAGGGATATCATCCTGGTTCTGGATTTTATGTTGCCAAGCGCCTCCCGGCTCTTGACTTCAAGTGTTTTCTGGAAAGCGTCCACCATGGGCTGGATATTTATTGTGTCGATCTGCACCCCGCAAACTCTCCCAAGTTCAGCTACATCTTCGTAATCAGACTGCAGAGTATTGTCGTCCGGGAGGAAGTATGCCTTGATCCTCTCTTTTGGAAACGCCCTGGTGAGGAGCATGAGGGAAAGCGCGCTGTCGACGCCGCCACTCACTCCTATGACAGGATTTCTCTCACCTATATTCTCCCGCAAGAAGGCGACGATTTTCGTAATTTCTTTCTGAGCCTGCATGAATGCTTATCGTAACTTTATCTGTGGTGAATAGATAAATATTATCCGTGTTTACCAATATCGCTTCTTCCCATCATGCTTCTGATGCCCTGTTGTTCTGGTACTGGATTGCAAGCATTAGGTTTGCGAAAATTATGAGGCTTGTAAGGGAGCCAACGCCACCTGGCACTGGTGTAATCATCCGTACATAGCTATTAAGTGATTCGAAATCCGCATCTCCTTTTATCTTGCCGTTGACGGAATTTATGCCCACGTCGATCACTATTGAATGCGGACCTGCCATATCGCGTGTCAGGAAGCCGGGCCTGCCGGCTGCAACAACTATTGCATCCGATTTCTGGCATATTTCCTTAAGATTTCTAGTCTTGCTGTGACAGACCACGGGGCTGTAGCTGGCATTGAGAAGGAGCTGCGATAGAGGCCTGCCCACTGTTATGGTCCTGTTAATAACCGCTACAAGGCTGCCCGGTTCCAGCCCGATGTGCCTCAAGTATTCCATGACAGCAAGAGGGGTGGCTGCCACGAGGCAGTCTTCGCCTGACATGAGCCTGCCCAGGCTCTCGTAGGTTGCACCATCAATATCCTTGTACCATGGTATCCCGTTGACTATGTGCTTGTAATCCAGATGTGACGGAACAGGCGCCTCCACAATTATTCCATGGATATTCCTGTCAGAGGCCAGTTCTCGTATGTACCCGTCCACCTCTTCTGCGTCAACATTTTCATCTAATGTTAGCGCCCTTGTTTCAACTCCGAATTCGGATGCGCGTTTCAGCTTGGCATTGAAGTAGAACTCTGAAGCCGGATCTTTGCCGATCCTCACTATGGCCATTGCAGGTGAGATCCCGCTTTCCCTCGCCTCCAGGATCTTCTGCTTGATGTCATTCTTTATGGAGGCCGTAATGGGCTTTGCTTCAAGTATTTCCGTCATTGATTCAACTCCAGTCGATCACAGTCTTTATCTCGTCAGACGGTTTCTTCGTGAATATTTCTGTGTGATCGGGAGACACCCTGGCCGTGATCATGTCATCCAGGGACGACCCGTACTGGTGTTTCCACCTTGTGAGGTCCTGGAGTGCTTTCTCGTAATGTATTCTTGAACCGTCCACGGAACCGATCAGGGATATATTTCTCTCGATAACGTAATCTATGTCCATGCCGTCGACCTGCGTGCCCGGTGCCTTTCCATTGGTTCCGAAGAGTATCATGATTCCGTTGTTGTTCATCTTTCTGACAAACTTGAATATGGTGCCCGGATCTCCGCTGGTGTCTATCACAAGATCGATTCCGCTCTTTGCAAAGGGGTCCATTGTGTTGTAATTGTAGAAGTTCAATTTTGTTTCATCCACAAGCCTGTTCTTTGTATCATCCAGATCATGCCTGTTTGTGAGGAAGGTGTTGAAACCATAGTCCATTGACTTTAGGGCGTAAAGGAATGCCTCGCTGCCAGTGCCAATTACAAGGCTTTTTTTCTCGTGGTAAGAGCCAGCTGTGTCTGTGAATATGGATTTCCTTGATACCACGTCGAACATCTCAAAAGCTTTGCATACGTTCTTCAGCGGCTCAGTGAGAACAGCAACGTCACCTATGCTTGGATCGGGCACCTTTACAAGATACTCGGCGCTGTCCCCGAACTCCTCTCTCATGAAACCATGAAGGCCTGTGATCCCTGCTTCGTGCTTGTCTCCGTCTGAACAGTTGTCGGAGCGTCCTGCGAGGCAGTTTATGCATTTCCCGGGCCTTCTCACCATTGGAACTACGTAATCCCCCTTTGAGATCCCAAAGTCGTTGTCTTTAGCTTCTGTTACAATGCAAAGGCTCTCGTGGCCAATAACAAGTTTCTGAGAACCATGCGGGTTATAGGCAAATGGGAGTGCTCCATTCACAATGCCCCTGTCAGTGCCACAGATACCTGTAAGGACTGGTTTAAGTCTTACTTCAAATTCACTCAGGTCAATATCAAGCTTTTCATAACTGACTCCACCAGACGGCGCATTGGTGGTGATGCTCCTGTAAAATGTCATGATTTAGATATTTTATTAAAATATATAAATTTCCGAGTTACAGTTGGTGGCCCATTCTCATCTTTTTCGTCGAGAGATAAAACTCATCAAACGGAGTGGGCGTACTCTTGAGCGGAATTCTCTCTGAAACGTTAATATCGTTGTCGGCGAGGAAATCTACTTTCGCCGGATTGTTTGTCATGAGCTTTATTGAATGAATTTTGAAATATTTCAGGACTTCCACTGCAAATGAATAATCACGCTTATCTATTGGCAGACCAAGCATCAGGTTGGCTTCAACAGTGTCGTAACCCTGATCCTGAAGGCTGTACGCCTTGATCTTGTTCAGGAGTCCAATGCCCCTGCCTTCCTGCCTCAGGTATATGAGCATTCCTGCCTCCTGCTTGCCTAGATAGACGAGGGATCTGAGCAACTGGTCCCTGCAGTCACAACGCCTTGAACCCAGGACGTCTCCAGTCAGGCACTCTGAGTGTATACGGACGGGGATATCCTGCTTCCCCATTACGTCTCCTTTCACGAGGACGGCGTGATCTTTGTCGTCGTTGAACTTGAAGGTGTATATTTCAAACATTCCCGTCATTGTTGGAAGTTTGGCTTTTGCATAGAATTCAAGCATCTAAATTCCATAAAGAATTTTAATGAGCTATAAAAAGATGCACAGAGATTATGCGACCTGGTTGACCTTCTCAGTCAGGAAGAATGTGTTTTCACACCTGAACACATAGATGTCTGTATTTCCCGAGAGCCCTTCTTCCCAGCCTTTCTTTATGCCATAGTATTCCTTTTCGTCAACGGAGAACCTTGGGAAAGAGCGCCCGGCATTGTTTTTTACAAGATTTTCATGCACTTCGGCATGACTGCATTTTGTAAGAATAGCATACTGTTCGCCGGGAAAATTGTCTTGAATTGTGTCCGATGTGTAAATGAATCTTCTCCCATCCTTCCAGGCAGGCCTGATTCCAAGATTGTCCTCGAGTTTCCAGATCAGCTTCGCATACACTATGGAAATGTCTGGTATGAGGAGGTATCCCCCTGTTTCCGGGTTCTCGGGGAAAACTGGTTCTCTTGGATCACCTGAGAGCCTCGTGCCTGACGGAAGCATGACCGCTGATGTTTCGTCCTTCCTGAGTTTGCCACAGTAAAGGGTCAGACGGTTAAGGTTTCCATTCACCGACAGGTATTCCTTCTCTCCTTCGATCCGGATGTTGTCCCACTTCATCTGGGGCGGCAGATCAAAAACAAAATTCTGAGACCTGTCACCGAATATCCTGATCAGGCTCTCTGGTGAAGGGATGAGGCTTTCCATTGAGCGTTCACCCTCAACCTGAGGCCTTGCCGGATCGCTGAAAATGAGTGTATCACTGTCAATTTCCAGTTCACTGGAAACAGAATAGATATCTCCGTTCAGAAACTTGAGCTTGCCTGTCTTGTATTCCTCCGAGTTGAGCCTGGCCATTCTGTGCCTGTCTGGAAGTACCTCAAAGCTCAGCGTTGATACGTTAGTCTGTGACAGGAATATGCTTTGCATTCCAGCCCCCGAGCCCGCCTCTATTATTTTGAAGCCCGTGATTCTCTCTGCTCTGTACCTGCATACTATCTCCGGCGTTGAATATTGGGAAAGATACCGGTCCATCCAGAGCCTGTTCCATTTTTCAAACTTGCCCCGGATATTGATTCTTGAATGGCCCAGTTCGAAGATTATGGCAGCCTCTTTCTTTCCAAGCTCCATCTTCTTCTGGACCTCATTGAGATTGGAACCGTTCCTGATTAGGTCAATGCACCCGTCTATCTTTTCATTTGTGAGTTCTCTGTATTCTTGATTTTTAAGGTTTCTTTCGAGAAAACGCGACCATTCTTCCGTCCTAGTCAATATACACTGATGCCAAAGGAGATTTTAAAGAATGAGACGGATTGGTGAATCAGTTCTCACAGCCATTCTTGAAGGTTTATATTAATACATGGAAATCTTGACAACCTGCAGAGGCATAAAATTAATATCCCGTACAAGTGATTATTGTGAAATGGAACTCATACGGGTTGGGAAAGTCAAAGAGGTGTATGATGAGGGTGAAACACTCCTCTCCAAGTTCACAGACAAGATTTCGGTACCCGCCAAAATCATCCCAAATCTCATACCGAGCAAGGGCGAGTCACTCTGCAGAACCTCGGCATACTGGTTTAAAGTAGCCCAGGAATCAGCGAGGGTTGCAACACATTTCATTGAGACGCCTGGCCCTAATGAAATGAGGGTCAGGAAATTCTATGTTCCGGAAAACAAAGGGAATCCGTATGAGGTTGAATACGTAATACCCCTGGAATTCATCACAAGGTACTACGTTGCAGGTTCACTCTTTGACAGGGTTAAATCCGGCAAACTGAAGCCTGACGACCTGGGCCTTAACCACGAACCGAAATATGGGGAAGAACTGGATGACCCGTTCTTTGAGGTCACCACGAAGTACGAAAAGTACGATCGGGTGCTCACAAAAGGTGAATCCATCGAAATAGGGGGAATGTCCGGTTCTGAGCTCAATAACATCAGAGAGTGCATTCTAAAAATTGATCGCAGGATTAACAAGCAGGTGCTCACAAGAGGCCTTATACATGTCGATGGCAAGAAGGAATTTGCCTTTGGCGCAGGGCGGGAACCCATAGTTGTGGATACATTTGGCACAGCCGATGAAGACAGGTTCTGGGACAGGGAGAGCTATGACAACGGTAAGATAGTGGAACTCAGCAAGGAATTTGTCAGGCAGTACTACAGGTCTATCGGATACCACAAGGAACTTTACTATGCCCGGGAATACAACAAACCTGAGCCTGAAATACCACCACTTCCTGATGACATGATAAAGAAGACTTCCGAGTTATACGTCAACATGTTTGAGCGCATAACCGGTCAAAAATGGTAAAAGGTTTACTGGATGCCCAGGTCTATCTGGGTTTCTATGTAATGCCACAGGTGGTGTTCAATCTCGTATGACCAGAAAGCTTCGGGCACTTCCACGAAGGCAAGCAAGGGTGTTAAGAAGAAAGATTCCATCGCGGCGATTCCAAGGTCCTTTAACCATTCCCCGACTCCAACCTTCATCTTGAAATTGGATGAGTTCCCTTCTATTATGATGGTGTATGCCCGATCAGAGGCAAGCAGCGTTCTGAAGATGCCCCCCTTCTTGGCCTGGATAAGATATCCGTTTGGGTGCTTTGATGACTGGAGTTTGAAACCCTCCTCTCTGAAAAATTCTTCAACTAAATCCTCGAGTTTATCGAGGTTTGTGTCTTTTCCAACAAAATCTCTTTGTGCGTATCTCATTGCAAAGCCATTACAGACTGGCATTTAAACACTCCAATTTTTCACCAGTCAAGCCTTTTGTATCTGATGCATATAACTCATGTTGAACGACGCCTTTTACATTGACATAGTCAAGCCATTCGTCAAGAGGAATGGCCTCAGAAACGTGGTATCCATTGATCTGGAGTGCCTTATACGGAACCAGAACGACTTTCTCACCGATGAGAGGATTATTGCAGTTTCACTCTCTTATATCAACAGTGATATGGAAACTGAGCTCTTCATAGCCAGAGACGATTCTGTGGAAGAAGAGGACAGGATCCTTAACCAGCTTGACTCCTTCATGGCCAACTTTCAGCCAGGCATAATAATTGGCTACAATCATGCGGGATACGACCTGCCCCTCCTAAGGTTAAAAATGAGGAAGAGGCCGTATTCAAGGCAACTGTGGAATCTCAAGTACTACCTTTCCGTAGCCTACTGCCTCGACATGATGCCGGTTATCTCTGATTTCCTTGGAAAGGTGGATGGAGACTACAAATATAGAAAATTGTCAGAAGTCGTGAATCACGAGTCGTTCGCACACCTGGACCTGGACAGAAAAAAGAGCCTAGTTATCAGGGACAACAAGAACATAGGTGAAGTTATTGAAGAACTCTGGAGATCGGGATCAAGAGACTTCCTTGATTATTGCAGGGGAGATACCAGAGACGTACTCTCAATATTTACTGATATTTTTGAGATATAGTTTCGCAATGGGTACAAAAAACACCCTGATTTCCCGATTTCGAAGCCTGCATATGTAAATTTAGAGAAAATTAGAAATTGCCAAATCTAGCAATAACATCAGAAAGATTATCCATGTAATCCTTGAAGATCCTCAGAACGTCCCTTGAAGTTATTACTCCAATGAGTTTTCCATTTTCTACGACAGGAACCCTCCTTACACCATGCTTATTCATGAGTACCGTTACCTGGTCCGTTGGTGTCTTTGGGTCGACTGACATGAGTGGCGCGTTCAAAATATCCCGCAGTTTCACTGTTTTTGGATCAAGGTCTTTTGCTATGATCTTGTTAACAAAATCCCATTCGGTGACGATTCCGGATGGCTTATCATCTTCCTTCACGATAACAAACCCGACGTGATCGTTCCCCATGATCTTGGCAGCTTCACTTGCAGAGACGTCACCTCCGAGCATGAACGTGTATTCTTTCATAATGTCTCTGGCATAAAGTACCATGATAAGGTATCGTACTGGGATATATAATTAGCTTGATTGTAACCGGGGCAAGCATAAGACACGGGCAAGTATTGCAAACCTTAGGTCGATGCATGGCGCTTGAACAGTAATATTATCAAGGCGACCAACACGACCTCCTTTCATAAAAGTGGTAACCTAATCGTATACCCATCTTGCATAAAATGAAAAATTAGTTGTAGAAAAATTTCGTACAAACTGGTCGGAGTTATCCTGTTTAACTGGGAATCCATGGGGCTTTGATCAAAGGGCTTTAATAGCAAGACCAAATTCTGCCTAAGTCAGTTATAAAAGGATGTGAATTAATGGAACAAACTTTACACACCGGAACAACAACTGTCGGAATTACAGTAAAAGATGCCGTGGTAATGGCTACAGAAAGAAGAGTCACCATGGATCATTTCATCATGCACAAGGATGGGAAGAAACTACACCAGATTGATACCCATGCAGCAATGACAATTGCCGGCCTGGTTGGAGACGCGCAGGTACTGGTAAGATACATGTCTGCAGAGCTTGAGCTCTACAGACTGCAGAGGAGAGTCAACATGCCGATTGAGGCTGCCGCAACCCTCCTCTCAAATATCCTTAACCAGTCCAAGTTTTACCCATACATGGTGCAGATTCTTGTTGGTGGATTTGACAAGGCTCCCCATATCTTCTCTGTAGATGCAGCAGGAGGCTCAGTGGAAGATATTTACGCGAGCACAGGATCCGGATCCCCGTTCGTCTATGGTGTCCTTGAACTCGGATACAGGAAAGACATGAGCGTGGATGAGGGAATTGAGCTTGTCATAAAGGCCATTTCAGCAGCTAAGCAAAGAGATTCCGCCTCCGGAGGTATGATAGACGTTGCAGTCATCGACAAGAAGAATGGCTACAAACAACTCTCCGAGGAGGAAATTTCTGAGAGAATAAAAAAATATAAATTAGTAGTCTAAATTTAATCCCAACCATTATAAAATTTAATCGGGGCGTTCCCAACAATGTCTTTTAGAGATTACCTTTCAGAAGCAAGAGCTATTTTCGATAGGCTTTACCCAGAACACGAGATAACAGAAGTGGACTACGAAGGTCCAACCATCGTGGTTTACACAAAGAACCTTGAACTTTTTTCAAAGAGGGAGGATCTGGCAAAGCAAATAGCCCAGGAAATGAGAAGAAGAATTGCCATAAGGCCGGATCCATCCATAATGCTAGCAGAGAATGAGGCCAAAAAGATTATCGAGGAGATAATACCAGACTCTGCGGGATTCAAGGACCTATATTTTGAATCCGATACGGGAGAGGTTGTCATTGAAGCCGAAGAACCCTCCATTATCACGTCTAGAGACTCGGAATACATTGTCAGCATAAAGGAGCAGACCAAATGGTCTCCCAGGGTTGTCAGGGCCCCTCCAATGCATTCCAGAACGGTCAAGGAAATGAGGGAGTTCCTCAGGGAAGTAAAACAGGAGAGGAAAGTGTTCCTGCACAACCTGGGTGAAAAGCTCAACGTTCCCACCATGCCGGGGGAAACCTGGGTGCGCGTAACAGCGCTTGGTGGCCATAGAGAAGTTGGAAGAAGCGCGACACTCATCTCCACTAATAACTCAAAGGTGCTCGTGGACTGTGGAATGATGAACATAAACGAGGACGAGAATCAACCGTGGGCAGGTGCACCATACCTTTATGTTCCGGAGATACAGCCTTTCAGTTCCCTTGATGCTGTCATCCTTACTCATGCACATCTTGACCACTCTGGATTGCTCCCTATATTATACAAATACGGCTACGAAGGGCCGGTTTACATGACACCCCCCACAAGGGACCTTTCAGCACTTCTCCAGAACGATTACATCAAGGTTGCGCACGCCGAAGGGCACAAGGGCCCATATGAGTCAAAGCATGTAAGGGAAGCGCTAAAGCGCTCAATTGTACTGAGATACAACGAGACAACAGACATTACGAAAGATATGAGGCTTACCTTCTACAATGCCGGTCACATTCTCGGCTCGGCTTCTGTCCACCTCCACATTGGAGAGGGACTTTACAACGTTGTTCTCAGCGGGGATGTCAAATTCGAGAAAACCTGGCTTTTCAACCAGGCAAACAATAAGTTCCCGAGAGCAGAGGCGTTCATGACAGAATCCACCTATGCAGGAAGAGAGGATTACCACCATCCAAGGGGGGAAGCTTCGAACAATTTTGTTGACATCATCAACAGGACCTTTGACAGAGGTGGTTCCGTTCTGGTTCCTGTTTTCGCAGTGGGAAGGAGCCAGGAAGTCATGCTGGTGCTTGAGGAAGCAGTACGAACAGGAAAGATCAAAGAAATACCCGTATACCTTGATGGAATGATCATGGAGGCAACAGCAATTCATGCAGCATATCCCGAGTACCTGAACAAGAATCTCAGGGAAAGCATCATGATCAAAAGAGAGAACCCGTTCCTGAGTAAGATCTTCAAAAAGGTGGAAAGCAGGCAACAGAGACAGGATTTGTGTGATTCCAGTGAGAGTAAAGTTATCCTGGCCACATCCGGAATGATGAATGGAGGTCCGGTAATGGAATATTTCAAGACATGGGCACCAAACCCTGAGAATTCACTCGTGTTTGTAGGGTACCAGGCAGATGGAACCTTTGGGAGAAGAGTCCAGAGGGGAACCTCAGAAGTTACGCTTTCCGATGGGGGTAAGCCAACCAAATATAATATAAAAATGGCTGTGGAGACCTCTGAAGGATTCTCAGGTCACTCAGATAAACGCCAGCTGCTTGCATACATTGCAACTATGCAGCCAAAACCACAAAAAATACTCGTCAATCATGGAGACGGAGAGAAAGCCGTTGAGTTTGCACGGCTCATACGCTCCAAGTTCGGGATCGATGCAGTTGCATTGAAAAATCTTGAAACCCTGAGACTTTATTGAAATGAGGTGTGGAACCCGGGGTGACATCCTCCCCGCCCTATCAGACGGGGCTTCCTGCTTCCCTGACCGGCTGAACCATCCGGAAGGATAGTTGGACTCCAGTCTCCACAGGCGTAACTTCGGGAGTGCCCCTCCCTACCTTTTCCAATCCTCTGTTATGGATGTTGATCGCTGCATTGAGATCCCTGTCGATCTCATAGCCGCAGGAATCACAGTGAAACGTCCTTTCAGATAGTTTCATCGATTCCTTGCTGTATCCACAATTTGAGCATTGCCTAGATGTGTTTCCCGGATCCACCAGTACCACTTCCCTGCCGGCACTTTCAGCCTTGTAGGTTGTGTACTGTACGATGGTGCTCCATGAAGCATCCGCTATGCTCTTTGCTAAAAGATGATTCTTCATCATTCCTGTTACGTTCAGGTTCTCGAATGCGATCAGGCCATAGGTTTGCACAAGCCTGTTCGAGAGCTTGTGTGCAAAGTCCTCTCTCTGATTTTTCACCTTCCGGTGCTGCTTCGAGAGGTTGATCCTTGCCTTTATCCTGTTGTTTGAACCCATCTTCTTGCGTGACAGGTTCCTCTGTGCTTTCCTGATCCTCTTATCTCCCTTCTTCAGGAATTTTGGAGGATCGATCACGGTGCCGTCACTCATTGTTATGAGATGCAACAGACCTGCGTCTATTCCAATGCTGTTGCCTGTCTTCTCTGGCTGAAGGGCAACAATGTCCTGTTTCACGGAAAATGAAGCATACCATTTTCCTGTGCTGTCACGTGAGATGTTGAGTGTCTTGATCTCGCCCTCAATCTCACGGTGCTTGAACATCCTTATTCTCCCGATCTTTGACAGTTTCAGGTGGCCGTTCTCCATGATCTCAAATCCCGACTGGGGATACGTTATTGACCTGTACCTTCCCATTCCTTTCAGTCTTGGAAATCCGGCCTTCTTTTTGATTCCCTGTTCCTTCTCTCTGATTCTTCTATAGAAGTTCTGGTACGCTCTGTCCACTCTTCTGGCAACATCCTGCAGTACCTGTGAGTGAATCTCTTTGTATTCTTCAAAGGTGTTTTTGAGTTCAGGCATCTCATTCTGCTGA
>OFHE01000004.1_pt1 | contig 52005 bp, 58 predicted proteins | sample 1521981 | NCBI WGS metagenome assembly OFHE01 (sample SAMEA2464839, study PRJEB22497) | soil metagenome | biome: Grassland; feature: Farmland; material: Clay | place: Australia | collected 2013-02-01 | depth 1.4 m
TTTCGGGAATAAAGGAGGTTGTCTACAGCAATGGCTCGCATGCACCGGTAGAGCTGACAAAGGAGCAGAAATACGTCCTTGAAAAGCTTTCAATTGAACTGTAGTGATACAATAGGGCAAAGATAGGTTTAAACCAGTTGTTGTATCGCTCATGTTATGACCAAAAAATATATCTGAACTTTATTTATATAATTATCTGGAATCAAAATGAATAAATCCTGTTTGGTGTGCATAAGTTTAGCAGCTTTGTGAAAGTATGGGCGGGCCGATCGGTTTCAACACAGGATAATCGCGCGTGCTCTCGTTCGAAGAGCCGTGCTCTCAGCATAAGGTTAATAATGCTTTATATAATCACGAAAGATACTCCATTGGAAGCAAAAGCCACAGAAAAACAAGCTATCTGGGAGTCAGTTGTTGATTTCAAGGTAGTGTCTCAACCAGGTTGTTGAGTTTTCTGTGTTCAAAGTTCCTATCGTGGGGAAGATGTGGAATGTACGTTGTAGTTGAAGACGATTATATTACGAGGATACCTCCTGAAAAACTTGGTCAGGATTATACCGAAGCAGTTCTGGACGTAGCCAAGACATCCCTTGAGGGAAGATTTATTGACTTTAAGGATGAGAAGGACGAGACCCGGATTCTTGGGAAATGCTACATTGTTTCAGTGATTGATGTGGACAAGATAGGTGACGGTGCAATAGTCCATGGTGATGGGGGAGTATACCAGAGCGTTCATTTCAAGGCCCTTGCATTCTATCCTGAAATGCAGGAAGTAGTTGAGGGGGTTGTGGTGTCCATCCAGAACTTTGGTGCTTTCATCAGATTCGGTCCATTTGAGGGGTTGCTGCACAAGAGCCAGATCATGGATGACAGGATTGACGTGGATATTTCAAATCAGAGGTTCATCGGAAAAGACACAAAAAAGGACATCAAGATCGGGGACAAGGTAAGGGTCAGGATAGTGGCTCTGAATCTCAGTTCATCATCTGTTGAAGACAGCAAGATTGGTTTCACAATGAAACAACTTGGCCTTGGAAAACTTGACTGGCTCGCAAAGAAGAAAGTGGAGAACTAGACACATCATGAAGCAGATATACCGGGCCTGCAAAAAGTGCAAGCTCATAACAACCGAAAAGAACTGCCCCATTCACGGGGAGGAAAAGACCAGCACTGAATGGTTTGGTTTTATCATCATTGGGGAGCCGAAGCTGTCCTCCATAGCCGAGAGGGCGAACATTCAGGAGCCTGGCAGTTATGCGATTAAAGTCAGGCAGTGAGTTCATAATCGGCGAAGAACTCAAAGGTGAGATTGTTCAAAGCAACGGTGTGCTATGCACACCCAAAAGCATTTCTGAAGATTTTCCAGAGAGAAGGATCGTTTCTGTAGGGGATGTCACAACGAAGACACTCCATGATCATGGAATACAACCCTTCATTGAAATCGTGGATCTCAAAACAAAAAGGGGAACCGAAGGTGTTTTCCACAGCGTGCCCGGATCTCACAGGATAGTGAACAACGCCGGAACAATCAGCCATGAACTTTTCTTCCTGATTGAGAAACTCATGGTTGGGAATGGCGGACGCATAGAGATTGAAGGAGAGGAAGATCTTGCAGTTATACCAATAATTTTTTATTCAGACCAAAATACAGTTGTGGCTTACGGAATACCTGATGTTGGCATGGCCTGCATCCCTGTAAGCGCAGAAATCAAGAATCTAGTAGGTAACCTGATAGAGAGGATGGAAGTCAAATGCCAGAATTAAAAATAGAGAGCGAAAAAGATAACAAATTGCTACACAGAAGGGAAATCCAGTACAGGATCACGTTCAAGAATGAACCAACCCCGAGCAGGGATAAGATAAAGGAACTCATAGCAAAGAATTCAGGTTCCCAAAAGGAACTTGTAATAGTTGACAGAAACCTGCAGGAGACAGGCCTTAACGAAGTTAAGGGATATACAAAGATATACAAGGACATGGAGAGTGCAATGCTCTACGAGCCTGATTACGAACTCCTGAGAAACGGCCTGAAAGTCAAAGAGGGGGGTGAACAGGCAGAATGAGCAAGCGAGAGCTTTACGTTCTGGAAGAAACCAAGGTAGTGAGGCAGAGAAGATTCTGCCCAAGATGCGGACCAGGAGTTTTCCTTGCTGAACACAAGGACAGGTATTCCTGTGGAAGGTGTGGATACACGGAGTTCAAGAAAGAGGCAAAGCCCAAGGAATCAAAGCCAAAAATTTCTGAGCCAGCAGAACAAAAACCAGCCGAGGAAGCAAAGGTATCCCCTGAGGCCAAGGTTGAGGAGGCCAAGGTTGAGAAGCCCAAGGAAGAAAAACCCAAAGAGGCAAAGCCGAAGGAATCAAAGCCAAAAGCATCTGCTTCCAAGCCAAAGGCAAAGAAGACAAAGGAAGAGTAATTCCTCCTTCACTTCCCTATTTCTAAAGTTTTTACCCGTTCAACGTGTATTCAATTTTGCGATCGCACACGCCATCTCAAGGCTTTTCCTTATTAAATCGCCGCATCGCGGAAAATTGACCCGTCTGTTTTGCCTGCCATAACAAAACTCGGTTCAAGAAAATAAGATTTGCTGGGTGGAGAAATCAGAGTTCGGAAATGAGTCTGGTTGTTTCACCGCAGGCTTTCTCGATATCCTTGTATTTCAGCCTGGCATCTTCTTTAGTATCATCTGGCACATTCTGTATTGACAGGTGACCTAGCAGTAGCTGAAGCTCAAGGTCAAGAATTATTGAGAGAACCCTGAGTTTTTCCTGTTTCTCCTGTGGGACTTCCCTCCTTCTTGCAGAGATAAAGCAGTCAAAATGTACCGATCCTTTTTTCGTAAAGGTGAATTTTTCTCCTGTTTTCACCTTTGTGTTGCATTCGTAGCATTGGAATTCTGCCATGTACCACCAAAGAGTCGCTCAAATTAAAATTTTGTCATATTATCAATAAATAGTCATTGAAGGCATGGCATCGGGAAAATGATTCCGTAATCCTGTACATAGAATCTGTTTACAGATGGCAATGCTGACGAAAAGTTTCAAGAACAGCAACCTCTAGGGGAAGTGATGGAGAAGAGAGGATCCGCCATTCTCCCACTTCACTATGGCCATCCCCCGGAATATCTGTACAAGCGGATGGTGAAGCTGGGTGGACTGGTTTCAGAAACTATAGTGGAGAAGTTTGGAGTAGACCGGTTGTTTGAAAACTTCTCCGATCCCTTCTGGTTTCATTCACTTTCACTCGCCATCGGTTTTGACTGGAACTCAAGTGGCACAACCACTGCGACCCTCAGTGCGATCAAGGAATTCTATGCAGGCAACAACAAGGAAGTGTTCATACTCGGAGGCAAAGGGAAGAATCTCGGCAAGATTTCGTCAGAATTCGACGCATTAGTGAAGGAGGGGATCATCTCGGATTCCAAGGCAGGCAAAATAAGGGAAGATGTAAGGCGTGTGGCCAAGGTGGACAACAATCTGCTCCAGGATGGGTTTGACCTCTACATGCAATTTCTGCTCATGGATTCAAGGGGAAAATGGGTGGTGGTACAGCAGGGCATGAATGCTCAATTGAGGATGGCACGCCGCTACCACTGGCTGCATAAATCGGGACTCGATTTCCTCAACGATGGAAGAAACGGTATCTCCGCCCAGGCTGTGCAACCATCTGTTGTAGATCTGTCCACACGCCAGAGCCTGGAACACAGGGACAGCATGCTGGAAGTTATCCACGATAACCCAAAAAGATATTTCGCCAATATAAGAAGCGGAAACCAGAGCACTCTTGACAATTACAAAGACGACTCTCCTGTTCTGAGGATGGATTACAGAATCAACTGGGAGAAGATGAGGGCATTGTATGAATATCAGCCTTCGGAATTTTCGGAACTCGCCTTCATGAAAGGCATTGGAAAGTCCACAATCCGGGCTATTTCATATCTCGCAGAACTGGTTTACGGCAGCAAGCCATCCTTCCGGGACCCGGTGAAGTTCTCATTTGCGGTTGGCGGGAAAGACGGTGTGCCCAAACCCATCAATGTGCACGATTACGACAAAGTCCTGGAATTCTACCGCGAGGTTCTGAAGGATTCACGAACAGGCCAGCAAATTCTTGACGGTTTTGTGAGAAAGCTCGCAAAATCAAGTTACACAAGGACCTCGTATTAACCTGTTTGCCGTCCAAAAAATGCTGAAGCGGAAAATTACATAATTGTTAAATAGCCTCTCCCACTATGTCCAAGATTAAAGACAATGCAGCAGCCTCAGAGTAAAGATTTCAGAGTGGAAGAGTTCCTCCCATTTCTGGATCCTCACATTTCAAAATGGTTCAACGGAAAATACGATGGACTGACCGAACCTCAAAGGAAAGCCATCCCTCTTATCCACAACAGGGAGAATGTTCTCGTTTCAAGTCCGACTGGAACGGGAAAGACACTTACCGGTTTTATGGCGGTGATCAATGAGCTGTTCGGACTGTCGCGCACCAACGAGCTTGAGGACAGGATTTATTGCCTTTACATAAGCCCCCTCAAAGCCCTTGCAAACGATATAAATAAGAACCTGAACGCCCCATTGAAGGAAATATACGACCAGGCAGAGGCAAATGGCGACAAACTCCCCCGAATAAGGGCTGCGGTGCGATCAGGAGATACCCCGCAAAGTGAAAGGCAGAAAATGCTGCGCAAACCGCCACACATCCTCATCACCACCCCGGAATCATTCTCACTTGCACTCTCGGCACCCAAGTTCAGGGAGAAACTTATGGATCTCCGCTGGGTGATCATAGACGAAATTCATGAGATATCCTCCACCAAGAGGGGATCATTGCTTGCTGCAAACCTTGAGAGGCTCGCCTCTGTGAACAAGGACTTCATAAGGGTTGGCCTGTCTGCCACGCAGGCTCCGCTTGAGCTCATAGGAACATACCTTTGCGGCTATGATGGAGAGGAACCCAGGCCATTCAGGATAATCGAGGTTGACACCAAGAAATTCCTGGACTTGAAGACCATAACTCCAGTGAACGATCTCACAAAAACCAGTTACGAGGTTGCCAATGACAGGATGTATGAAATCCTTGCTGATATGGTGAATGAACACAAAACAACCCTTATATTCACCAACACAAGGAGCGGAACGGAACACGTCGCCATGAGGCTGAAGGCCCGTGGAATAGAAAGCATCGAGGCCCACCATTCCTCCCTGGGCAAGGACACGCGTCTTGAGGTGGAGAATAAACTGAAGAACGGTGAACTGAGGTGCGTTATAACATCAACCTCTCTGGAGCTTGGAATCGACATAGGTTATATCGATCTAGTGGTCCAGATAGGGAGCCCGAAATCAGTTTCAAAAGGCCTTCAGAGGATAGGCAGATCCGGACACAACATAAGCGATCTTTCAAAAGGCCGCTTTCTTGTTTTCGATCTCGACGATCTCATGGAGTGCTCCGTGCTCACCAAGGCTGCATACGACAGGGAAATAGATCGTGTAGTGGTGCCCACCAATTCGCTGGATGTTCTGTCGCAGGTAATCGTCGGCATGTCACTGGAAAGGCCATGGAAAGTCCAGGAGGCCTACTCTGTTATCAGGAATTCCTACAGTTTCCACGAACTGCCCTATGAGGATTTTATGGAGACCATCAACTACCTGTCCGGCAAGATAGAGGATAATGTGATCTACAGCAAGATCTGGTATGACGAGGAAGAAGGCACAATAGGGAAGAAGAAGAGTACCAGGATGATTTATTTCATGAATATTGGTACCATCCCGGAGGAGGCTGACTATCAGGTTATTAGTGAGAAAGGCCGGCATCTCGGCCAACTGAGTGACAAGTTTGTTGAACGCCTGAAGCAGGGAGATATCTTCGTCCTGGGTGCCAAGACCTACATGTACCAGAGAAGTGTACGAAACAGGGTCTATGTGCGGGACGCAACCGGAATGAGACCAACGGTCCCCTCATGGACAGGGGAGATGCTCCCCAGGAGCTATGACCTTGGCGTGCTTGTCGGTGAATTCAGGAAGGAGGCACTGAGGCGCATAGAAGCAGGAGAGGACATCAAGGGTTGGCTTATGGAGGATTATCGCCTCGACGATAACGGTGCGAACAGCATGATCTCATACATCAAGACCCAGTCTAAATTTGACCTTCCAACCGATGATCACCTCCTGGTTGAAGGTTATACAGATTCATCCGGGTTGTATAGCGTCATATTTCACATACCTCTGGGGAGAAGGGTAAATGATGCACTCTCCAGAGCTTATGGGCAGGCCATGTCCAATGCCTATTCCACCAACACAAGAATAACGGTCACCGATGATGGATTCATCCTGACGGTGCAGAAGAAGATCCCAATCAAGGAAATAGTCAGGCTGATCAGCAGCGAAAACTTTGAAAACACTGTTGCGAGATCTATCACGAACACAGAGGTATTCAAGCAAAGGTTCCGGCACTGTGCTGCACGATCCCTCATGGTCCTGAGGAAATACAAGGGATATGACATTTCCGTTGTGCGCCAGCAACTCAGGAGTGACAAGCTGCTCAAGACACTGGGGGAAATGAAGAATTTCCCGGTCATCAAGGAGACCTATCACGAGATCATGAACGACATGATGGACGTCCCGAGGGCATTGAAGTACGTCAGGGAGGTCATCGAGGAACACAATTACAAGATTCTTGACTACCGCGCAGAAACGAGTCCATTTTCATACGGCCTCATCCTTGCAGGCGTTTCTGACATGGTCCTGATGGAAGACCGGTCCAAACTCCTCAAGGAACTACAGGGCAGGATACTTGACAAGATATACGGCTCCCAGGAGATCCGTTTCCTGATCCAGGAGCAAAGCACGGTTGATGAATACTTCAAGACCAAGGTTCCCGTGGTTGAGGGCATTGAGAGCTACGAAGATCTATCAAAGCACTTTCTCGTCATTGATCCATTCCGGAACCGTTTCAACAGTCCATTTCCGTATGCCCAGGTTGGAGTCTCAGACCTGACGGAGGAACTCATCGAAAAGGACACAATAGTCTCGGCATACGTGAGGGGCTCTGCATGGACGCATATTGACAATTACCACATGGTGAGGAAACTATTCGGTTTCCAGGAGAAACTTGACCACTCCACCCAGACTGTTTACGACGCTTGTGAAAACCGAACCTTCAATGAATTAAAACACCATCTTGAAATTGACGATAACGAACTGAAGGATTCCCTTAACAGGCTTGAATCCTGGTATCTTATAAGGCGCAGGCTGAAAAGCGGTGTGAACTCTTATGTCAGGAATGATTTGTATGCTGAGGACATGGATCTCGAGAGCGCCATGGAAAAGGCAATACTCCTGGTCATTGGCAGCTACGGGCCGTTAACCATTGATGAACTCTCCATAAGGCTCCCGGTTGACCAGGCCCTACTCTCATCGGGGCTTGAAAGGCTCATGGATTCCGGAGACCTGGTGTTCGATTATATTACTCCGGTGTTTGCCAGGCAGTACATCCTGAAGACTGACCTTGATGCCTTGCTGGGAAAAGGGGAAAGCAACGAGCTTGAGTTGAGAGTGATTGATTTTTCCAGGCCTGTCAGTTCCATGGAGGAATACTTTGAGAGATTCGGATATGCATACAGCACAACAAGCATCAAGGCACGCTATCCTGCGTTCACCGACGAGGAGCTTGACAAATTACTGGAGTCAGGCAATATAGAATATGGCAGGTTTGTAAAGAATCGCCTGACTTATGCAGCAAAGTGGCTCACGCATGCGTTGTACGACCTGAGGTATGAACAGTTCAAGGATGAAGAGAAGCAGGTTATCGGGTTCATATCGAATGGCCATGTGACCGAGGGTGAGATCGCCGAACGCTCCGGCCAACCGGCCAAGGTGGTCAGGCAGATTCTAAAGGCTCTTGAGTACCGGGCTTCAATTTCCAGGACCAGGGAGAATACTTTTCAGGTTTCTAATGGCACAAGGGAGCCCAAGGACACGGTTGTCTCGGTTAACAGGCTGCTTTCCGCTTACGGCCCCCTATATCGCAGAGAACTGGAAAGGACTTTCTGGGTGTACCTGGATTCCCACCTCAAGGCCACCGGGCAGACGCCGAAGTACGTCACGACCGATCTCTATTATGGAACAAGGAAGTTTTCGGCAGAAGGGACTGAATCTGTTATTGTGCCGGTCAATGATCCCCTGGAGATGTATCTCGGCCGCAAATACCTCAATGAGATCGATTACAACTCCGTTTTCGTATCAGCGGGAAGGGAGGAGGCTTCACTTACGGTGGACGTAAATGACGCCGTGCTGTGGGTGAGTGACGCCACGGGCTCCATAAGTTCCCCGGAAAGTTTTTTCCAGGCAGTTACAGACATTGCAAGGGGCAACTCCTGCACTGAGATTTTCATCAAATCAATACCCGAAAATGTACCACCTTCCGCGAAGAAATTCGGTTTCATCGAGAAGTACGGGGCATTCATAATGGGTGATGCGGAGATACTCGACGTCGCTGAGGATGACCTGTTCTCCTTTGCAATAACTTTTGCGCAGAGAAATGTAGAACCTGTTGTCTTTGAGAAGCTTAAGGAATTTACACTGGGAATAAGGAATGAGATCGAGGCATCGTACATGGGCCTCAGGAATGCCCTTCTCAGGAATTATTTCCAGTCCAAGCTGCTTTTCCATTTCTCGGGCCCATTCGGAGTCCAGGCTATGGCTACAATGGAAACGGTTTCGGTTTACCGTGCCCTGAAGGCAAGGGAACTCACCGAGTCGGATCAGAGGGTGGTTCACGCCATAATGGAATATGGTGGGGCAACCGAATCCGAAGTGATCAGCCACCTGAGGAGGGACGTTATAGGTGTCAGGTCAACGCTGAAATCCCTTTTCGAGGACTGTGTTCTCGCCAAGGACTCTGACAGAAGGTATATTTTCGTGCCGGAAAAATTCAAGCAGGTTGAGGCAGCCGAGATCATGATAAGGGCACTCCTTAAAAACCTGGGATTCATAGATGCAAAGAGGTACCAGGACGTAACGGGAAAGCCTATGGGAAAGGAGTTCTTCAAGGTAATGGAAGGCCTTGTGAAATCTGGCAAGGTGATCAAGGGCATCATACCCGGGGTTCAGAGGCTGCTTTACATGAATCCTCTGGCATTGAAGTTCAGGGGTTCCGATTCCAGGATCCTGATCCCGAAGGACCTCATACTCCTGTATTACAATGAATACATTAAGCGCCAGCTTGGCTCAACCAACCTGTACATATTCGTCCAGGGCGGAAAAATTGTTGCCGGTTTCTCAGCGAGAAAGAGCCTCAAGACACTGAAAGTGTCCAAGGTCATAGGGGATCGCGGATACAGGGACAAAATGAAGAAAGAGATGAACGAATTTGGCTTTGCCGTGTCATTTTCGTAGTCTAAATTATATATATTACCTATTTACACAGAGATTTTATAAGCACACGGAATTCAATGTCCAATGGAAAGTATTGATTTCTACATTTCAGGCCTTTCCGTGGTCCTGGCAATTTTCCTGCTGGCAGTAAATATCCGGGCTTACAGGAAATCCAGAATCAGGATGTTTGCCTACCTCATGGTGGTATTCATTGCATTGCTTTTTGACGGAGTGGCCGTTCTCCTCGTAGGTTTTGGCCTCATTACCCTTCCCGTGTCCAGCACAGCCCTCCTTCTGATCTCAAACATAGTTATCTTGGTCTTGTTTTATTACGGGGTTGTGAGGGGTAGTTGAGTATTGTCTGATCGCGTTTCTCTCAGGGATTATATCGAACGGGTGATCTCAGACAATCCCGGGATCCATTTTCGAGAGATACAGCGTAGATCAGGTGCCGCAATAGGGCAGCTTGAATATCACCTTTACCAGCTGGAAAAAATGGAGAAGGTCTCCAGCAAGAAAGATGGCAAGCTCAAACGGTACTTCCTCATCGAGGACACAGGTTTCAATGACAGGAAGGTTCTCTATTACCTGAGAAAAGGGTTCGCCAAGGACATCATCTTCTACCTCATGGAGAATGAGTCTGCCAATGTGGACACCTTCCTGAACGGAAGAAAATCCAAGAGGGAAAAGACAAAAGAAGTCATAGGCGAAATGGTTTCACAGGGTATTCTTTACTCCCAGTCTAACAGGGGAGAGATTATCGTATTCCTTAATGATCCAGACAGGATCAAAGAAATTTTAAAGAGATTCAGGGAGAGTTTCCTTGATTCCATGAGTTCAAACATACTGTCTCTGCTGGATTAGGCTGCTCAGAATCTTCTTCTTCTGTATGAGCCATAGGAAACTCCAAGCAGGAGGCCGCCCGTTACCAGGCCGGCAACAAAGAGTTCCAGGTGGATGACTATGTAATGAGTTGCGTTCAGTATGTCCTTCTGAAGAATGGGATTATTGAACAGGTTTATCTGAGGAATTGAGAAGTATGGGTCCTGGACTATGGACTGCAGGCCATTGCTGAATTCGTACTTGAAAACCACTGTGCCAATGTTTCCGTCAACGCTCTTGACAGCCGATAGGTTTGCAGAGTGGCCATTCAGTATATATGAACTGTTCCACCAGAAATATGCGTCGTAGTTTGTGCTTGTGACGCCTACGGCTGAATCATTGACGCTTGTGAGGTTGGCAGACATCTGCTTGAGTTTATGGTACTGCTCATAACCATTCTGCAATTTGGCGCCCAGCTGCTGTATCAGTAAGAGGTCGCCTTTTCCAGTTATCTGCGAGGAGTAAAGTGAAAAAGTGATCTGGAAGCCGGTCAGGTTCTTGCCCGGGGAGCCATTAAGCACCGGATTGGGTACGTACGACTTGTTCATGAGTATGGTTATGTTTGCGTTAATTGGCCCAGAGTCGGCAGAGATTGCGTCACTCTGAACGTTCTGTGCAGTTGGAAGATTCGTTATGTTGAACTTGTTGGCAATCAGGCCAAGGTGTGCGTCGTCCATCCTGTTGAAATGAATGGCGGAATTGTATGACAGGCTGTTGTTTGATATCCTGTCCACAGTCCAGCGTTCATTGGGGAAGTATGAAAAGTATGCTCCCGAGGAAGTGAAGAGGAGAAGACCCACATATGATACATTGAAACTCGCATTGTTAGAAATGTTGACGTACACCTGCGGATAATCGGTGAACCTGAGATCATTTTCAGAGTTATGGGCAATTGGCCCGGAGTCGTCAGCAGAGGCTATGGGCAAAACCAACAGTGCGCCTATGACTAACAATACTAGAATGCGCTTCAATGACATCAAATAGTCAGGATGAAAATAAAATTTTTTGGTACAATGGTGTCGTTTTTAGAAATCAGGCAAACTCTTCTTGAAGTTCAATCATAACCAGATTGAGAACTTCCTCGAACGTCACTCCTGTATACTCCCTGAGTCCTCCCATTTCGGTTCTGAGCTTGGCAATAAACTGATCATCTTCAGTGTCAAATTCGATGTTACAAATGAGTTCCTGCATTTTTTGCCCCTTTTTGTGAAATTTTGGGCTTTATAAAAACCTTTTGAAGAAATAATTTTTTATTGCCTGTTATATGGAGCATAATACACGAGCAGGTACGAAATTGTGCCAGGATTGGCTCATGAGAGCTCAATCATGATCCTGCCCATGGACATCTTGCTTTTCATCTCGGAAAAAGCTGCGTTGACATCTTCAATTTGCACCTTTCTGTGGACAACTGCCTTAATTTTTCCCTGTGCAGACATTTCAAGTGCTGCCCTCATGTCTTCCCTGGTGGAACTAATGCTTCCCGATATGACATTTCCCTTGAGTATTATGAGTCCAAGTGGCAATGGTACTGGTGTCGGATCAACGTTTCCCACCACAACCATTCTGCCGGCGGTTCTAAGGCTCCTGAGGGTCCTGTCGAAGGTTGGCAGGCCAACACTCTCAAGCGCAAGATGCACACCATCTCCAGTCTGCTCCTTGATCTCCCTGTCAAAATTATCCGATGTAACCACGAGATCGGCCCCCAGTGAATACAGTTTCTCTGCCTTCCAGCTGGACGAGGTCTTTGCTATCACGTATGCACCGAGTGCCTTGGCTATCTGTACCGCGTGTGTACCAACGCCTCCCCCGGCCCCTGAGATGAGGATCCTTTCCCCTTCGGTGAGTTTGCCCACTCTCTTTACGGCGTTGTAAATCATGCCAGTTACGCAGGCGGAGATAGATGCCTCTGCATCCCCAACTCCGTCGGGAACCTTAACCAGGGATCTGTCCGTGGTCCTGACATAGCGCGCATACCCTCCATTCACGACCTCTCCGAATGTTTTCTTGTGCGGGCAGAGATTCTCATTGCCAGACCTGCAGAATTCGCATTCGCCGCACGGAGTGTATATCAGGCTGGCTACCCTGTCTCCGGGTTTAAACTCTGTGACCAGCTCTCCCACTTTCTCAACCACTCCAGAAATTTCATGGCCGGGTATTATGGGCAGTTTTACCCGCGGGAAGAAGCCTTCCTGTGTGAGAATATCCCTATAACATATGCCGGTAAGTGTCTGGTTTATCAGGACTTCGTTTCCGGACACCTCTGGTATTTCAGCTTCTTCCGTGATAAGAGGTGTTTTCAGTTCCTTGAGTACCGCCGCTTTCATATGTTACAATATTTATCAAATATATATCATATAGTCTGCTTAACGTACATAACTGGAGAATATGATGTTCAATTTAAGGTACTCACGGGAAATGGCCTTGAAAGAAATTTCAGTGGAGGGGTATGAAGCCATAAGGAACTCTACCGTATGCGTGGTTGGAATAGGTGCAACGGGCTCCCCGGTAGCGGATCTCTTCGTGAGGGCAGGAGTAGGGAGGATCAGGTTGATAGATGGCGATACGGTTGACATAAGCAATCTGCACCGCCAGATCCTGTTTTCCGAGAAGGACATCGACCGGAAAAAGGTGGATGCGGCGGAGGAGCGCCTTAAATCTGTGAACAGCGGATGCACAATTGAGAAAATACCGGAGTTCCTGAACAAAGAAAACGCCGCGGAATATCTGGAAGGCTGCAATCTGGTGATAGACGGGACGGACAATATGGAAACAAGGAGGTTGATCAACTCCTTCTGTGTGGGCAGCCGAAAACCATGGATATTCATATCATCGATTGGTACGGTGGCACAGGTGAAAGCCGTTATACCGGGTGTGACTTCGTGCCTCGAATGTTTTGTTGATCCCTCGGAAAGTTATCAAATGAGTTGTGAAGAAACAGGAGTTCTTGCATCAGCACCACTGATGGCCTCATCGCTTGCCTGGACAATGGCCGTAAGGATCCTCACGGGAAAAGGGGAAAATGGAGACCTGTTCTACATTGATCCATGGTATCATAAGGCCGAACAGATCCATATTAATAGAAACCCGCAATGCAAGTCTTGCAGTTCTATCTGAACAGGTTAGAAGTATGATAAAAGGAATCATATTTGATCTTGACGGAACAATACTGGATTCGAAACAGCTGAGAATAGAAGCATGGAAACACGCCTTTGAACATTTTGGCATAAATCTTTCAAGCGATGATATTGGGCCCCTAATAGGCATTCCCGGCCCTGATCTCGCTGGAAAATTCTCTCCCAGGGCGTTTGAGATTGAAATGGAAGAGGAGAGATATTTCAGATCCCATCTCGACAGGCTGGCCCTGTACGGCGATGTGCACGACACTTTTCAGAGGCTTGAGAACTATGGAATAAAGACAGCCATAGTAACATCATCGAGAAAGGCCCTGATGAATATCCTGAAGCTGCCCTACAAGCCTGTGGTAACAATAGACGACGTGGAGGTCGGAAAACCTGATCCCGAATCATATCTCAAGGCACTCGGCATGATGAAAGTGTCGGCTGCAGATTCCATGGTGGTTGGAGACGCTGAAACTGACCTCGTGCCCGCTAAAACACTGGGTTCCGTCTCGGTACTCATAGGTCATGGAACCAGGTCTTTTTCAAGCTATGCAGATTAGTATGTGGACGAGATCGCAGAAATAGGGCGTCTAGTCAGGAAGATAAACGGGATTAATGATGAAGGTAACATAATCCTTTAGGATTTCTGTCCCCTGATAGAATCATTCGTGCTTTTCTGTGAACCGTTTCATTCTGCTGACGTCAAACAATTCGGCGAATCTGCCTTCCAGATCCTTCCTGGTTATGTAGGCCGGCATCACTTCAGCAACCGGCATAAATTCGTACCCCTTATTTCCGGCATCATTTCCGGTGCATATTGCAATGCCTTCATGCCCGAATTCTGATTTTCCAGTGTAATGCAGGTTGATGGACCTGTAGTTGGAAACATGCTTTTCTACCGTGTCTGTGAGCGTTCTCAGGTTGGCATTGCCACTGAGTATGTTCTTCAGGAAACGCAGGGAAGGGCCTGAGAATGTGCTCCCGGACTCTATTGAACCATACACTTCCCTCATCCCGGGTAAAGGTTTTTCCGTTGCGACACCGAGTTCTGTTGCCGGTCCGCAAAAAATGGAGAAAGACTGCCCCCCCATCTCTTTTCTCACGAATGCATCCAGGTCGAAATCGGACGTTGCATAGAATGCAGTGATATCCGTGTCACCATTGGCAAGGGATCTGAGAGAATCCCGCGGAAGCATTCTCTGGAACCCCATGCCTGAAAGTTCCTTCCGGAAGGGATCGCCCAGATCTCCCAATATCATTCCTGAGGCAATCATTTCCTTCTGCTCTATCCTGCTGTTCCACAGGGTCACGCTGACTTTGCTGCCGGATTCCAGGAATTTAGTGTTGCCCGGTATCGATATGAAGCCTGAGGTGGATGTGAAACGCGATATGGATCCGGAAAGCCCGGTTACCGGGTAGACAGATCCTCCGCCTCTGCCGGATATCGTGACTGGAATCAGGTTCTGTTTCCCGAGATCGAGCCTAAGGTTGGTTCCAAGCTTCCCCGTTATTACAGAAGGGATCCTCATTGACCTCGCGGCCCTCAGCAGTGGCATGAAGAATATGGATCTGAAAATCATCAGCGCTGAAACCGGGAAACCCGGAAGGCCGATAATGACTTTGTCCCCATTTTTTCCAAGAACCGTGGGAAGCCCGGGTTTTACAAGAACTCCATGGAAAATTAGGCCCGGGTCGAATTCCTCAATAATTCTGTAAACAAGATCCGATTCGCCCGCCGAGCTTCCGCCGGAAAGTATTACAACATCGCTTTCTCCCATTCCTTTGTTGATCATGTCGAGAATGCTGTCATAGTCGTCTTTCACGATTCCGGAATACCTGGCATTTATACATTTGTAGGAATTGAGTTCAGAAGTTATGACTACGCCGTTTGCATCATTGATCCTTCCCTCCGAATATGGCTGGTTATGGCCAATTAACTCGTTTCCAGTGGATATCACATTGACCCTTAATCTGCGGAACACATGGATTTCCGAGATTCCAAGCGAGGCAAGAACAGCGATGTCGTTGGTTTCTATTTCCTTTCCCTGCAGCATTAGAAGTTCAGAGGAAACTATGTCACTCCCACTTTCAGCTATGTTTTCGGAGGGCCTTACAGATTCATATATCTCAACAGTTCCATCCTTCTCCGACGTGCTCTCCACCTTTACCACTGCGTCTGCACCCTCAGGGACAATGGCGCCAGTGGAAATCTTGAAACAGCCGCCTTTGTCAGGAAGCGTTTTGTGCGGCTCACCTATGAAAGATTCGCCGGTCACTGGAAGTAAAGCAGGCTTCTCCTGAGAGGCATCCAGAATCTCCGAAGACCTCACGGCGTATCCATCCATTGTTGACCTGTTGAATGGAGGGTTATCCCTGGGCGCAAAGATATTCTCTGAAAGAATTCTACCCAGAGATTCGCTGACGTCGACAGTTTCTTCTTCATCAAGTGGCATTACACTGGAAAGTGCAGTATCAACAGCCTCCTGAAAATTCACCAGTTTTTTGTAAACGGATTTCAAACAGCATCACCAAATAGTTTCACCTGAACGGTGCTCCCCGCTTCCAGCCCTTCCACATTGCCTGGCACAAGTAAAGTGCCCTGCGAACCAAGAATAGAGCTGAGGGTGCCCGTCCCCTTTGTTTTCACGATTTCAACCGAACTGCCGTTTCCGGATGGAATTATCCTAACCCTGTAAATCCCAGCGTATCCCGCTTTGTTGGTCAGGGGATGCACAATTTTTCCTGTTACAATTTGCCTGTATTGTTTCAGCTGCAAAACAGTCTTCAGGTACTCTTCGAAGAATACGTCAAAGGATAGAAGTGACGGAACAGGTATTCCCGAAACTGAAAAAACAGGCTTCCCTTCCACCTCGTAGAGAGTCAGGGTTCGCCCGGGGCGAATCATTGATCCTGCAAAAATCACATTTCCTGAGGTGCTTATGGCTTCGGGGACATCATCCTTCCCCCCAAGGCTGGTTCCTCCTGTTATGATGAGGCAGTCCCGCCCCTGCAGCGCCTTCTCTGCCATCCGTGATATCTCTTCCACATCGTCATGTGCAATTCCAACTGTCTCTGGTTCCAGAAAGGGCCTCCTGAGATAATCAACGAACAGATTCTGGGTGGTATTGGGGATATGCCCCTGAGCTTCTGGAAAGAGTTCGTTTCCAGTGGCAAGAACTCCTATCCTGAGCTTTCTGAAAACCCTGATTTCATCCACTCCACTGCTCACAAGCGCAGATACATGCCATGGCCTGGCCAGTTCCGAAGCCTTTAGTATGGCTGCACCGGACCTTATATCATCACCTTTTCTTTCCACATTTTCCCACGGCTTTGTGCCCTTGAAGATATTTATGGAATTCTCTTCAGGCTCCGCGTCTTCAGCCATGATTACTGAATCGTAATCAGGCGGGATCAACCCACCCGTGTATATGACTGTGCAATGCCCCTCCATGAACACTTTGAACGTTGTCGAACCAGCTTCCACGATCCCGTTAATCTTAAGGTTCAACGGATTTGTTTCTGAAGCACCTCCGCAGTCCACAGAACGGACGGCATAGCCGTCAACCAGGCTCCTGTTCCATTTCGGAAAATCTTCCGCAGCAAAAATGTCTTCTGCCGCCAGCCTTCCGCTCGATTCCCGGGATCGAATACGTTCTGTCTCAACATTATTCCATTTTGTGAACCGAATTCTTTCCAGGGCCTCCTCGAACGGAATGAGGCCCACAAACCTGCTCATCTTTCTTCTTATGTTATCCAGGGGAAATCACCTACCTGTTGAGTTCGTGATAAATATGATCAATCTGTTTCAATATTATTTTACTGACACCGGTCTCCGCACCGGCAGGAGATCCGGGAAGGCAGAAAACAGGCTTGCGGGAAACCACAAAAGCCGAAGCTCTGGACAATACAGCACTGGTCTGGATCTCCTCATAGGAAAGGATGGCGAATATGTGTCCAAAACCACTCATTTCATATTCTGCAATTGAGGAGACGGCTTCAATGGTCACATCATGCTTTGTAATGCCAGTTCCACCAGATATTATCAGTGCGTCGGACTCCCTGAGAAATTCTTCCACATTCCTCCTGATGGCATCCTGATCATCCTTTACGACCTCGTAGCGCGAGAGTTCGTGCCCGGCATCCTTCAGCAATGAAATGATCCGGGACCCGGCTTCATCTGACTTCTCATCTCTTGTTGAACTGCAGACCATGACTCCAAACTTTGCCCTGAAGCCTTCTATCCTGTGCTCATGCATGGCCTTTCTCCTTCACATTCACTTTTATGTCGCGGATCACAGTTACAGGGTAGTTGCCGGTTTCATCCTTCTCGATATACTTAACCATGTCCCAGACGGTCAACAGCGAAGAGGATACACAGCTCAAGGCATCCATTTCGACCCCGGTTTTCCAGTTAGCCAAGACTCCACAGCTGACTTTTACCTCGTTTCCGTCAATGGAGAGATCAAAATCCACGCTTTCAAGTGGAACCTGGTGGCAGTATGGCATTCTGCTCCAAGCCTCTTTTGCTCCCTGTATGCCTGCTATCTTCGCGGAAGTGAAAACATCCCCTTTCTTCACTGTCCCTTCCCTGATGGCTTTGATGGTTTCCTCCTTCAGAAGGATTTTTCCCGATGCACTTGCAAATCTGCGCACAACAGACTTGTCTGAAATATTTATCATAATGTCCGATTATGTTGATAAAAGATAAAGAGCTTATTGAGGAAGGCAATAAATTTACCCATCCAATCTATTGTTTACCCGCAATGCTAGCAATCATTCCCGTGAAACTTTCACAGAGGCTCCCCCTCAAGCACCTTCTCCCTCTGGGAGATTCTTCCATTATTGAACGTGTTTACGGCAAAGTCTCAGAGGTTTTTGAGACCATTATATACTCGAAGATAGGCCTGCCAGTACCATATAAAAGGGACGACTCTGAAAATATAATGGACCTGGTTTACAAACTCAGAATGGAGTATGGCACATTTGCATTGGTTGGTGGTGACATGGTGTTTTTCACCAGGGAAGACCTGCAACTCCTGCTAACTTCATACAACGGCGGCCCCGTAACACCAAGAGGAGATGATGGAAACATAGAGCCCATGTTCAGCATCTATTCCGGCACGCCATCCAGGACAGTGAACCTGCGGGAGGCACTCATAACTCCGCAGACGGTATTTGTTCGAAAGAACAGGTTCAGCAGCAATGCATTTTTCAACATAAACACCAGGGAAGACTATGAACTGGCAAAATCCATGCTCGGGAAGTGAGGCAGAATCATTAATCCTGGTTAAAAAAGAATGAAAAAAATAAAAAAATGGGTTATTTGATTCTCAGACCCAAAGCCCGATACCCATTGCAAAGTTGGTAACAGCTGCGAACATCAGATACATAAGCCAGATGCCGGTTATGACATGGAAGAATCCTTTTGTCCTGACCCACATCCTCTGTTCCGTAAGGCTTGCCGGTATGTCTGAGATATAGACAAGGGAAAGCAATACGAACAGTATTCCTACCGGTGTGTCCGTTCCATTGTAGAGGAACACGACTGCACCTGTAATGGATATCCAGAGGAAGGCGAATGCCATGTATCCATCAATACGCATATCTGCGCCCTTATACCGATTATACCCAAGTGCAAACCAGTGTACACCATAAGCGGTGAAGGCGAGAGCTGCCATGTACAGGGCCGTGTGCGTTTCGGTCCCTGCGACCACGTTAGGGCCGAAAGCATTTGGGAAGAGGGTTAGACCAAGCCAAAGATATGTTCCAGTAAGAAACTGGAGAAATCCCGGCATCCAAATGCCCCACTGCCCTAACGATTTATTCAATTCAGGCGATTTCTCTGGTTTTCCAAGAATCTCCCAGGGACCATAGATAAGGTACCCTGTGCCGAGTCCGAAGAAACCCAAAGCAACTGGTGCTAATGAAGCGACCGACATATTTTACCTAATATTAATGTGGTAAGCTATATATAATACTTTTTTCCCGCGTGTCGGAAAAACTCCATATATTTGAAAAATTTGATGAATTTGGCTGGTGAAACCTGCCATTTCACTAGTTTTCTTTCACCGTGTGTTATGAGTCTGGTGTTCAACTGACAAAAATAGGCCGGAACCTGAAGATGAATAGTTTTACCACGCGCGCAGAGAGCCCTTCCAGAGAGATCGGGTATGATGGCGGCTTCCTTTGATCTATAAAAACTCCAGAATTCATAATGTTCTAGATTAGTCCCGCCAGGACTTCTCTCCCTTTGGGGTAATATCCATTTTCCATATTGGCACTCTTGTCTTTATTTCATCAATGACAAATTCACAGGCTCTAAAACCGTCTTTGCGGTGGGGGGACGAAACGCAGACAGCAACAGAATCTTCCTTCAGCTTGACATTTCCCAACCGGTGTACAACGTTTATCATGGTTACTTCAAACCTGTCCACAGCCTCTTTTACAATGGCTTCCATGGTCTTTTCTGCCATTTCCCTGTAACTGTCATACGTCAGGGACTCTACTTCCAGTTCCCCAGAATGCCTTCTGACAGTCCCCTGGAATGTGACAATTGCACCCGAATCCTCATTCCTCGTTCTTTCGATGAGAGCCGGCACATCAATGGGTGCTTGTGTGATCTCTATGGACATTATGGGAATGCAGTTTACCTGACTTCATAAATGCTTCGGGATATCTATTGGAAATATTCGAATGCATGGATTACAATCAGGTTTACGGTTTCATTGATATAATGGATATATTCAACTTGTAATTGTTATATACAAAGAGCGCTTATTGTTTAATAGGGAACCAAACAATGTAATTTCCCTGCTCCCGGGAAACTAGTCACTTTAAGATCGAGAAAGGGGTTGAAGTTAATTGAATGGAGAAAAAATAAAATATAGGGCACAAGGGAAGGATTTTACAGGAATTGAAGGACAGACTGTTTTGCAGGCACTTATGGCAGAAGGAGCTGACGTCCCCCATGTTTGTTATCAACCAAATCTAGGGCCGATCCAGACATGCGATACATGCATTGTTGAAGTGGATGGCAAGTTGGTCAGGTCGTGTTCAACGCAGCTCGAGGAAGGCTCCGAAATAGACTACCTGTCCAGGAAAGTGAAAGATCTGCAGAAGGAGGCCACTCAGCGGATACTCCATAACCATGAACTTTACTGTACAGTTTGCGAGAACAACAACGGAGACTGTTCCCTGCATAACACGGTACATTCACTTGGAATTGACGAGCAGAAATACCCGTTTGAGCCAAAACCTTATGAGGTGGATGATACAAACCCTTTTTACCAGTACGATCCAAACCAGTGCATATTATGCGGCAGATGCGTGGAAGCCTGCCAGGACGTTCAGGTTAACGAGACGTTGAGCATTGACTGGAGCAGGGACAGGCCCAGGGTTATCTGGGATAATGATGTCCCAATCAATGACTCCTCATGCGTCTCATGCGGGCACTGTGTCACCGTTTGTCCTGTAAATGCACTCATGGAGAAGAGCATGATTGGCCAGGCCGGATTCATAACCGGTTTGAACATGAAGTCCAAGAGGCAGATGATAGATTTCACGAAGTCCTTTGAACCGGAAGTGACGATGTCACCGGTCATGATGATCAGCAACGTTGAATCAAAACTCAGGAACACACAGATCAAGAAAACAAAGACAGTCTGCACATACTGTGGGGTAGGCTGCTCATTTGAAATGTGGACCAAGGGACGCGAGATACTCAAGGTTCAACCCATGCCGGAGTCACCGGCCAATGGAATTTCCACATGCATAAAGGGCAAGTTTGGATGGGAGTTCAGTAACAGTCCCGAGAGGCTCACTAAACCTCTCATAAGGGATGGGAATAAATTCAGGGAGTCAACCTGGAATGAGGCACTGGAACTTGTTGTGAATAAACTCAAGGATATCAGGGAAAAGCACGGGGGAGATGCCATCAACTTCGTTGCTTCTTCAAAGGGAACGAACGAGGAATCCTATCTAGTACAGAAAATGGCAAGACAGGTCTTCGGAACCAACAATGTGGATAACAGTTCAAGATTCTGCCAGGCTCCTGCAACAACCGGGCTGTGGAGAACCGTAGGATACGGGGGAGACGCAGGGTCAATATATGATATCTACCACGCGGATCTCGTGATTGCTGTAGGCACCAACACGGCGGAATCTCACCCTGTACTGGCAACAAGGGTGAAGAGAGCACACAAGCTGAATGGACAGAAACTCATTGTTGCTGATATAAGGAAACACGAGATGGCTGAGCGTGCTGACATGTTCCTGCACCCAAAACCTGGAACCGACTTGGTCTGGCTGAGCGCTGTATCCAGGTACATAATTGATCAGGGCTGGGAAGATGAGGATTTCATAGCCCAGAAGGTCAACGGCTTTGATGAGTACAAGAAGAGCCTTGAGCCTTTCACTCTCGAATATGCATCTGAAAAGACTGGCCTCAGCAAGGATACTCTGATCAAGGTTGCAGAGACTGTCCACAAGTCCGAGAGAGTATGCATTCTCTGGGCCATGGGTGTGACACAGCACCAGATGGGGAGCGACACCTCCACTGCCATATCCAATCTTCTCCTTGTTACGGGAAACTATGGAAGGCGTGGCACAGGAGCTTACCCGCTGAGGGGACACAACAATGTACAGGGAACCAGCGACTTCGGCGCCATGAACGCATTCTTCCCCGGTTACCAGAAAGTCAGCGACGAAAAGATCAGGAAGAAATTTGAGGATGCATGGGGCTGCAAACTCCCTGAAGTTGCAGGGTATGACAACAACACCTGCCTTGAAGCCATAGAGGAAGGCAAGGTTAAGGCCATGTTCATTGTCGGTGAGGAAATAGTTGAAACCGGTTCCGATTCAAACTACATCAGATCAAGGCTGGAATCTCTTGATTTCCTTGTGGTACAGGAGGTCTTCATGTCGGAGACAGCCAGGTATGCTGACGTAATTCTTCCGGCCAGCACAAGCCTGGAAAAAGATGGAACCTTTACCAACACGGAGAGAAGAATCCAGAGAATATACAAGACCATGGAGCCCCTGGAAGGCACAAAACCAGACTGGGAAATACTCCAGATCATTGCCAGGAAGATGGGCTTCAACTGGAATTACACGCACCCATCACAGATAATGGAAGAAGCAGCCAGCCTCACGCCTCTGGTTGCTGGCGTCACGTATGAGAAGCTGGAAGGTTTCAGGAGCCAACAGTGGCCTGTAGCTGCGGATGGAACAGATTCCCCGTTCCTTTATGAGAATGGGTTCAACTTCCCTGACAGGAAGGCACAGTTCTACCCACTGGAATTCACACCGCCGCTCACAACCGATGAGGAATTTGATCTTCACCTGAACAATGGCAGATTACTGGAACATTTCCATGAGGGAAACGAGACCTACAAGACTCTGGGCATAAAGGCCAAGGTTCCCAGTACTTTTGTGGAGATTTCCCCCGAGCTCGCAAAGGAACGCAGCATAGACTCCGGTGATATTGTCAGGTTAGAGTCGAAATACGGGGCAGTCAAGGTCAGGGCACTGGTCACGGACCGTGTCACTGGAAAGGAGATGTACCTGCCCATGAATGCTATTGGAGATGAAGCTGTGAACAACCTCACGGGAAGAGTAATGGATCCCACGGCACACACTCCGGCATACAAGGAACTTTCCGTGAAGATGCAAAAACTGGACGAGCCAAGAGGCAAGTCACCACTGCCCAGTACCAACCCAAGGTTTGCACACCCGAATCCGCAAAAGGGCGTGCTGGTTGAGGAGAAATGGGCAAGAAAGGACTACCAGAAACTTACGACTGAGTGAGGAAAATATCATGGCAAAATTAATTGAAGAAATTGAGAGAAGGCACGAAGAAGAGAATGTGGGGGAACAATCAGACGTACTTTCGCTGCTGAATGAACACAGGGAGGAGCTCAATTCCCTTTTCGATCTCCTGAAATCCGCCAGCGAAAGCGGCATATTCACTTTCCTCCGGGCAATTTTCGACAACAAGGGCGAATCCATGCATGAGATCTCAGACGAACTCGCAAAACCGAAGAACATCAAGTTCGTCAGGAACCTCATGTCAATCTACACGCTTCTTTCCAATATAGATCCGGATGTTGTCAGGCCATTCATGCTGAACCTTGCCAATGCAGTGGACAAGTCTTCCGAAATGAAGGATGAAGGGCCCATGGGGCTCCTCGCGCTGAGGTCCAACATGAAGGATCCGGACGTAACGGTTGGATTCAGGGTTCTCTTTGAAGTGGCAAAAGGTTTTACCCGACTGGGTACTAAAAAGGAGTGAAATTGCAGGACTCCAGAATAAAAACTTTCAATCTTTTTGATACGGTTAAGTACGACTCCAGCAATGGAGCAAGGAAGACACAGGACAAAGTGACCATTGAGGAACCTCTCGAGATAAAGCTGATGGACACTTCCGGAAAAGAGTCCACGGTCTCAATCATAATGCGCACTCCAGTAATGGACAGGTACCTTGCTGTGGGCTTCCTTTATTCTGAGGGAATCCTGAAGGATTCGAAACAGGTGATTTCCATCGGCAATGTTGACAAAGATGGCGTGGCCATGGAAAACGTCATCGTGATACACGTTTCGGACGACGTGAACTTTGACAATTCAGCCTATACAAGGAACTTTGCGGTGAACTCAAGCTGTGGCGTGTGTGGAAAGAGCAACATCAATGATATTTTCATAAAGTCCGGGCGACTAGTAAAATCCTCGGCAAAAATTTTACGGAAGATCCTGTTGTCGCTCCCAGAAAGGATGAGGGTGCTTCAGAAGACCTTCATGGAGACAGGCGGTATCCACGCAGCAGGCCTTTTCAGGACAGACGGCAAACCGCTCTTCGTTGCGGAAGACATCGGTAGGCATAACGCGGTCGACAAGGTTGTGGGATACATGTTCCTTGAAGGACTGCTGTTCGGGGAAGATCTTATTCTTCAGGTGAGTGGGCGTGCAGGTTTTGAGATACTTCAGAAGGCAGCCATGGCTGGCATACCAATAGTGAGCTCCGTATCTGCCCCATCAAGCCTGGCTGTTGACACTGCGGAATCCATGAACATGACTCTCGTCTGTTTTGTGCGTGGCGAGAGATTCAACATCTACACGCATCCGGAAAGAATTGAAGTCTGAAATGGATCCCGGTCATCCGCCGCTAACCACGGGGAAGAGTGCCAGTTCATCTCCTTCTTTGACGATTGAGTCTTCGCTGGAATAATTCTGGTTCAATGCGAAAAGGATCTGCCCTTTCCTTCTGGAAAGCCCGGAGTGGGTTTCCTTCAACCTGAGTATGACTTCAGACACGCTGGTTACTTCGTCAAGGTGAAGGTCTTCCTGCTCGGTTCCAGCGTCATCCTTCACTGACCCAAAATACTTCACGGTTATTTTCAAGTTCATCCTCCTTTTTCCAGTACGGTTCCCTGGCTTTGGCTGCGTTCACAAAAATCCGGTCAATATCCTCGTCCGGTTCGTTCTTCCTGATGCTGGTTATGATATTTGTCAGGTTGTCATTCCTCATGAGACAGGGTTTCAGGAGCCCTGTGGAAGTGAGCCTGATCCTTGTGCAGTTGTTGCAGAATTCCGAGTTTCTCATGGGTTTCACAAACTCTACAATGGCGGTTCTCCCGTCGTGTTCAACGTGGTATCTTGGCCTCCTGTGCAGTTCGTTGTACTCTACCTTGTGTGACTTAGCTGCGACTGCTTTCTCAATTTCCTCCAGTGAAACATGATACTTCAGGAAGTCTTCAGAGTGCTCCATTTCCCTAGTAGTCTCGAATTCAATAAGCTGCAGGATGACGTTTTCCTCAGCAGACAGTTTCATCATCAGGGGGATCTGATCCACATTGAGGTCCTTCAATACAACGAAGTTCACCTTTATTGGTGAAAACCCAGCTTCGTGAGCAGCCCTGATTCCATGGATAACCTGGTCTATTGCATCGACACCTGTTATGAATTCAAATTTCTCCTTCTCAATAGAATGCAGGGAAATGTTAATTCTGTCAAGACCCGCTGCTTTCAGGTCTTTGGCAATCTTGGGAAGCATGATCCCGTTCGTTGTCATGGAAATATTCCCGCTGACATGCTTCCTCGTTCTCCTGACGATATCCAGTATGTCACGCCTGAGAGTGGGTTCACCTCCTGTAAATTTGATCTTGTTGACTCCTCTCTTGCTTGCGACCTTTACTATTCTCTCTATTTCGTCGGCAGAAAGGGATTCCGAGTGTACGCCGGTACCTTCCATGTGGCAGAAGAAACAGCCAAAGTTGCACGTGGTATTAACCTGTATCCGCATGCTCCTTACAGGCCTACCATAATCGTCAGTCACCTGCGCCATGGGTTTTTAATGTCGTCTCATTAGTTAAGGTTTTTCCCGCTGGAGATGCAAAATACTTGTGTTTACCAGACATTTTGCACAGAGGTCAGGGCCAATTTTATGGTATATCTATTGGTCCATTGTGTTGCACATACTGTCTAATTGCGAACATATCTTCAAATATTCTCCATACATGAAGGCAAAAGTGCAAGAAATAGGCACTGGTTTAAAGTAATTGTGGTTGTGACTGTTGTGGTGAGGCTAAAGTATAATGAGAAACTCGACCTTATTGGCGATTTCTCACTTTAGATTTTTATTCAAATTCCGGCCTTTTATTTATAAAATTCAACATCATCTTCGGGGAGATCGTCCAGGATTACCACTTTCGCATGGGTTGCATACTTGTTTAGAAGGAGGGACGACAGAAAGGCAATTGCCCAAGTAACAACCGCAATTATTGCAATCCCGGGGAGGTAGAGCAGAATGCTCAGTTTCAGCAGCGGCATGGAAAGAAATGCAGCGGCTGCCAGAAGGATTATGGGGCCAAGCATGGCAAGCCAGATCTTTATGCCGGTTTTGCTCGAGGCATGAGCCCCGTGGAACACATGGTTGCCTTTGCTGGCGACCACTTCATGCTCAAAATTCTGTGCTATTCCGCATTCCGGGCATCTTAAAATGAGCGGGTAGTCGATTCCCCTGGTTTCGGAGTGAGCAGGTTGATAGTTGAACTCATAATGGCATTCCTCACATTCAACTCTTGACTCGTTCATCAACTAAATAATTTAATGAAACATGGTATAAAAATGCATAAGAATGATTCTTTCAGATATCATCGTAGGACATTACTCAAAAACAGGTTTCTTTCCTAAAAAAATGCAATTCGTTCATTTGATACGAAAAACGTACATATCTTTTCTTTTATAAAGCACTATGCAATTTAAATATGAGTTTTCGATATCGAATCGATATCGAATGTCTAGAGAAAGATCCGAAAGGGATTGGGGATATGGTGGTGATTTCAACAGGCACTTTGATCCTGGAAATTTCAGTTTCGCCCGCTCCTTCAGGAGACACGGTGGAATGAAGTATTATGTCCTCTGGCTTCTAAGCCAGAAACCAATGAAGGGTTCAGAGATAATTGAGGAGGTGCAGAAGCAGACAATGGGGTGGTGGAGGCCAAGCCCAGGAACGGTATACCCCTTACTAACGGCGCTTGAGAAAAAAGGCTTTATCCGGAGGCTGGACGACCTGAAGTATGAGCTAACACCCACAGGCGCAGAGGAAATTGGCTTAAAACCAGGTGAAGAGGCACAGGGCAGGAAAGAGGCCGGGGATATTGAACGGATCATCACGGAGATTGAAGGGTATACATCATACCTTGAAGAGGAGCAGCCAAGCCTCCCTGAATACAGGGAGAGGATACTGGAGATAATTTCCAGATTATCCAAACTTAAACTGGAGTGAATGAACAAAATGTCGGTTATAATAAAGACAGAAGGCTTGTCAAAAATTTACGGTGGCAAGATCAAGGCACTGGACAGCATAAACATAGAGATAGAGGAGGGGGAGGTTTACGGACTCCTCGGACCAAACGGTGCGGGAAAGAGCACTACTATTAATCTTCTAACAACGAGGATAACTCCAACCTCAGGCACGGCAACTGTCGGTGGCTTTGACATAAAGAAACAGTCACTGGAGGTAAGGAAGATAATTGGTGTGGTGCCACAGGACCTTACGACCGATGAGGATCTGACAGGCTTCGAGAATCTCATGCTTGTTTCCCGGTTCTACGATGTTCCCAAGAATGTAGCCCTGGAAAGGATTGCAAAACTCCTGAGGCTGGTGGATCTGGAGGAGGCAGCAGGGAGATATGTCAAGCAGTACTCGGGAGGCATGAGGAAGCGTCTGGAACTCATCGTAGGACTTGTCCATGACCCCGATATTCTATTCCTGGACGAACCAACACTTGGGCTGGATGTGCAGACCAGGACGCAGATGTGGGAGTATGTAAGGGATGTCCAGAAGAAGCTTAACGTTACAATTATCCTGACCAGCCATTATCTGGAGGAAGTTGATGCTCTAGCAAACCGTATTTCGATCATAGACCGTGGAAAGATCCTTGTTACGGGAACACCGGAGGAATTGAAATCCAACCTCAAGGGAGATGTGATCCAGCTCACTCTCAAAACCCAGGAGGAAGCAGAGGCAATCAAACAATTTCCAGAGGCAATTGAAGCGAACGACTTTGGGCCGAATATTGTGAGGCTCAGTGTGAAGAATTCCGACGAGATTCTCCCCGTCCTGATCAAGTACGTTTCTGACAACAACATTTCCATCATAAGAATGACAGTGCAGAAACCTTCACTTGACGAGGTGTTCCTTCAATACACGGGCAGGGACATTAGGCAGGAGGATGCAGGAGACGCTCGAAAGATGATGATGAACATGAGGAGGATGAGGAGATGAGCGGTCTAATTCCCCTTACGGGAAGGGAACTGAAGAAGTGGTACAGGAACCCTGTTTTCCTGTTTACAGGCCTAATTCAGCCCTTCTTCTGGCTGGCACTTTTTGGAAGCGCAATCGATCTGTCCAAGTTCCTCGGGGTCATACCTGGTGGGCAGGTCGGAGCGATATTCGACGGAGCGGCAAACTACATAACATTCATCCTTGGCGGAGTCCTCGTGATAACAAGCCTCTTTACAGCCATGTTTTCGGGTGTCAACATCATCTGGGACAGAAGGCTTGGTCCAATGGGCAGGTTCCTCACCTCCCCAATAAGGAGGAGCTCCATTGTGTTCTCAAAAATACTATCAGCCATGGTCAGGATACTGATTCAGGTGGCAATCCTCATTGGCGCAGCCTTCCTTGTGCCAAACGGACTGGTTCTCGCCAATGGATTCTCAATTGAGGGAGGTCTTGTACTTATCACGGCTGTTGTGCTTGTGGCATTGATATTCACTTCTATATTCAGTGTCATAGCTGTCAGGCTCAAGGATATGAACACAATCTTCGGCATCATAAACCTGGTAAACCTCCCCCTGCTCTTCATGAGCTACGCCATGTTCCCGGCCGGAATGATGGCAAACTGGCTTGGGGATGCGGCAAAGTACAATCCAGTATCGTGGGCAGCAGAATCGATCAGGACAGTGATCATAAACGGGACGGTCATACCTTCACAGGCAGGCAACGTAACCTTATGGCTTGGGAGCCTCGCAATTCTTGCGGCTGGGCTCATACTGCTTTCCTATTTCGTGGCAGAGGGGGAAATCAGGGATTAACCTCCCTGGTTTTTATTTCAGATCTGGCGCCCCGTACCAACAATTTTTTTTTGCATTCAACTCCTGCAAAGACATTGAGGCACAGATAGGGGAATCAGGAAAGGTAATAAGAAAAAAATCCATAGCCAGTTGAATGAGCCGCAATCTGTTCAGGATAAACAATGGGATACTGACACTTGCCAATGGAAGTGAGGAGATAGCCAATTTTGATTTTGAAGGCAGGGTTCTGTTTTATACAAAATCAGGATCATTGCACAGGAGATCAACAAATAATTCCATGTTCAGGCTTGGCTGGGATGGGGATGTGAGATCAGTTACACCCCTGAGCGAAGATGAATCCCGAATCATCACGGACAGATGTTACGAGCTCGCACGCAATTTTCCTCAGGAAACTCTCTCCCAGGAAGAGAAGGATACACTTTCCGGAATAGCCTCCAGGGACTCGGACTGGCTTGAAAAGGATGCACGCAACCTTCTTTCACTGTATTCGTGCCAGCCCATCATGCCGCCTGACCAATCCTCCGCCCTCTATCTGGAATTGACAACCGGCTGCCGCTGGAACAGGTGTTCCATATGCAATTCCTACTCTGGCAGGACTCCCGTGGAGAAGACTTCCGAACAGTTTGCTGAACATATGAAGCTTGTAAAGGAGAGCCTTGGCAAGGGAATTCGATCAAGGAAGGGAATATTCCTTGGCGATTCAGGTGCCCTTGACGTGGACCAGAAGCAGCTTCTTCCAATACTGGACGACCTCAAGGCAGAGTTTGGACTTCCGGTATTCACGGCATTTGATATCTTCAGCACTCCAAAGAGGAAGAACATGATTCACTATCAGGATCTCAAGAGGCACGGCCTGGACAGAATATTTGTGTTTATTGAATCGGGGAGCTACAAGGTTGTGAAGCTGTTCAATGAAAAGATCAACGTGACGGAGACCCTTAACATAGTCAACAACATCAAGGATTACGGGATAGCGGTTTCCATAGTGGTAATGGCCGGGATGGGTGGCAAGAAATTTGAATCGGATCACGTGGAAGGAACAGCCAACATAATTTCCCAGATGAACCTGGAAAGCGGGGACATGATTTTCCTGTCGCCTGTGGTGGAGGAAGACGATTCCAACTACATTGACATGGTTAACAGTGAGGGCCTTGGTATTCTGACACCTGTCGAAAAGGTTTCACAGATGGAAGCTCTCACAAGCGCGATCAAGGAGAGTTACCGGGATATGAATGGAATAGACATACCGGTGCCAATCGTGAAATACGACCTGCGGGAATCTCTCTTCTAAGAGATCAGAGTTCCCTTGGTTTCTCCTGAAACCAATATCCTGCCATACTCCTCGAGGTCAAGCCCATTGGTTATGTACAGTTTTATTCCCGATCTCTTTGCAATGTTAAGGGCAGTAAGATCCATGAACACATTAGGTCCTGCCCCGATTGATTTCTCAAGGGCAAGTGAAATCGCCTCGTCATAGGACAGGAGCGGAAGTTTCTTTGCATCCTTAACTTTCTTTGGGTCATCGGTGTAGACACCGTCAACGGAAGTAGCGTTAATCAGGTATTTTGCCCTGATTCTCTCTGCAAGAAGCGTGGCCACGGTATCGGTGGTATGGCCAGGTTCGGTTCCGCCCATGACTACGTACTGGTACATTTTTGTGAGTTCTGCCGCATCATTCACCGTAGTGGGTATCTTAGAGTTTGTCTTCGCCTCGGGCAGGAATGAAGAAAGGGCAAGAGCATTCATTCTTGTGGCATTGATGCCGATCTCATCCAGTATGTTGTCGTTGACGTGGTATTCCCTCAGCGCTGAAATGTATGTTCTCGCTAGAGTTCCCCCACCCACAACGATTGCGAAGCGGTAGTAGCTTCTCAGGTTTCTTATGGTCGCCACAAAGTCTTTCATGAATTTTAGATTTAAGCCGTTTGAGGAAATGATCGATCCTCCGAGAGAAATTACCACTGATTCCATAAAATCAAGCCAAATAAGGTTAAATACAATTATAAATTTTCTTAGGGATGGCAACAGATGATCTCCAGATAAGGAGATACGAATTCAGAAAAGCCCTTCAGGAACTTGAGACGCTGAAGGGAAGAGGCACAGAACTCATTTCACTTTACATTCCCCCTTCGAAGCAGATACCAGACGTAGTCCAGTACCTGAGAGAGGAGTATTCCACATCAGCCAATATAAAATCAAAATCAACCAGGAAAAATGTACTGGCAGCTATAGAATCAATCATGTCAAGGCTGAAGGGTTACAGGTTCCCTCCGGATTCAGGCCTGGTGTTTTTCGTTGGGCACGTTGCCACGCGTGGTGACCAGACACAGATGTATACGAAAATAATCGAACCGCCGGAGCCCATTCAGACCTTCATGTACATGTGCGACTCCAACTTCCATCTTGAACAGCTGAGGGCTCAACTTGCTGTCAAGGAGGCATACGGCCTGATTGTCATTGACAGGAAAGAGGCAACCATCGGGTTTCTGAATGGCACCACGATTAATGTTGTTGCCAACGAGCAGTCCCTTGTTCCGAGCAAGCACCATCAGGGAGGGCAGTCTTCGCGAAGGTATGAAAGGCTTATCGAGATAGCTGCGCACGAGTTCTTCAAAAAAGTAGGGGAGATCGCCAACAACGCTTTTGTTCCGGTAATCAAAGATCTGAAAGCTGTTTTCATAGGTGGGCCCGGAGCCACAAAGGAATACTTCTTCGAAAAGGATTATCTCAGAAATGAAATCAAGTTCAAGGTCGAGGAGCTTTTCGACATCGGATACACTGATGAAACAGGCCTGAGAGAGCTTGTCGACAAAGCGGCCGATACAATGAAAGAAATGCAGATTGCCCGCGAGAAGGACCTCATCAACAAGTTCATGATGGAGATCAGGAAACCGGACGGAGGCCTCGGGGTCTACGGAGAGAAAGCGATCAAATCCGCCCTTGAGCAGAAGGCAATGGACCTGTTGCTTATCTCGGAAGACCTTGACAAGGTTCAGTACTTTTACGTTTGCCCAAATGACAAGCAGGAGAAGACGATTGTCAAGAAACCAACAGAAGATGTCCTGTGTGACAAGTGCAACACACCAATGGACCTTATCCGTGAGGAAGATCTTGTGGAGGTGTTCTTCAAACTAGCAGAAGAGGCCGGAACAAGAATCGAGATCATTTCAGGAGACAGCGAAGAAGGGCAACTCCTGCAGAAGGCATTTGGTGGAATGGTGGGCGTATTGAGGTACGTCCCAAAAGTGCTGGGATAAGCTCAGTTTTTCAGGGGCTGGCTATTGCCGGATACCTCAACAACAAAAACGTCCTTGAAGGATTTCATGGATTTTAGCGGAATCATGTACCGCCCTTCCTTGTCTGTCTGGAAGTCAGAATACTTGTTCGTACCCTGTGGCTTAACGAGCACAGTTTTTATGACTCCAGCATCTGTATCAACCACGATGTTGCTTACTGTGCCTATGAGTTCCCCATCCACGGTCATCACGGATTTCTTGATCACGTCACTAGCAAACTTCCTCATAGACATGGCTCAATAAACACCGGTCAGAATAAATTCTTTTGCCTGTAAAAAATTGAATTTATGGAAAAATTGAGGGATTGATCACTGGTAAAGGCCCAGTTCCTCAACAATTTTTCTCTTCTCTTTGACACCCTTGTTCAGCGTCTGTGCAAGATTCTGGTAGAACTTGATTACCTCATCATCCACGGATGCCCTTATGGTCTTCATTGCGTCAACGAAATTTTTCTGCGAGACTTCAATGGCTTCAGGGTTGTCTCTGTAGGCCATCATTCCTGCTTCTCTGCACAGGTTCTCGAGATCTGCACCGACGTATCCCTCCGTCTTCTGTGAAATTTCCTCTATGGAAACATCCTTGGTAAGAGGCATCAGTTTTGTGTGTACTTCCAGGATCTTCTTTCTGCTCAATTGGTCTGGAGACGGGATGTATATCATCTTGTCAAACCTGCCGGCTCTAAGGAGTCCGGGATCAATAATGTCCGGCCTGTTGGTTGCAGCAAGAACAACTACGCCCTGCAGCACTTCTATTCCATCGAGTGAAGTCAGGAGCTGGTTGACGATTCTCTCAGTTACGCCTGTGTCACCATACTGGCCTCTTCTCGGGGCAATGGAATCAACCTCATCCAGGAACACAATTGTGGGTGCGACCTGCTTAGCCTTCTTAAATATCTCTCTAACCGCTTTCTCGCTTTCTCCAACCCACTTGCTCAGAACCTCGGGTCCCTTGACAGATATGAAATTGGCATTGCTCTCATTTGCCACTGCCTTTGCCAGAAGTGTCTTGCCAACACCGGGAGGGCCGTAGAGGAGGAATCCTTTGGCAGCCCTGATTCCCAGTTTCTTGAACACTTCCGGTTTCAGAAGGGGCAACTCAACGGTTTCGCGCAATTCACTCTTGACCTGTTCCAGGCCTCCAATGTCTTCCCACGTTATGCTCGGGACCTCAACGGTGACTTCCCTCAGGCTGCTCGGCTCAATTGCCTTCAGTGCTTCCCTGAAGTCGTCATCAGTGACCTGCATTTTTTCCAGGATTTCGGTTGGAATGGGCTTGTCCAGATCTATCTCCGGGAGATATCTTCTAAGGGCATTCATTGCAGACTCCCTTGCAAGGGCTGCAAGATCTGCTCCGACGAAACCGTACGTAAGGCTTGCGATCTCGTCCAGGAACTGGCTCTTCTTCTCCTCATCCATTCCAAGCGGCATTCCCCTTGTGTGAATGGAGAGGATTTCCTTTCTGCCTTTCTTGTCTGGAACTCCTATGTTTATTTCCCTGTCAAACCTTCCAGGTCTTCTGAGTGCCGGGTCAACAGCGTCTATCCTGTTGGTTGCGCCAATAACTATGACATGGCCCCTCTCTTTCAGGCCATCCATCAGGGTGAGCAGTTGTGCCACAACTCTTCTTTCAACCTCTCCCTGCACCTCTTCCCTTTTTGGTGCAATTGAATCTATTTCATCAATGAAAATTATGGATGGTTCAGTTTCCTCTGCCTTCAGGAAGATTTCCCTGAGCTTCTGCTCACTCTGACCGTAGTATTTGCTCATTATTTCCGGTCCGTTAATTGAAAAGAAGTTTGCGCCTGATTCATTTGCAACAGCTCTCGCAATGAGGGTCTTTCCGGTTCCGGGGGGACCGTGCAGCAATACTCCCTTGGGAGGGTGTATGCCAAGCCTCTCGAAGAGTTCGGGGTGTTTCAGGGGGAGTTCTATGATTTCTCTGACTCTGCCAAGTTGGTCTGAAAGGCCTCCAATATCCTCGTAACTTATTCTGGAAACATCTTCCAGGACTTCAGAAGCAGGTTCCTCCCTGATCTCTATCTTTGTCTCCTCGCCAACCTCGACTGGTGCCTTGGTAGGCTGACTCTTTACCACTTTGAAGATCAGTCCCGAGTGCCCTGCCAGGGTCAAGCCTGGCACACTTATGTTGTCTCCCTCAAGCATTGGTCTCCTTATGAGGGCCTTCTGGACAAATTCGTTAATGCCTTCGCCAAACTTGAGGCGCTGGTCTTTTCTAATGATTGGTGCAAGCGTGATTCTCTTTGCCTCTTCTGTTCGAACCTTCTTAACTCTGACCTTGTCGCCAATTGATGATCCACAGTTGTTTCTCATGACGCTGTCGATTCTTACGATACCTTTGTTCTCGTCTTCAGGTCTTGCCCTGTAGACCCTTCCGACAGTCTTCTTGTCTTTCTCGATTTCAACAACGTCTCCAATCTCAGCTCCAAGTGCCAGTCTGGATTCTTCATCAAGCCTTACCCTTGACATGCCCGGATCGGTGGAATTTGCTTCAGCGACTCTTAAGATGATGCCGTCACTGTACGCCATGACCCCGTATTTCAAAATAAGTATAAAAGCAATGTCTCTCCCGGAACGAGAAAAAAAATTGATGTAGCCTGATGACAGAAGGACGCCATGTCTAATTCTTCAGGAAACAACACTCTGTGAATAACATTGTTGCATTCAGGGGGAGTGCCCGGTTGCAATTTCATTGTCTTCGTAACTTATCCAGTCACTCCAGCTTCCTGCGTACAGCCGGGGTTTCTTTCCAATGTATGTCAGGGCCACGAAACTGACACAGGAAGTGACTCCTGATCCACAGTACAGGACAGGTTCTTCACCAACCTCTGCAAAAAGTTTCCCGATTTCTTTCCTGTCCTTGAAAAGTGCGCCTTTCTGGATGACTTCTGTGTAAGGGACATTCACTGCACCGGGAATGTGCCCGGCCTTCTTGTCTATGGGTTCAACTTCTCCTGCATAGCGCTCACGAGCCCTGGAGTCAACGATCTTCGATCCATGTGCGAGCTGCTTGAGATCGTCCCTGTTCATCAGGATGCGCTCATTGGTTGAAAGCGTGATATTACCCTTTGCCGTGCCGTTAATCTGCCTCGAAACAGGGAAATCCAGATCTTTCCAGAGTGGGAAACCGCCATTGAGTATCTTCACATTCTCATGGCCGAAGAATTTCAGGAGCCACCACAGCCTTGCCGCCCCTGACCCGTCATTGTCATAGGCAATCAGCAGGCTGTCGCCATTCAGGCCAATGCGTTTCATGGAATTCCTGAACTTTTCAGGATCAGGGAGAGGATGCCTCCCGCCATGTTCACTCACCTTTCCTGCCAGGTCCTCCTCCATGTTCAGGAAGTGCGCACCCGGTATGTGGCTTGCATTGTATTCCCTGAGTCCGAGGCCATGATCAAAAAGGTTGTACCTGCAGTCAGCGATAACCAGGCTGGAATCGTGAAGGTGCTCGCGTAGCCACTGGCAAGTTACAAAAGGATCTGAACCGGGATCTGAATCCATTAGTTATGTAAAATGCCTTTTCTCCTTAAATATATCTGTCATTTTCGTCAAAACTAATTAGCACAATATTATACTGGTGTATGGATACGCCTGGAATTTCAAATAATATTTCCGGCCTCATTGGGAACACCCCCATGCTCAGAATGAACCGCATGACGGAACCGGGCTCCGCGGAGATATACGGAAAGCTCGAGATGTTCAATATCGGTGGCTCAGTGAAGGATCGGGCTGCACTCACTCTCATTGAGTTTGCTGAAGCAAGTGGTGAACTCACGAAAGACAAGATTATCATCGAGGCTACTTCGGGCAATACCGGGATTGCGCTTGCCATGATTGGCGCTTACAAAGGGTACAGGGTCACAATTGTTATGTCTGAATCGGCGAGTGTTGAGAGAAGGAAGATAATCAAGGCCTATGGTGCCGATCTTGTTCTGACGCCCGGAGAAAAGGGAACTGCCGGAGCCATAGAGATGAAGGAAAAGCTCATTCGGGAGAACCCCGGGAAATATGCCCCGATGGACCAGTTCAGCAATCCGGCCAACGTCTTCGCACACTACAATGGAACTGCAAATGAAATAATTGATCAGATGGGCGGAAAAGTGGACATGGTTGTCATGAGTGTTGGAACCGGCGGGACTAGTTCAGGCATTTCCCTTAGAATGAGGGAGTACAATCCCAACATAAAGATAGTGGGCGTTACGCCTGCCCTGGGTGTCAGGATTCAGGGTATCAGGAATCCAATGGAACCAAATCCTTCAAAACTTGTGAGGAAGGAATACTTCCATGAGCTCATTGAAATAGATGAGGAGACAAAAAAGAAGGCTTTCGAGACGGGTAGAAAAGCAGCCCGTATGGAGGGCCTCCTGCTGGGGATGAGTTCATCTTGCGCACTTCATATTGCAGTAATGAAAGCAAAAGAGCTTGGACCAGGCAGGAACATAGTGGTGATCTTCCCGGACAACGGCTTCAAGTATCTCTCAACGGAACTTTTCGATCCTGCATGATCCGTGTTACAAATGCACGAATCATGCAGACAGGATATACTGTACGAGATAATTTCCTGATAAGATTTTTAAGGGTCTCTTAACTTCCCTAATGGTGCCAGATGGTCGTTTTGATGTCGCGGTTATTGGTGCCGGTATTGTTGGTCTGACTTCTGCTTATTACATAAAGAAGAACAACCCTGATGTAAACATCGTCGTTGTGGACAGGGCCCCCACATACGCTCAGGGAAATACAGCAAGAAGCGCAGCCGGTTTCAGGGATATGTTCTCTTCGGACATGAACTTCAGCCTTTCCAACTCAACAATAGGTTTTTACAGGAACGTCCAGGATGAACTGAAATATGACCTTGGAATGGACTTTGTCGGATACCTTTTCCTGGTAAACGCCGAAGATCCACGGCTAAAGCTTCTGGAGAACATCTCCAGGAAAACCAGTGTAAAGACGCTTGATGCCGATGCCCTTTCAAATTACGATTTCCTTAAAACAAAGCTGGATCCGGAAACAAGGGATCTCATGAACCTCAAGGACATAGATCTGGGAATCCTTGGAGAAAACTGTGGAACAATAGAGCCAGAGCTTGTTGCAGATTTCTATTACAATGCGGCCCTGAGGCTTGGCGTCCAGTTCATGTTCAATACTGCTGTGAAGGAGTTCCGGCTGCAGCCCGTTGAACCCCTGGACTATCCGGGGGAACCCTTCCTCTGGCAGAAGAAGCACCTGAAGTATCTGGAAACAAACAACGGGAGAATTGAAGCAGACATATTCATTGCTGCGACAGATGTCTGGACCACAGAACTGCTGGACCCCACAGGAATAGACAGCCACATAAGGCCAAAGAAAAGACAGGTTTTCCAGATCAGCGGCCCCACTGTTGAGAGTATCCTCTACGGCTGGGACAGGAACGAAGAGGGTGTTCTCCCTTTCACCATCCTGCCATCATACGGTGTTTACCTCCGCCCTGCACCAAAGTACAAATCTCTCTGGGTTGGAACCGCAGACGACTACAACCGGGATTACAGCTTTACCGAAGATCCTGATGCGGAGAAATCGTACTATGAAAACAACATAGCCCAGGTGCTACAGGCTTATTTCCCAACTCTTTCCTACCCAAAGGTCACGGGAATGTGGGCCGGTTACTATGCCTACAACACCCTGGATGGAACACCTTATATTTTCAAGGACCTGAACATTATTATTGCAGGTGCCACGAGCGGAAGCGGCATTCTAAAGGGGGACTCGCTTGGAAGGATTGTCGAGGCGGTCTATTCGGGAAAAGAGTATGCCGAGCTTTACGGAGGAAGAAAATTCAAGGCATCAGCCCTCGGAATAACTCACAGGGAAGTTGACAGGGAAGACTTCATAATCTAGACAAGAAGATCTGACCTGGAATCCAGAAGGACCCTCACTTTTGTTTTGTGGCCGGAAACCAGTGCATTCAGGGTGATAAAATCGGCCACGTCATGCTCAAGAAGAAGATCTGAAACCAGCCGACGGTAATCATCAACCCTTACACGTGCAACAGTTAGTTTCATTCTGGCGTTGGGCACAGTCACCACCCTGTACCTGTTTTCGTTCTGGTCAAAGACCCTGTCATAATCTTCAAGGGTAGCACTTCTGGTTTCAAGGCTCTCTTCAAAAGCATGGTCAGGCGGCAGGGCAAAATAGAAGCTCTTTCCGAAGCTGAACAGATCCATGTCCTTTGACACTGGCACACCGGAATAGCCATTCGAGAATGTCTTGTGGTGGCACTCTTCACACAGGGTGATAAGGTTCTGGAAAGTATCGCTGCCCCCGTCCTTCCTGGGGATAATGTGGTGAACCTCCAGCTCGAAGTGAATCTTCCTGAACTCAGATTCGGAATCTACCTGTGAAAGCGAACTCTTCCCGCATATTCTGCACTCATAGTTGTCTCTGGCGAGAACAGCCCTGGAGATGTTGGGCCACTGGATGGACTTCCCAACTCTATCCCCCTCAGGATTGAAATCCTTCACTTCTGCAAGGCCAAAATTACTGGAAACAGATGAAATCCTGGCTGCAGGCAGCTTTGGAATTTCCTTGAATAGATTTTCGGTGAGAGCCGGATGGTTGATCAAGGGACTATCAGGTTCAGAAAACCGCTCAACTTATAAAACCATCTGTGAGTTGCGAAATCTGTCTTAAATCAACTTAATAATATTAATTCTTTTATATCATAATACCCATGCACAGGCAAGAGGGTGACTATTGTTGGGCCCGGTGGAGTGGGCGGGTATTATGCAGCGAAACTGAAGCAGGCCGGCAACGAAGTTAATATCATTGCAAGAGGAAAGTCCCTTAGCACCATAAGGAAGGAAGGGATCACCCTGTCCATTGGTTCTGGTTCACAGAAGGCCATTCCGGATCTTGTCACCGACAGTTTTCAGGAGACAGGCATTCCGGATCTGATCATCGTCACGGTGAAAGCATGGCAGGTACAGGATATTACCAGCGAAATGGAGCGTGTCGTTGACAGGCACACGACCGTGTTGCCTGTCCAGAATGGAGTCGAGACATTTGAAATTCTGAGAAGAAAGTTCAACGGCAGGGTTCTCGGGGGTCTCACAAGAATGGTCAGCTACCTCGAGAAACCAGGCTTCGTGAGGAATCTTGGAGGCGAAGTTTCCATTACCATGGGGGAGGAGAACGGAGCGGAAACGGACAGGGTGAAGAACATCAGCAGTCTGTTTCAGGAAGCCGGAATGGATGCATACATCTCCAAAAACATCCGGAAGGACCTTTGGGAGAAGTTTCTCATAATGGCCAACCTCGGGGGGATCGGCGCGGTTACACGCGCTCCTGTGGGAGTGCTTCTGTCTGTGGCCAAGACAAGAGATATCCTGGCCGAGGCAATCAATGAAGTCCTGGCAGTGGGAAAGGCTTCCGGGATCGATCTGGACAGCCGGAGCAGGAAAAAGACATGGGATTTCATCAGGGCTTTGCCGCCCGATTCCACCACCTCGCTTCAGAGGGACATAAATGCAGGAAAGCCGTCGGAGATTGAATTCCTCAGCGGTTCGGTTATTCGGCTTGGAAAAGAGTACAGGATCAGGACCCCGGTTCATGAGTTCATTTACGGCAGCCTCATGCCTTCCGAACTCAGGGCAAGAAATATGCTCGAATTCTGATTCGTGAAGTCAGAGCTTGCTCTTTTCCTGAAGGTATTCCACCGCTCTTCTTTCGATCTCACCGTCGGAAGATGCTGCCCCTATCTTGGTGGAACTCCACAGGAATTCCTCTTTCCTGCCCGATATAAATTCCTCTATCAGTTTCCTGTCCCTGCTCAAGAGGACTATGCTTGGGCCTGTATCCGCCGTGTAATAAAGGCCCTCATTCTTCTTGCCGAATTCATTGAGAGCGTTTATCAGCGTGAGGCTTTCGGGAGTCTGGATGAAGTGACCTTTTGAGAGTATCACCGAGTTCAGGGTGTACATGTCCTGCTGTGCTCTCCAGAGGAGATGCTCCATGTCAAACTGGTTATCTATCTCCTCAAGAAGGTTCTGGAATTTTGAAGATACCCACCTGCCGTAGAATTCAGAGGATTCTGCGAGCTTATGGGCACTGTCTGTGACTATTTTGGAAGGCTGGGGAAAAGCCCCTACAAATATCTCGTTTCCCGGGTCCTTTATGAAATATCCGGCTGAATGGCTTTCATCCATGTATGGGTAGGACAGCCAGATAGACAATCCTCCCGACACAGATCTCGTTCCGGACCCTGAAACCATTCTTGCAAACCTGGATGTCAGCGTCACATCAGCAAGCCCGTCCTTGCCGAAAACGTTTGACATGAGTGCACGTGAAACTGCCGCAGCAACCGCAGCAGACTCCCCCAGGCCCTTAGCATCCCTGTACCTTTTCTTCCTTTCAACATAGAACTGGAATGAACCGGAAATGCCGTAAAGTGACTTGAAGAACTGAAGGGCTTTCCTGGCCTTCTCGGTATACCTGACACTCTCCTTTCCATCCAGTGAGACGGCGTCCATGCCGCTCTTTTTTGTGTATCTGCAATAAGCATATGCGGTGCTGAAATCCGTGACTATGGAAATTGAAGGGAAATTGGCGATGTTTACGGTTTCATCAAAATATCCGAGAAACTTTTCGAGTCCCGTAATCGGATATCCATAACCCGAAGTGGTGTTCCCGTCATGCAGGGCTGGTTCGTGTTCCGAGCAAGGTTTGAAAATACCCCTCCTTACAAGCTCACCCTCGATTATCTGTCCTATATCTCTAGGTTCAGGAACCATTTTTATTTCAATGATCTAACGTATTGAAGTATTTGGTCTCTTGTATCGTCGTAGATAAGGTTATCAAAGGTTCTTATGCCGAATTTACCGCACTCATCTATGGAGTAATCCATCATTACTCTGTATCGGTCAAGCTGATCGCTCAGCCTCTTTCCAGGTGAATTGTAATGTGTATACTTTTCCCTCTCCAGAAGCCTTTGTGAGTTGACTTCTTTCTCTGAGATATAGATGTAGAAAGGCGTTATCTCCTTCAGAACTTCTGGGTCAATCTGAGAAGGGATGAAGTAAAGTGTCTCCACAATGAGGGGTTCGCCATTCCTGATGGCTCTTGAAAGGACGGAATTAAGGCCCTGATTGAGTATCTCTCCCTGGGCAAGGAATCCCTTTGATATGTTTTCCCTGTTTTCCTCGCCAAAAAGTCTCCATGACTCATAGACGCTCATCCCGATTACCTCTCTTGCCTTATCAGACAGGATGGGCCTTGCAAATTCACGCAGGTAGTCGCCGGAGAGAACTATATCCACACCGAGATTTCTTGCCAGATAGCCAGATATGCTGGATTTTCCCACGCCCGGTATACCTCCTATCAGAATGATGTAAGGTTTCCTGTCAGTGCTGCTGTTTACGGCCATATCTTCATCAAATCCCTTGTGTCTATCACTTCAGTGGATTGTGAGATAAGATCAAGAGCCTCATAATATATTCTCTCCGAGTAAGTGGAGGTTGCGTCCGAAACAGTTACTCCATAGTAACCGTATTCAAGGCAGGAAGAAGCGGTTCTCAGCACTTCAAGTTCCGTGAAGAAACCTGCCAGCATGACAGTCTTCCTCCCGGTTTTTTCAAGAAATTCAAGCAACTCTCCATTATGAAACAGATCCCCAGACCGGGACTTCAACTGGAAGCCATCTTTCGGGAGGAATCTCTCAAAATCACTGTTCAGGCCCGAATCGAGAATGGACCTGGGTGCGGTCCGGTTCTTCCTTCTTCCTTCCTTAATCCCGGCGTAATGTAACAGGCCTTCTCCCGGAAGCACAGCGTCAGTTATGGTGTCAACATGAAGTTGGGGAATTCCAAGATTTTCCACTGTTTCAGAGAGATATTCCATGGCGTTTATCATCTCCAGCTTGCTGAAAACCTGGTCAAATATGTCCATCCTGAAGTTCAACTTGATGATCACGGCGTCTTCCGGCCTGACAATGGTGCTGACATCGAATTCCGGTTGTTCGGACATCCTTTCCCTATTGCCAGTATCATTTAAATTATTCATGTGGTGTATCTTTTCCAGGCATGAAAATCCGGTATTTCCATGCTAATGCTACTAGAGTTGTAATCATCCAGGCTACTTAGGCATGCGTTTTATAATTATCCACAACCTAAAATGTGTGCGATGGTAAGCAGTCTACACGTAATGGAAGAAGAACACAGGAGATTCAACAGCCTTGTTTCGGAAATGGCTGAATTCGAATCAAACTGCGGCAGGTCTTTTATAGAACTCAAGAAGATAGTCGAAAAGCATGCTGACCTTGAGGAAGCCACTGTAATGCCTCTTCTCTCATACATGGAGTCAAGAATCAGGCCAACCAGGGGTGTAGACAGGATTTCACTGGAAAAGTCATATGGGCAACTCCTTGAGAATTATGGCAAATTGCTGTCGGATCATGAAAGCATGAGAAAAATGCTTGACGAAATCAGGGTGGAGACTTACAAGATCGAAGTTAGCAGGATCGCAGAGGAAATACTCCACCACATGAAGATGGAGGAAGAAATCGCTTATCCCGCAGCAGTCGCGGCAGGTGAAATTCTACACTTCGACAGGGCGGTACAGAAGAAATTCCACGGCGCATGGAATACTGACGAATTGCCAGCTTGATGCTGGTGCTTATAAGAAGCCGTATAACAGTTTAGTGCTCATATTATTGTTTCAGTTCTAGTTATAAATATATGAGTGGTACAACATATCTTGAATGGCTTGACTGGAATCCATGCATTCTCCGTTCCATTTACAAACTCGGCAAGAGAAAAATAATGACGCTGGACCAATTGAACGCTCTGGGAAGAGATACGGGGCAAAAGGTGGGCGACTACCTCATATCCATAGGTATTGCAGAACTCGGACCGGAATCATCCGTGAAACTCACGGCATTTGGCGGTCAGCTGTTTTCTAAAATACAGGAACTCGAGGATATATTTGTACAGGGGATCGAAGACGTAGCCTGAAAATGGAGTGGTTTAGAGGGACGCCAGTGCTTCCCTCACAATTGTCATATGCATCAGTGCGGGAGCTCCGGCCATCAGAACAGCCACATATGATGCCTCTATGATCTCCTCTTCCGTCGCACCTTGCTCTTTTGCCATCTTTACGTGAAACGTTATGCACCATTCGCATGTGCTTGAAAGCGACAGTGAGAGGGCTATGAGCTCTTTTGTCTTGGCGGAGAGTTTTCCCGGGCCCAGGGCAGCGGCATTGAAGTCCATGAACGCCTTCTGGATGGTCGGCTCTTTTGCGGATCCGAACTTCATTGTGTCGGATACCTGCTGCAGAATCTCTTTTGAATCCATTTATATCAGCTGGAGATCAATTGCGTGATTTATCTAAAGGCTTTAGATGGGTGCAAAACTTTCACCTTACATTCTGAGTTAACATGTTCGGGCACTGTAATAAGTATCAAGAGCTGTTTGGTATTCTCCATACAGCAACGAAGGTTGGAATGATGGCCGGTATCGTTAATTTTATTGAATCCAGTTTGAACGGAACTTGCATGGGGTGTTTCTGATGGCAGTATTTTCACTGGAAACTCAAGCTACAGCCATTGTTTCCACAGCTTTGATAATGGTACTTAGCGCAATACTGGCGTATTTCATGACAAGTAAGTATTTTTCCGCCAGGAATAAGAGCATGGTTTTCTGGAGCATTGGATTGTGGCTTTTCACGGTAGGTGTTCTTGAAGAGATCCTCTTTGCTTCCGGCGTGTATTCACAACTGCTCATCAAGTCCTATCTGGCAATAGTGGCAATTCTCGTTCAGTTCCTTGCAATGGGTTCACTGTCTCTGGTTCCCTCAAAGAAGATTCAAAACGCATATCTCGTCTACTCTGTCGCTGCATTCGTGTTTCTCGTATACTCCCTGGGGGTAACCGGAATCGGGAACATAATATCCTCATCGGTGGTATTCGGGCCGCTTCCTCTGCTTGTTATTCTGAGTTCGTCCCTGATCACCTTCCCGGCGGCTGTAATACTGCTGATCACAGCAGCCGTAACTTACAGGAGAACAAGAAGCAACAAGATGCTCAGCATAATCGCTGGCGTGATCATTGTCAGTGTCGCAGGCACGCTTTACATAGCAAAATTTCCTGCATTCCTGTATTTAGCTGAATTCATCGGAATACTTCTCCTTTGGCTGGGCTTTTTTGACTTTAAGTCCAGGAGCCAGCCTAAAGCGTCGGAAGCCTGAAATGGGATGCCATAGTCAATCTAATGTAATCTGAAGCGATATTCCGCCATGTACAAATTCGAAAGAGAAATTGATCTGGATCTGGACAAAGCGTTCCTCAAGGTATCTCAGAACCTGAAAGACAAAGGATTTGTCGTCCTCTCTTACGTGGATGTCAGGGAGATCATAAAGAACAAATTTGGCGAGGATTTTCCCGGATATTATATTCTCGATGTATGCAAGCCTGCAGCTGCCAGGGAACTGATTTCAAGCAACCATGACTATGGGCTTTTCCTGCCCTGCAAGATAGTAATTGAAGCAGAGGGCACAAAATCAAGGATAAAGATGCTTCTTGTGTCAGAGCTGGCATCCACATACCTGAATGAAGATGTATCCAGGCCGAAGAGTTATGAAGAGGAACTCAAAGAAGTGCTCAATAGCCTCTAAAGCTCAATTCATGAAAGGTGGCTCACAACCGCGAGGTTTTCCACGGTAAAACCACTATTCATTTTTACCATGGAGGAAAATTCAAAAGAAATCAGGTTTACAACCGCTCGTCCGCTGGTGAGGTTCAACGCTGCCTGGCGGTCCTGTGTGCTGTTGAACAGCAGATTGTAGGAGATGTCGTAAGTGCCTGCACCTAAATACTGTCCCGGTGAGGCCATATCCCAGTTTCCATTGTCGTTCCACAGCAAGATCAAACCACCTGCCGTGAAGGAACTTGTATTGGTAAGATGCATCGGGTTCTGTCCTTCACCTTTTGCACCACCTGTAGAGTAAATATTGGCATCGGCATACATTTGAAATCCGTATGGGCCGTTCTTCGAAAGATTGAACAGCATGGCAGCAGATTCTGAATTATCTGGCGTGAAGCTTGAGTCAAGTATCACGGTTGGGATGAATTCAACATCTCCGCCCGTGAAGTTTACCAGGGTAAAATTCACCGTGAACATTGTGCCGGAGCTATTGGCAAAAGGATCGATGGTGTAATTCACCGAGTTGTTGCTGAAAGTTTTAACGTAATCTCTGTTGACACGGTAAGTGGAATCAAACAGGTAGAGGCCGGAGACCACAATAATTACTGCTACAGCAACCGAAACTGCAACCATTGTACTCCTGTTCATGGTTATACAAAAACAACTGAATTATTTATCCTTCCCTAATAATATAATTTTCCAGCTCAGCAACTGCAAAGCAGCTCTTTCACTGTATTTTCCTCTTTTCGATGCCTGACAGTGGGATTGAAATGAAGATTGCTTCTTTGAGCATCAGAAACCATTAGTCGGGGAAGTTTCCAGGGAAAACGAATGGGAACATACCTCCTGTGATTATGCAAGTTGATTACTCCTGTAGACTAAGGTGGTATCCAACAACTCAAAAATATTAAGCGTGTAACGACATCTCAGGAAGATGCCAACTGAACCATATTTCGATCTAGAGTCTGCAAGGAAGACACTCAGGTGGCTAATCCCGAAGCTCACCAAAATGAAGGAACTCAGCATCAAAGGGGACCGTGCCATGGATGATTATGATCTGGATGCTGCGGATTATTGCACAAAGGAGATTCACAAGATACTCGATGGTGTACGGAGGAGAGGAATAGTGGTCAGGGATCAGGACGCCACACTGTTTGATTTTCCCGCTGTTATAGATAATATTCCGGCCTATCTCTGCTGGAGCATTGACGAAGACGACATAGAATTCTGGCATTACGCTGATCAGGGATTCACGGGCAGAAACCGTCTCACGGGCGAAGAGAATATTCTTGGCTATCTTTGAAGCATTGCCATTCACATGGACAAAATCTACTTCAGGCTCTACATATAATTAACTATTTATATAAAATCGAATTTTCATTATATGAAACTTGATCGCACTACAAAGATAGTTGTGACGATTGTTGTTGCAATTATAATAATTTCAACTTTCTCGTATCTGCAGATCAATAAATTGCTTGGTGGCGGCAATGCGGTGAAAAACCCATATCCGGCCAATCTGACTTTGAACATTTCTGAAAGCGGGCTCCCGCAGGACAAAAACTGGTCGGCTGTATTGTTCAATCCTTACCCATACTCAAACTCGGTGCTCTTCAATACCACTCTGAGTGAAGAGCAGGTAACCATACCGAACAGGAACTCCTCTATTTTGATTGAATCTGTATATGGGTACTATCAGAACAACAGTGCGTATTATGTGCACAGATCTCTCACCGGTTTTGACAATCTATCCGTGGAATTCCACAAAGAATATGAAGTCAGGTTTCTTGAAAGCGGGCTCCCCAATAATACCAGCTGGCAGACATGGGTTTTCTGGTCATTTCCAGGTCCGCACGGAAAAGCTTTCCCTTATAACAGGCAGGCATTAGGGTCTAACGGCACCACATCCGACAACATGTCCATTCTTGCTCCCAATGGCACATTCAGCTACCGGATGCAGTTCTCTGCGAACACCCCCTATTATGTTGAGTATCCATCACTTGTATCCGTAGATGGTTCAGCAAAACTGGTTGTCAATGGGATGAACGAATCTATTGTGGTTGTCTACACAACCCGGGTTCTAACCTTGACAGTTAATGTTACGGGCGTGCCAAGGCTTGCAAAGACACTGGAATTCAATATTTCAGGTACGGGTTATGGAATAAACTCGCCTGGATACTACTCTGACATTTTCAAGGTATTCCTGCCCATGGGCACTTTTGAATATCAGGCTTCAACATATTCCGGGTATGAAGCATCCAATAATTTTAGCAACATTACCATCAGTGGCCCATCACAGATTCTCAACATCAAATATCAGAAGATACCATTTTTCACCGACTTTTCAATGGGCCTTTCCCGCCTGTAAATCCTTCAAGCCGATAAATTGATGCTGCCAGTTTGTACCAATACTCATTTAATATTCATTTAACCTTCTGGCGCATCATAAAAATGAAAACACCCGGAGAGAAAATAGTTTTGATAGGGCGCGACTTCCGCTTATTTCACGTGGTATTGATACTGGGTTCTGGATTTTTGCTATACAGTGCCCTGGGCCTTGACGATGACAGGAGGCTGGTCAATGGTGCCTTCAACATGTTCTATCTGCACAGGTACTTTGGATTAATTTGGGGGGGACTTATTGCGACTTATGCAGCATACGTCTTGCTTTCACGAAAGAGATTGAGGATATTGCATCCCTTGAACAAATCGATTATTGAACAGACGAAGGAAGGATTGTCTGTAATTGGCAGATATTTCTTCAATAGAAAGATCTCGAGGGGTGTCAGGCAAGGGATGGGCAGGCACAATATCCTTGCTTCATACGCATTTGTGATGATGGTTTTCGGATTAGTATTTCTGGCTGCGGGAGGGATTGGGATCATACTTTCGCCAAGTGAGTCAGGGTTCTATGAGATTTTCCTCGGAATACATGTTCTTGGAGCCGGCCTCCTTGCTCTTTTTGTACTGGCGCATCTGTTTGCGGTCCTAAACAAAGCGAACCGGCCACTGGTACTGGCGGTGTTTTCGCACGGGCAGGTAAGGAGAAGCTGGGCTGAACACTCAATGCCACAATACATGTCTGATGAATACGGGTCAGAGCTCAGATGATTGCCCTGCATCTGCTCAATTTCAATCAGTTTCTTATCACATGTTTCGTTGTAAACGCATTTTCAGCCAAGAGGTCGAAACTGGAACTGAATGGTCTGTTTTGACATTCCCAGATTAATATCGGAACACATTCTGCATCAATCTACTGTGCCTACCAATTCGGCAGTATCCTCTCCCGCATCCTCATGGAGTTTCCGGATGAAGTTTTAATAATTCCAGGCCCATTCTGGCCTGGTTGAACAATTTAAGACACGAATGGGGTTTTGCAGGGGCTGCCATGCAATCATTCACGTCAATAGGCCCTATGCTGGACCTTGTTGCAGTTTTCTCCATTGTGACGATCTATTCGGGAATCATGCTTCCGGTCATAATCCTGCTCTCATTCATTCTTGGCTATTCCACCATAAACACGGTGTACAGGTTCTCCAGCGATTTTGTCTCAAATGGGGGATATTACACTTACGTTGGGAAGTCCATTGGGAAGTTCCCTGCAATATTCACAGGGCTTCTCTATCTGATGTATGCATCACTGGTGCTCCCAAACATATCGCTTTTCATAACAGGATTCCTTTCACAGGCACTTTCCGTGTTCTACAACATCCCGCCAATCACAGGTCTTCTTGTTTCACTGCTATTTCCGTCCCTGGTGGTTATCCTTGTATCACGCGGGATGAGCCTGACAGTGAAATATACCGTTATCGCGGGCCTGCTGGAGCTGGCCATGGTGGTTGTATCGGATCTCCTCTTCTTCACGCACCATGCCGCCGGATTCCCCCTGTACGTTGGCTATAAATTCAGGCTCAACGCAGTTTTCCTCGGTATAGTGTTCGGAATTCTGGTGTTTTCCGGGAGCGGTTCGTCAATATTCCTTTCAGATTTTGTATCCAACGCAAAAAAGACCATCCCGGGATCACTTCTCAGTTCTTACACGGTTTCCGGGTTGCTCATGGTTATATCTTCTCTTGCACTGGTGTTCTTCCTGGGAAAAAATGGTGTTTCATCATATTCTGTGGATCCCTATGTCCTGCTTTCTGTCATATACAGTAGACTGGGCCCATATTTCTATCTAATTTTCATCCTGTTCAGCATTATCAGTTCGGCTAACCTCTCAGTATCTTATTGCAACGCCTTGAGAAACAGTTTTCAAAGGATGCTGAATGAAAACGTTTTCGGGGCATTCCGTTTGAAAGGCAACTCCCAGGGAGTACTTATGGCAATTATCCTGGTCATTTCATTCGGGACGGGTATTCTCGCCTTCGTGTACAATGCCTATTTCTTCATATTTGCCGCTCTTGCTGGAGTTGTGAGCCTGTCGTACATGGCCATCCACATAATAACTAATATTGCCCTAATCAGGCATCGGGGAAACGGCAGGATATACGGGGCAGTTCTTCCGCCAGTTCTGTCATCCTCCATACTTCTTGTCAGCTTCTATTATTCGGCCATTGCGCCGGGTTCCAGTCTCTTTACATCAGATGTGCTGTTTCTTTGCGTAATTCTTGTTGCCCTGTTATCATCCACAATTATCAGGCTCAAAAAAGATTGGTACAACAATATCCGCATCACATCGGATGATGGCATGACATCCAGTTGACATCCCGTATTTTGCCGGACCGGGTACCTAATGAACATGCAGTCGAATTTCTGCAAGTTTTTTTATTTTAAGGATCGGATTGAGGTTTCCCGGTTCTTCCAGGTCCTTTGAATTTATCCAAATCCCACTGATTCCAAACTTCTGGGGGGCTATAACATCCCACAAAGGGTTGTCGCCAATCATCCATGTGTCCTTACCTTCAACGCCCAGTCTGTTGAGTGCTTCCAGATATATCCCGTCATCCGGTTTACCGAAGCCTACTTCCTCTTCAATCAGGATATGGTCGAACAATTTTTCCAGGTTGAATTTTTCTATCTTGCTTCTCTGTGACTTTGAGGTGCCGTTTGTGAGCAGAGCAAGTTTCACTCCTCTGTCCTTGAAAAAGTTCAAAGTCTCTATGCTCCCTTCAACCGGGGATATCATGTTCTCGCCCTTCTCCCTCAGGTCAGAAAACTCATCGGCTATTCTGTTTGCCAGCCCGTTGTCTCCAATGCCCAGGCTCTCAAAGGCAAGTTCTACTATCTGCCTGCGCGCCTCCCGAAGGTAAAGGCGCCATTTCTTGTTCCTCCCGTTGTCACCCCAGAACCAGTCTCCCTTTTTCAGGATTTCTGATGAGAGAGTCCTGTAGTCAATGCCCCCAATCTCTCCGGAAAAATTCCTCGTAACTGTGTTCCAGTAATCTTCCCTAAGCCTGCTGAACGATAGCAGTGTATCATCCAGGTCGAGGAGGATTGCTTTGGGTAGATTCAAGGGCATTTCTTGTTCACATAGCGGTACAAGTATATCTGTATTGGGTATTCGTGATCCATTGCTTCAATGAAATTAACATTCTTTCGATGAATGTAGTTACCAGCATTGCAAGTTGCAGGATAACTGAACCAAGGATTCTCAAGAAGAGAGGAGCAGGCTTTTCGTAATCTTTTGGAAGATTCCGTGTCGTGATGAGGAAAGAAGGGAAGGTCAGGATCCAGGTTTCTTTTGCACCTGTACTTGTCTTCCTTCTTATGGTTGCAGAACTTTTTGCCCTGGCAGATGCGTTGGGGGTATGGGTTGAAGTTGGAACTGGTTTTGAGCTTCATTTTGTTATGTCGTTGTTATAGTCTTGCTGACAGGTACAATGATGTTCTGGCTCGTTAGAAAATCCAGTTAGAATGCTCCAACCTGTTTTGATACCAAGGATGATCCAATTGACTCTGAAATGTCCACTTTATCCTACATCTTCAGAATTATGAAGGAAATGAAGGTTGTATTAAGCCCCCATTGAACTATAGTATCCTGGAGAACATTGCAATGGGTCAAAACACAATATCGGAAAACTTCACTGGCTCTATTATCGAAGAGAGTCTTGACAACAAAGAAGTATTGAATAAAATCAGGATAATTTCGACAAAGGTTGAAAAAACAACCGAGAACCACAAAACTCCATGGATAAGGCAATGGACCGTGCATACAGTGGAGATACCAGAGAAAGATGCCCCCGAAATAGCGGATGAAATAAGCAAATCCATTGATGCCACCCATGCCAGTTCCTGGTATATTGATTTCAGGAACGGAAGGTACCATTACGTGGTGTACTATGGGAAGGTTTTCCGGATTGAGAGGAATTCAAAAGAACAGTACCGGGATGCTACAAGTTATGGAATATCGATAGGGTTGCCCGAATACCAGGTAGACTTCTCTCCTTATCTGAAACATTGGGAGAGCAAAGAAAAGTAAACTACTGTTGAAACCTGTTTATCTTAACAAAATTGAGCGGGAAATCCCCTTCCGAAAGGGAGGAGATGAAAGCGAAATCATTATACTTTGTAATGAAATGAAGTAACTATGCCTTACAACCTCGACAAGGGGGCTCATTCGGTTTACTCTCTCTATTACCACTTCATTCAGGTGGTGAAGTACCGGAGGAAAGTTTTCATCAACGATGAGCTGGTGGATTTCCTCAAGACTAAGGTGCATGAGATAGCGGACAGGTTCGGCGTCGAGGTTGTTTCAATAGAATGCGACAAGGATCATTTCCACATGCTCTTCAAGGGAACGCCGGTTCTGAAAATCACTGAATTCGTAAATACCATGAAGACCATCACGTCGAGGGAAATACAGAGAAAATTCCCAGATGTCAGGAAGGTTCTATGGAAGGGCAAAATGTGGTCACCCTCCTACTTTCTGGCTACCTCGGGGCAGATAACATTACCCGTACTGATGAAGTATGTTGAATCGCAGGAGGCCAAGAGAATTGAGGGCGTATAAGTTCAGGCTGTACCCATCTGCGGAGCAGGAAGAAATGCTCAACGAACAGTTGGAACTCTGCAGGGATCTATACAACGCATTCCTGCTTGAGAGGAGGTACGCATAC
>OFHE01000005.1_pt1 | contig 49984 bp, 58 predicted proteins | sample 1521981 | NCBI WGS metagenome assembly OFHE01 (sample SAMEA2464839, study PRJEB22497) | soil metagenome | biome: Grassland; feature: Farmland; material: Clay | place: Australia | collected 2013-02-01 | depth 1.4 m
CCGGCATCGTCATGATGTTGTCCGGTCTTGGTGGTAAACATGATGCCTGAAGCTGAATCCCGATACCTGTTAGGCCCGTGTATGCATAATCACCATGAGGAATGCCCAGGCTCAAAGGTCAGGGAGAAATACACCAGGGACAAGGTACTTGGACTGATTCCATCGGGAAAGACGGAGCGGGTATATTGTGAATGCCCTCACCACGCAGAGGGGATATGAGCGGAATCAAAACCAGCGTGCTTGAACGCATCCTCAATGTGGCAAGGGCAATGGATTCTTACGCATTCAGGGAAAGCGATTATTCCAATGCAAAGAATCGTATTGAAGGGGAACTGAACAACAAGTTAACAACCATTAGTTTACAACCAAAGACAAGGAAAGTTCGCTTCTATGCATCCGATACGAAGGAAAGATTACCGGCCCTTGACGGATTCCTCATAACAAAGGACTTACTGAAGGAATACAGGGGCCTTGATGTCTCCATAACTCACTATGACGTATCCATGATTCCCAGGTACAGGAAGGGCATTCTCACTGATGCCTATCCGGCCTATGCCCGTATTGAAAGCCTTTCAGGAAGAGCATGGTTTTTCCAGTATTCCAGGATTATAAGAATTGAAGCTTTCGAAGGCCACAGGTTGGCCAAGACGATCTGGTATGACCTTCATATTGACTGACCCTTTTTTGCGGGCATAAGATACATGCATGGGATTTTGAGGGGAGATAAATGAAAAAATCCCGAAAACATGTTTACTATATAGATTGTCAATAACTATATATCCCAATACAGTATTATAGAGAATAAGGAAGCGTATATATTATGAAAAAAACTATTGAGAAAGAAGTACTGACCGTGAGAATAGAACCCGATCTCAAGGAATCGCTGAAACGTATAGGCAATAACAGCATTACAGCCGGCTTGAAAAAAGCCCTATCGGTATATCAGGAAGCGTATACTTCTGCTCAGGAAGTGCCCGAATGGTACTTCAACACTGAGACCGTTAGCAATGTCGATCTGTACAACTGGCTGAAGAACCTTGAAGACACGGATAAAAATGTGAAATACATTAAGCAGTTCTGGGTCATTGCATCCGGCAAGACGCCGGAATACAAAGGCAACGCCATGCTTACACGGTTCATAGAAACGATGGTTATCGACCAGGAAAGCCCCTTCTATGTTCCGCTTGCGGAGAAGTCAATAAAGCCACTCATTGATGGATGGGCCAGCATGCTTGATGTCGCTGAAGAGGTGAAAGACCTTCTGGAAGGCAAGGGGCAGCTTGAGGTATCAATCAAAGACCTTCTGGATGTAATGCTTGACATAGAAGCGACACTGGCAGAAATCAAGATGAAAGGGCACTTTGAGGAAGATGCGGAAGAGGGGAACATGATAGCCGAATCGCTCAAGATGATAGGTGAGGCCATCGCCAATTATGGGCATCTTGACGCATCGAAAGAACCCGAAAGATAATTGATGTTTGAGCCTCATTTAGACTGATTTTCAGCCGAAAGCATCGAAAGACCTTATCACTAGATAAATAGCAACAAGGGAGATTATGAAGGGAGCTTGACAATGATTTCTTTATCTGACAGCTTGCCCGCATACTCCCATCCGTTATTGATAAGCGCCTTTGCTTCCTTGACGCTAACCACTTTTTGAGAATTGCCGTTATTCATATCCTTTGCCTTCTTATCAGCTAATTTCTGTATAAGCTCCGATACCTCAAGGCTAAGGAAATCTCCCTTCTCTATTTCCTGATCCGAATATCCGGCATTCTTCAGTATGAGGAGCTTTATTCCCTTTATCTCCTCATTGAGCTTTGATTCAGGGATTCCCTTCTTTTCTGTCTCTATGAACTCTAAACACTTTGCGTATTGATTCCGGCCCTCGTCTATCATGCCTTCTCTCTTTGTGTATGTCTCCTCAATGTCTCCCTTGTGACCCATGATGAACTGTCTCCATGGATGCGATATATAGCCTTTCGATTCCGCATTGTCAAGGTTAGTGCCAAAGTATATTCTGAAGATATAGGGTCTCCAGTCAAAACCCGCTTTTGTAATTGTTGCCTTGATCCTTCTCAGTAAAAGAACTGTCATAAGGAACTTGTTTTTCTTATCGAGGGATTGTTTTTCCACTGGTAGAATTACAGGGGAATCCCTTGTTATCTTCTCTCCATTGGCTATTCTTGTCTCAAGATATTCTTTGAGGTATTCTGATCCTTCAGGGCCAATGAATGAGAAATAGCGTGTCCTTATCTTTGACAGATCGGGCCTTACCACTATCTGAGAAGGTATCGATGCAAATTCGACCTTGCCCTTCTCAATTTTCAGGTCCAGAATATCCCCTATGGTTAAGCCGTCCGAACCGTCTATATTGCCAAGAACTTCAGGTCTCAATCCTGAGAAGGCCATTAGTGAGATTGCTACTCTCTCCCTCAGTGTCGCAATCCTCAGTATTTTTGATAGCTCCTCTTTGTCCGGTATTCTCTCCCTTTCAGCGTTAAGGTTGCGATTCTCATTCTTGATGTTGATTCCCAATCTCACAACCACATTGTAGAACTTCAGGTAAGAAATGAGGGCCTTCAGGCTGGTTGAGATAGAAGCTCCCATTGTGCCTTTAGATTCAAGTTTCCTAATCTGGTCTGACACTGACCCCTTAAACTCTTCAAAGTTGTCTCTTGCAAGAGAAATGACATCTTCGGGATTCAGGTCAAGGTATTCAAGCCATAGCCCAAAATTTCGCAAATAGGTATCAGAGGTAATCTGGGACCTTGCTTTGACATTCAAATACCATCTTTCAACCTTCTTATTTTCCAGTAATTTCTTATGTCTTGTAGCGGGATTCATGCATGAATAACCATAAGAGGTATAATAATTCTCTTACCATCTTTGATAAAGGATAGGTAGGGATTCGAACCCTAATAGATGGGATCTGCAGTCCCACGCATAACCGCTCTGCCACCTATCCACTCACCCAAAGGCTAAGTTGGGTCTTGGGGAATTACCTCTCGTCTTTTTAAATTTGCTTTGCTCAGGATAAGATACACAAATGGTATAATGCATTCTCGCAATGTGAGGTTCCTATGAAAAGATATCTCGCCTTCACGACATCTGAAGTGAAAAGTATAACCAAGTACCTGAAACAACAGGGTTGTTCAGACATAATACTTAGGAAATTCACTCAGGGGACAGAAATTGATTTTCACTGCAAGGACACGGAGATATTGATTCAGCTGAACGAAAGATTCTATTTTGAAAGGTTGCAGGAACTGGACGAGGAATCTGATGCATACAGTCCGGAAAAACGCCAGGGGTTTCTGGATGCAGAAGCGTCAATTGTGAAGGAGGCAAATGGTTTGATCGCAGAGGAAAGGTTCTGGGAATCGCACACACTTCTTGAGAATCTGTGGAAGTCCCACGAAGGCGAAACAAAGCAATATTATCAGGGCGTAATTCTGGTACTCGCATCGATGGCCCAGTACCAGATGGGAAACAACGAATCGGCACTTTCCCTATATGAGAGAGCAAAAAAACTACTCGATGAGAGTGAAAAAGGACAGAACATTCTCAAGCAGATACCTGAGACTTTCGCATATCCGGTTTTTTTTGAGATATGATCGCAGAGGATATGGTTCCCGCATTCATTTTCCTTACAAAAAGTATTTAGAAGGATTGCCATAGATCGGAAGAATGCAAAGCATCAACGAGATCCTGAACTCCGGTCTCGCGGGCAAAGAGGTAAGCGTCAGAGGCTGGGTATACAGAATAAGGAAGAGCGGGAAACTAACCTTCATAGTTCTGAGAGACTCAAGCGGCATAGTCCAACTCCTATCTTCCACCAGAAGCCTTAGCGAAGATCAGCACAAGGAACTGTCTGCCCTTACAGTTGAAAGCAGTCTGGAAGTCAAGGGCATACTCAATGAGGACAAGAGGGCAGTCACCGGCTATGAAGTGGAAATAAAAGATTACAGGATCTTCCAGAGAAATGAGAAATTCCCAATCTCCAGAGACCTTGGCGAGGAGTTCCTCCTTGATAACAGGCATCTCTGGCTGAGAAGCAGGGAATTCACTGCAATGATGAAAATCCGTTCCACAATATTCAAGGCATTCGCGGATTTCTATTACAACAACGGTTATTACCAGGTTCAGCCGCCCATCATGGTTTCCACGGCAACAGAGGGAGGGGCCACCCTTTTCAAGGTTCCATTCTTTGGGGAAGAAGTGTCACTCTCGCAGAGTTCCCAGTTCTACCTCGAGACCTTCATCTTCAGCCTTGAGAAAGTATTCACCATCTCGCCCAGCTTCAGGGCTGAGAAGTCAAGAACTTTCAGGCACCTGACCGAATACTGGCATGCAGAGGCAGAGGTAGCCTGGGTAGAGAACGAAGAGATGATGGACATAGAAGAGAGGATGATAGAATACATCGTCTCTGAAGTGGTGAAAAACCACGAAGAGGAACTCAAGATACTTGGAAGGGACATCGAATTTCTGAAGAAGATCAAGGCACCATTTCCAAGAATCAGGTATTCGAAGCTCATGGAGATGGCCAAGGACTGGGGTCTGGCTCTCAAATACGGAGACGATCTTGGCGCAGATGAGGAAAGGGCCATAACTGTACACTTCGACAAACCGGTTTTTGTTACACATTTCCCCACGGAACTGAAGACATTCTACCACATGCCTGACCCTGAAAATCCCAAGGAGATTCTATGCCACGATTTGCTGGCACCGGAAGGGTACGGGGAGATCATTGGCGGAGGAGAGAGGATCTGGGATCTGGAACTGCTTGAGAAAAGAATGGACGAGTACAACCTTCCCAGGGATGACTATTACTGGTACCTCGATCTGAGAAAATACGGAAGCGTGCCGCACTCCGGGTTTGGCCTCGGACTCGACAGACTCACAATGTGGATAATGCATCTTGACAACATAAAGGAAGCCATACCATATCCCAGAACAGTGAGGAGAACAAGGCCATAGTGCATTTTTTCGATTCCCAGAAAATTTACTTTTTATATTCCGCAAATGGTTATAAGTAAAAATGATCTTGCCAGATGTGAATATCACTGTGCTTGCCATAGGCGGAGCCTTTGTTGCTCTGGGCATCTACGCATTTGTAGCCGGCGCAATGATCAGCAGCATACTTGCCATAGTAATTGGCGGAGGAATGGCAGGATATGCTCTTTTTATTCCAAGTGAGAGGCAGATTTCAAAAAAAGTCAGGAAAGGAATGGTAGGTGGCTTCCTGGAACTAGGTAAGCACAAAATAGGTGACGAAACGGTCAAAATTGACTATGAGAAATTCAAGTCCGTTGTAGAGCAATTAACCCCCGTCATAGCCAAACTCTCAGTGATGCCAGAACTTGGTTTTGACAGCATTTACCTTCACTATTCCCAGGAGCACGATGCTGAGGCTGCGTTAGATGAAATCAGGGGGCTCTCTCTCGATGGAAGCATAGTGCAGAACAAGGGCGACTGGGCAGTGAAGATAGACCTGGCTTGAAGCCGTATCTCCCAGAAGTGGGAAGAGGCGGTGGAAAACTCATTATATTGGTCAAAATTTACCTAAAGATGAATGATTTTATGGCGGCACTCAAGGGTGAACCGCATGAACAGACCCCGGCATGGTTCATGAGGCAGGCAGGCCGCTATCTTCCCGGATACACTTCCATAAGGAAAAAACACAGCATAAAGGATATCTGTGCAGACAGGGAACTTACGCTCAAGGTCACAGACGAGCCACTCCAGACTCTCGGGGTGGACGCTGCCATAATATTTTCCGACATAACAATACCTCTCGAGGCAATGGGTTTTAAGGTAGACTTCAAGGAGGGTGTTGGCCCGATAATCTCCAATTCCTTCGCAGAAGATCCGGGTTTGAATAACATAATTGAATTTTCCCCGGAAAATTACAGTTATGCCACCTACGCAGCAATAAGGAAGTTCAAGGAGGATAAACCGGATTTTCCTATTATCGGTTTTTCAGGAGGACCCCTGACCCTTGCTTCATACGTTGTACTGGGCCATGCGGACAGGGACCTTTCTGCAACCAAGTCGCTGATGTTCAACGGCGATCCAGGCTTTTCCATACTGATGGACCACATGAAAGAAATGGTGATCCGCAACTGCAGGGAGCAGGTCAGGAATGGTGCAGATGCCATTCAGATTTTCGACAGTTGGGCCGGGTTTCTCCCGGCAGGATGGTTCCGCAGGTATGCAGACAAATATCTGAGGGATATACAGGCGGAACTGGCTGGCCTTTCGAGCACAATATACTTCAGTACCCAGACTTCGGGGATGCTTGAGGAACTCAACAGGCTTGAATTTGACTTCCTGAGCCTGGACTGGAGATGTGATCTTCCCAGGGTTGCAGAAGCATTGCCAGGTAGCACGGGCCTGCAGGGAAACCTGGATCCTCTGATGGTTTCCAGGGCGCCGCAGCAGTCAGTCATGGAAGCTGAAAGGATAGTGCAGTCCATGGCAGGGAAGGACAACTACATTTTCAACTTAGGACACGGCGTTCTCCCTGAAACTGGACCCGAAACGCTAAGGGAAATTGTAAGAACTGTGCACAGATTCAGGGGACAATCATGATTTCCGTTATTCTCATGGCGTACGGAAGCCCGTCGAGAATGGAAGATGTTCTCCCCTATCTGGAGGGGATATACGAGGGCAAGCCCGTTCCGGATTATGCACTCAGGGAAAACACAGAGAAGTATGCAATGGCAAATGGCGTTTCCCCGTCAAATGCCATAATAGACCAGATAGTTGCCAGGCTTGAGAGGGAATTATCCGGCCATGGCCAGTTCAAGGTAATACTGGGCAATAAGCACTGGGCCCCGACACTGTCGGATGCCCTCAAGATATCCAGGGAGTACCGGTCCGACAAGGTGATAGCCATACCTCTTTTTCCCTTTGAATCAACCAACGTGAGGAATTCATACCATGAACCGACACTGGCCGCGATGAAGTCTCTTGGTTTTGAAGCCGAAGTTAAATTCGTGAACGGTTTCACCCCGGAAGAACTAGCTACTCTGTGGGCAGATCTGATGAAGAACTATTCCATCGACGACGAAACGGCTGTTATCTTCGATGCCCACAGCCTCCCCCTTTTCAGGGGAAAGGAAGACCTGTACGACACAGCGTTCAGGAAAACCGCATCCCTTATTGCTGAAAAACTGCAACTGAAAGAATACTTCGTCGGATACCAGAGCAGGGGGAAATACGGCAATACCTGGCTGGAACCGTCGGTATACGATGTTCTTGAAGAGATAAAGAAAAAAGGTTACCGGGAAGTTCTCGCGGTTCCCATTGGATTCATCTACGAGCACCTCGAGATACTGTATGACCTTGATCATGAGTTCGGAGAAAGAGTCAGGGAAGGCGGACTAATATATATCCGGTCGGAGCTTCCCAACGATTCCATTACGTTTATCTCCATACTGAAGCACCACATATTAAAGGAAACAGGTGAAATGATTGAACAGCCTTAGTGTATTTGCATATGATCTGAATGATTTTCTGAAGGTAGTCTCCAAAAAGGGGACAGAGAGTGATGTAACGCTATACAGCAGAAAAGATGGCGAGAACGTCTACACCTTTCTTTCTCCGTCAAGATTTCCAGAGAAGATCTCATCCCTGACAGACTGCATATATCCATCCGACATAGCTCTCCTGAACGGAAACAATCTTACAAAGGAACTGGGTGAAGCCATAATCGCCCTTGATCTCATGGGCATCAGGAAGGGGTACTTCCTGGTGGAAGATGAGGCAAAGATTGACCAGATCAAGGCGATCACATCGAAAACCTCCCTGAAGGAATTCGGCTTCTATTCCGGAAGCCCCATGGAATTCATGGATACCCTCTCCAGGGAGAAACACACACCAAGGTTCAGCAAGCCTACAGTTGTTATCGATCATTTCTTCAAGGTTAAGAGTGTCGGTACGGTGGCACTGGGTTTCGTGCTTGGTGGCAAGATCGAGAAGCACCAGAAGCTGATGTGCTCATACATAGACAAAGAGGCTCAGATAAGGTCCATCCAGGTGCAGGATCAGGATCAGGAGTCTGCCGAGAGCGGCACTCGTGTGGGGCTAGCCATAAAGAATGTAGATGCAGAAGATTTTGAGAGGGGCATGTTCCTCACCGAGGGGTCTTTCGAGTACCTGAAAGACTTTGATGCCAGGTTTGAGTTCCACCCTGCAGTCAAAGGTTTGTCTGATTCAAGTTTTGAGATATTTGCAGCGGACCTGATGAGATACCAGCGCGGTATATACGACAAGGAAAAAGTGTCATTTGAAAAACCTGTGGTGAAAATGAAGAATGAAATAGTGATTGCAACACCCAACAGGTCGCCAAGGATACAGGGGAAGATCAGGATTTCCTGATGCCGCCCGTCTTTCTTTCCATCATCTCTTTTGTTCCGATATCGTGCCTCACAAAATAGTCCCCTGAAATGCTTTTCAGGTTGCCTTCCACAAGCGATGACGCTTCCTCGATGGAATCAGAAATTCCCACAAGGGCGAGAGACCTGGATGTCGACATTTCAACCCTTTCAAGCGTTCCCGAAACGGCCGCATAATAAAGCCTGACATCGGGATGCAATGAGCCCCTGTCCACATTAAGTGTTCCAGGTTGTGGCCTTGTCCCATAACCTCTGGGCACAATGTATTTCAGCACAGTAGCCTTCCTATCGAAACTGAAATTCTCCTTCAAAGAGCCATCTGCAATGGAAAACAGCAACTCAGTGAAGTCTCCCTTGAAAAGTGTGAGTATATTCAGGCTCTCAGGATCAGCAAATCTTGCGTTTATTTCTATCACTTTGGGGCCATCTGCGGTTTCCATGAACTGGCCGTACATCACGCCCTTGAAGAGGTTTCCGTCCTTTTTCATTGCAAGAACTATCTCCTGCATGATGGATACTGCCTTCTCATAGCTGCTTCTTGATACGAACGGCAGCAAGCCATCGTGATCCGTGATGGAACCCATGCCTCCGGTGTTCGGGCCAGTGTCATTCTCGTATGCCCTCTTAAAATCCTGTGCAAGCGGGGTGGGTGATATGGTTTTCCCGTCGGTGAAAACCTGAAGTGAGAATTCCTCTCCTTTCAGCCTCTCCTCCAGTAGAACCTCGCCATCTTTTTGAATAAGGGATGTGGCATATTCCATTGTCTCCCGGAATCCCGTGAGGTGTTCTCCCATTACCTTTACTCCCTTTCCGCCGGTCAGGCCGATGGGTTTGATGGCAAACTCCCTTTTGTCAGAAGCAAGAAATCCGGAAAGCTCAGGCCTGTCCCTGAACACCCTTGAATATATGTTTCCGCCGATATGGTGCCTTCCAAGAAGATCCCGCATGTAGGCCTTGGAGGTCTCTATTCTGGCTGCGGATCTGGTTGGGGAAGCTACTTTCACTCCAATTTTCTCAAGTTCTTCCGCGAGAGGCGGGTCCGGTACCGGTTCTGGTCCCAGTACTCCAAGTTTCTTCCTGCTGTGCGTGTCGAACTTTAACATCCGCCAGTACTCCATGACGTCGCAGATCAGGTGATCTTTGCTCAAGCTGAGAATGGAAGGGTTCCGGTTCTTGAGCGCGGCGTATAGTTCTGATCCGCTTTCAGTTATTTTCCTTGCGACGGCATCCTCTCTTCCGCCACCGCCTATGAGAAGTATTCTACTCATTCGGGCCGTCTTCTCCCATGGACTTCACTCTGCCTTCCAAATCCTTCTTCCCGATATTGAAATATCGGTAAAATTCCTTTGTTACGCTATACTGTTCAGTGTTCCTGTACTTCCTGGCATTCAGGAATTTTCTGTGAACAAGCCCTTCAAGAGGGCTTCTTGACCTTTCCCCAAAATGCTGGATCACGTCCCCCCTGAGGCATTGGGTGTTTGCCGCCACAAAACCGAGTATCTTCAACTCGAGATTGGAAATCTCCCTCTTGGACACAGGCGTAACGAGATCCGAAAACTCGTTCTTCAGCTGCATCTTGTAGCGGATTCCGGTTCTGACAATGTCCAGGGAAGTGGTACGGTCTTTGTAGTCCTTGACGAGTTTCTTCAGGGCTTTCACCACTGAATCCTTGTTTTCGCCGAGAACCATTGCAATATCCGTGATGGACAGTGGATTCTCGGACGCATAAAGGATGGCTTCCACCTTCTCCTCAAGGCTCATGATCAGTAATTAACATATTCATATAATTTAAGATCGCTGCTAAGAATACATATCCGCAGGGTTAAAATGGCTCAACTTAAAGTAGGGAAGAGCAATTATCACCTGATGGCAAGCGAACATATGTTCGGTAATGATTCGCAAGAAACACTTGAAAGTAGTGAAGAAATTAAACATTCTGTCACTCAGAGACCATTGAGCTTATTCTACATCTGGTTCGCAGCCAACCTCACAATCGGGGATTTTGCCATTGGCTTCATTCCAATTGAATTTGGGCAGCCTGTGTTTCCAACAGTTATTGCTCTGGTAATAGGCAATGTTACAGGCGGTGCTTTGCTTGGAATCATGAGTGTAATGGGTGTGCTGACAAGAAAGCCGCAGATGTCACTCAGCCAGGGCCCTTTTGGAAAACTGGGGTCGTCAGCCATGGCGTTCCTGCAGTGGGGAAACACTCTGGGTTGGCTCACAGTTAATCTGGTGCTCGCGTCATTTGCCCTTGAAATAATAATGAAGGGGGTCTATTTCGTCATACCATTGCTTGTGGTTGCCTTAATTGTACTCGTTCTTGCATATTATGGCCATGAGGCAATAAGGAAGTTTGAACTTGTTATGTCTGTTGCTTTAGGGGTATTGTTCTTTGCCATAAGTGTCCAGACTATCCTCGATTTCAGCTCCGGTATTACATACTCATTAACTCCAACAATACCTGTTTATGCAGGTTTTGGAATTACGCTTGCGGCATCATTTTCCTACATAATGGCCTGGGGGCCATATGCGTCAGATTATTCCCGGTTCGTAGGGGGCAAAAAAGAAAAGTCCAGGTCATTCAGCTATGCATTCCTGGGTGGGGCAATAGCGTCTTTCTGGATTGAAATGCTTGGTATGGGAGTTGCCATTGCATCGGGTGAACCGAACGCAAACCCGGCATCAGCTCTGGCGAATTACATGGGGCAATATTTCATTGCAGGGATGATAGCCCTCTTCCTCGGAGGTATAGCAGCCAATGCGCTTAACCTGTATTCTAACGGACTAGCCCTGAACACTGCTTTCAGGAGAACGGGAAGAAAGCTGCCCATCTTTCTGGGGACGGCAGTCGGAATCATTCTTGGAGTCGTTGGGTACCACAGGTTCTACGAGTTCTATGAGTATTTTCTCTTCATTCTGGATTACTGGATTACGCCATGGCTCGGGATTCTGATCGCACACTATTTCTGGCTAAGGCCAAGATTTGGCACAGATCGCAAAATGTCCAGGAAATACTCCGGTTCAATCGCCTATGCTGCCTCGATTCTGATTTCCGTGCCTTTCATGTACCCTCCAAAATACTTTGCAGGCCCCATAGGGACCTTGCTCAACGGCGTTGACGTAAGCTACTACGTTTCGTTTTTCCTGGCAATACTGTTCTACTTACTTCTCAACAGATCCACTGCAGCATCTAGGAAAAGAAATATAGCACCAACGGACTGACTGACCAATGGCAACCCTCAGCGACACAGATATAATCGCTCTGGCATCTCGTGGCGAACTGATTTCTGAGAACTTCTTTGAAGGTTCTGTTACCCCAAACGGTTATGACCTCAGGGTACAGGAAATAAGGCTTTCCAGCACGGACGAGGATGAGGCAAGCATTTCATCCGGGAGTCATTTCCTGGTTTCCACACTGGAGTTCATGGCACTTCCTCCGGACGTGGTCGGTCAGATCTGGATAAGATCTTCATTTGCACGGAAAGGCGTTATTGGATCCTTTGGTGCCGTTGATGCGGGATTTCACGGTACCCTCACCCTGTCTTTCTTCAACGCCGGTGAAGAGAACCTGGACCTCAAGAGAGGAGACAGGATTGCCCAGATCGTTTTCCACAGGCTGGAATCAAAATCCATGAAGAGTTATGCAGAGCGCTCAGGCAACTATCAGAACTCAAGAGGAGTAACGGTTAAAGGCAGGTCATAATATCTGAAGAGGGTCATCTGATGCTCGGTTCCATAAAGTTTGCTGTGTCAGCCCATTCGAATGCACCTCCTGAAGAGATAATAGGAGTGCTGGATAACTGGAGGAATCTTCCCGATTACTGGCACGGGATGCGTGAGATAAAAGAAGATGTCGGCAAAATGCTGAACGTAAGATTTGCTTTCCCGGGTGAAGGCAGGATGTCTTACATATGTGACATGGGTGCTTTTTGCTGCACGGAAAACTACCATAGTGGACCTTTTACGGGATTCAAGCGAATTGAAATCGCCCAAAACGGTTCCGGGTCCCATATCACGGTAAAGTGGGATGTACAGCTTTCAACCAGCCTGGTTCTCTTCAAGAGGTTCATTTCTAAGCATTTTCAGCAGGGAACGGAAAACGCACTTGAGAGGATAGTCACGGAAGCAGAGAACAGGATACCTGCTTCAACGGACCTTTAACTTTCCCACTGTACATTGGGCATCACTGGTCATGGTGGGCGGGGACTTCATACTCCATGAGTTCACGGCTCGCCACCGACAATGGGAAGATGTTTTTTGCCTCATTAATCAGGCTCTCAACGCTGTCATACCTTGGGCTGTAGTGATACAGGAAGAACCTCCCGACACCCGCATCGCGTGCTATTTCTGCGGCCTGCCTTGAGGATGTGTGCCCGAATTCATTCACCTTGGGTTCCAGGGAGGAATCTGTTGTTGTTTCGTGTATGAGCACATCCACACCCTTTGCAAATTCCACCATTTCAGGAATGGGCCTCGTGTCTCCGGTATAGACAATCCTCCTTCCGGGCCTTACTCCTGCGGATACCTGATCCAGCGTGAAAGTCCTGTCACCGTGTGATATTGCACCCTTGTTCCGGAGCTCTTCAAGCCTTCGCGCAGGTATTCCCAACTGGTCAGCCTTTTCCCTGTCTATCCTTACGAGTTCGGGTTCCTCCATCCGGTAGGACATTGCCGGCACAGTGTGATCATTCTTAAGAGTCGTAATTGTGAATTTTCCAAAATCATAGTGTGAATTGAAGTCCAGTTCTGTTATTCGTATATCGAATTTGGGCCTGTAGTAACCCACATTGAGGGCTGCGGAAAGTATCCTGATTGCCCCTTTTGGCCCGTAAATGTTCAGGGGTTTCTCCCTGTTGTTGAAAGACATGCTCTGCACCATGCCCAGCAGTCCAAGAAAATGGTCTCCATGGAAGTGTGTGAGAAAAACGTTGTCTATGCCCATGAATGAAATTCTGCTCTTCATCAGCTGCTTCTGGGAACCCTCTCCGCAGTCGAAAAGGTTTATAATGTCATCTATCTGGACGGCCACTGCCGGCAACCCGCGTCCAGGACTGGGCCACGACCCGCCGGTGCCTATGAAGGTGATCTTTATGTTGGAAGCCATTTGCTGGTAATATCCTGTGGTTATAAAAACTTGAAAAACCGGGAACAGGAAAGAGGCAGGCTAATGGTTTCGCCTCTTTGCCGTAATGTCCTTTTTGGTAAAAGTGTACCCGTTCTCGTCAAGAATCCTGTTAACGGCAAAAGGGAGTTCCTCAACAGTCTTGATGGGAACATACTTTCTTATGGTATCCCAGAGGGTGGTGTCCACGTGGCACCCGAGGCCATGCATATACCTCTGGATGTTCTTCTTGATTTCAATGCCCTTTCTGTCAAAATCAGTAAGGATGATCACCTCTTCATTGTCCTCGGCAACATTTTCAGAGAAATTTACGAGGCTGTTTCCCCCGTTGAGAATTATGATGTCTCCCTGAAACTTGAGTGTTCTGAGGCATCCCAGGTCGTTCCTGCCTTCGACAATTATCGGGACCTGCTCGTTCTTAAGCCTGTATTTTTCCAGTGTCTTCAGAACTCTGTTCTCTGGCATTATCGGTTATACGTATAAACACAAACATAAATGTGTTGCTCTTTCAGTCCCAGTATCTTTTGCTCTTTGCGTAGTCCATCTCACCGCTGAGTATCGCCCTGATGAAGTCATCCTCATTGTGGTACGTTACCTCCAGGAGCCTCGATGCGGTCTCCGGCCCAATGCCTCTCGCAGCCAGGGCCATTATGGCCTGCATGCCCCTCTCCCTCACAAGGTGTGCGTTCTTCACAAGACGTTTCCTGATTTTCAACCCCTCCGGGGTATCCTCCCTCGCTTCGTTAAGGAGGTTCCTCTCAAACGGGGAAAGCGATGCAACAAGCCAGCTCCCGCACTGCGGGCATTTTATGCTTTTGATATCCCTTATCCGGATTGTCCTCACATAGGAGCAGGAAGTACAGAACAGTGTCACCTCTTCATTGACGAGCCTCTTCTTGACAGCATCAAGAATGGTTTTTGTTGGTTTGAGTGGTGCAACACGTTCGGAGTAGTGGGAAATAAAAACATCTGAACTATCGGAAATGTTGTCGTTCATGATGAATTCCATTGTACCATCAGCCACCTTTGAAAGGTAACGCTTCAGTGTCCTGATATCCATGTAATCGGACATCAGTTTTCTTATGGAGTCTCTGTAAATGGGGGTGTCCCGGTAGGCATCAATGATCTTCTCCAGCCTTATTCTTCCAATGTCTGCTTTGTTGCTTATGACACCGAACTTCCTGGATTCGTAAAGGAAAATGGAATTGAAGAACCTGGACCTTCTGGCAGAGCCCGCAATATACTGGTTAATCTTCTGAGGTTCTATGCTGAGGATGATTCTTCTCACATCCCTTGCAGGTATCCGCCTGGATGCTCTTACATAGATGTGGTACGGGGAATAGTCCATCTCCACACTTTCACCCGTGATGCCTGCAAGAAGGCTGGAAAAGATTTCGGCAAGAGCAAAATTCCCTCTGGTGCCAAGCATCACCTGAATTATGATCTCACTCCCCTTGCTTTCGATTATTGTCCTGTCCAGAGTTGCCGTATCTTTTTGATACCACTGTTCCAGTTCCTCCTTTGAGTGCTCATCCACAAATGGCGGCACGACTTTCTTCTCACGGTTCTCTGAAACCTTGCCGGTGACGTCCAGGAGCACAGGAATGTCTTCACCCGACCATTTGGGGGCTATTGCTGCCGTTGGAAATGGCTCAACAAGGATCTTCTCATCTTCAAGCCTTATGATCCTCCATGTTGAACCCTTGATCACAAAATAGCTCCCTGCTTCCAGCTCATTTACAACGTATCTCTCGTCAAGGGTGCCGATGAACTTCTTGTTCACCATGTCTATGACCCTGTAGTTCTTCTCGCTGGGGATCATGGATATGTTCTCTATGAAGTAGTTGAGAACACCTCTACGCTTGCCTACCTGTTTCTCCTCCCTCCAGAGTTTTCCAGTTGCCACGAGAAACTCGACGACCTCGTCGTACTCCTCCCTTTCAAGGTCACGGAATGGGTAGGAACTCTTCACAATCTGGTAGAACTCGTCAACGTCCACCTTCTGGAGAAACTTGGCCTGCAGTATAATCTGATTGGCAAGAGTCGCAAGCGAGTTTTTCCTGATGAGTATGTCTTCAAGATGGCCATGGAGGATGTGGGAAACAATGGCAGTTGCCTCCTCAAGCTCTATGATGTCGCTGCATACAATCTTGCCAAGAGACAGTTTCTCTATCCAGTGGCCTGATCTTCCCACTCTCTGGATGAGTTTATTGATCTGCCGGGGTGAGTTGAGCTGTAGAACAAGATCGGCGGAACCGATGTCAATTCCCAGTTCCAGAGATGATGTGCATATGAGTGCTTTGATCTTTCCTGCCTTGAAATCCGATTCAGCAGTTTCTCTTGTTTCACGGGACAGTGATCCATGATGGACCTGTATGGGTGGATCATCGAGATACAGCCTGAGCCGGAATGCGATGTCTTCGGCAGCACTGCGGGTATTGACGAATACAAGAGTTCCCTTGTGATCCTGGATAAGGTTCCACATATGCAGGATGGCGCCTGCATAGCCCTCTTCGCATCCCATTTTTTCCGCAACTTCCTCAGGGGCTTTCGGAGGTATCCCGACAGATATCTCCATCCTCTTCTTCATCTCTGATCTTATGATTTCAGGGGTTCCCTGCGGGGAAAGATACTGGGACAGTTCTTTGGCGTTCCCAACAGTGGCGGAAAGACCGATTCTCTGGAAGTTCCCTGCCAGGTTTTTCAGCCTTTCAATGGCCAGTGCAAATTGTGACCCTCTCTCATTCTGTGAAGTCTCGTGAAGTTCGTCCACTACCACATACTTGACATTCCTGATGATTTCACGGAGCCGTTTTCCGTTTAGGAGTATCTGGAGGGATTCGGGAGTAGTGATGAGTATATCACCTGGCTTGTTGACAATCTCTCTCCTTGCTGCATTAGATATGTCACTGTGCCTCACCTGAACCTTTATGTCCAGTTCCTTTCCATACTTTATGAGTCTGTCAAGCATATCCCTGTTTAGGGCACGCAGGGGAGTTATGAAAAGTGTTGAAACGGGTTCCGGTTTTTCAAGCAGGATCTTGTGGAATATGGGGAAAATGGCAGCCTCTGTCTTCCCGGTTCCAGTTGGAGACAGGAGCAGGACATCCTTTCCCTGCATTATGCTCGGAATCACTTTTGCCTGTGGCTCAGTGGGCTGTAGAATGCCCTTGTTTCGAAGCAGTTCTCTGATTCTGGGATGGAGAGAATCAAAGACTGTTGGCTGCAGGGTTCCGGATTCCAAGTAAGGCATAATCCGTTAATGGATAAAAACTAAAGCCATATTAAGGGGGAAAAAATAAAATTAAATTTATAACTTATAAATCCTCGTCGTCATCATCGTATTCTTCATCGCTGTCGTAGTCCCGTCTTTTAATGAAGCTAACCAATGGTGAACACCTCCAAGATTGGCTAAGATTTAACTAGTATTTATACTTTTAACATTCAATATGTTTGGTGCCTGGAAGCAAATCTTGCAGTGTTTCTAAAAATTATTCAGATTATAAAAAATAAATAAAAATTTGGAGGATATTTCTACCCTCTTACTTCCTTCTTCTCGCAAGTGACACACCGGCGATCACAGCTATGACAGCTGCTATTCCCACGGCCAGGTAGATTCCATTTTGTCCTGTAAGGGACGGGAATCCTGTGTTGCCTGTGGTGGAAGAAGCAGTCGATATCTGTATGGTGTGGGTGGAGAAGTGCGGAACGTGCACAACAACAAGTGTTCCGCCGTTCACACTGACGTAATAGAAGGTCGCCTGGGTGGTGCTTGTTGCATTGACGACAGAGCCAAGGGTCTTGGAGAGCGTTATGGTCTGCGAGTCAAATGTCAGTGTTATCCTGGAATTGTTGCTGATCACTCCGTTCGGAACGAAAATTGCAAAGTTAGTCCCCTCGTGCAGAGTGGAGTTAACCTTTACGGTCACACTGCCTGTCTTGACGTTCTGGATCTGCACACCCATTGTGTTGTTGTAATTCACTGAAAGGTTTGAGCTTGCATTTCCAGGGCCTCCAAGAACTACCAGGGCAGCGAGTTTGCCGTGGTCAATGGCGTACTGGACAGCATCTCTTACTGTGGACTTGAGATCCTGGAGTCCAGGCGGGGCAACGAAGCTAACTTTTGCCGTGCCGTTTGTGGAGAGTGTTATGGTTCCAGTTGTGTTGTTCACTGATACACCGGCACCATGCACAAAGAGCGAGCCTTTGAAGGTGCTGTTGTGTATGAACACTATGGTCGATGAGGCAGGGACATCATACTGGTCACCCAGTGAAACTCCAGTGTAGTTGACTGAGCTGCTGTTGAGGTCTTCATGTCCAACATCTGTTTTCACAGGCTTGTATGTTGAGACATTGAGCCCGTTCGCAACTGCAAAAGTCAGGGAACCGTTGCTAAGGTAGAAATTGCTTACCAGGGACGGGTTGTTGTGTATCTGGTAAACCACTGTGTTGTTTCCGTAGAAGAAGACGTTCCCTGCCACTATGGGCTGAAGTGTGGGATACACCGGGCTTGGGTTGTTAACACCTATCGTGCCATTCCCGGAGGCGGATATGCTTGTGAACACAGTTGAATTGCCCTGAGCCTGCATGTAGTTGCTCATTACACCAGATGAGGTATTGAAATCAAGAGAAACAAATCTCCCCCGTACTGCACCCGTTGTGTTGTTGTAGGAGAATGGGAAACCTCCGTGCTGTCCGACTTCTTTTTCTATGGTGTCCTTGAGCGCGGATGCTGATGAAACACCAACTATCACTCCATTGAACAGAAGGCCGCTGGACTTGACAAAGGTGAGGTTTGTCGTTCCGTTGGCCACATTGAGATTCTGAGAGGCGAAGATTATGAAGGCGGTGTTGTTAACACTAATCCTGTACATATTGTTTGCAAGGAAGCTTGAGGCTATTGCACCACTGTGATCCTGCAGAAAAATTTTCTGCGCGGCTGTCAGGTTCACTTTTGTAACCGGGGCATCGAGGTGCATTGTGATGGATGCAGCAGATCCAACAGCCTGGGTGGCGAGAAACATGGTGTTTTCATTCCCTGCCGTGAAAACAGTCAGGTTGCCCATGTTCTTCAAGTTGTCAGTATTGAACTGGGACAGTCCTGTCTTCAGCACGGTATTCCCGGTCGCATTCACGGAGCTAGCAATTGCAGCTTCATAGTTGTCATTCACGAAGCTAAGGTTGTAGACTGCGCCTGTCGTTGTGTTTTCAGACAGAACGAAGTTACCTACTTTGACTGCATTTGATGGCAGGTTCACATCAGCGGATGCGACAGAAACCGCTGAAAGTACCATTACCATAGCAACTGCAATCAGTGCTATTTGTTTTAGCATAGCCCTTTGATTTTAATCGATATATAGAGATTTATTGGTACAATGTTACACGAAATTCGTTAAAATGTTTCAAATAATCTGCTATTTTGGCTGATTGTTGGAAAATCTAGATTTTCGTATCCTACACCATTACAGACATTTGGACAAAAAACCCGGTCGATGCAATTTAGGTTATTTGCCAATTTATAAAAAAATGGTTTTCGGACCCGTTTATTGGACTCCAAACCTTGAATAAATGGGAAGATAGAAATAATGGCAAGAGCATAAGGGAGAAGAATCAACTAATCGGCATTCGATGGAGTGCCGGCTTAGGAAATAAATATTATAATGCAGTAAATTAGGGGTTGAGATCATGGGCGACAAATTGGCTGAAGTTGAGATCTCCAAGGATGGAGAAATGTACTATGCAAAAATCGTACTACCCTCAGGGGAAGTTGTCACACTAGAAAACGAGGATTTCGAAGAGGTTTTGGAGCAGGTGGCCAATGACCTCCAGGATCGATTCACCGCATGAGCGGGGATGGCCCAGCGGTACGGCGGTAGCCTGCTAAGCTATTTCTCTTATGAGAGCGGGGGTTCAAATCCCCCTCCCCGCGCTTTTCAAGAAACATTTTCGTTGTGAAATGCCTGAAAAGGCAAGAAGTTTTTATCCGATCAAACGACTTCGTAGTTAAAACTATGGCATAAATATAATAACAATAAAATGCATTTATTTACATATGGCAACTTCAGGCAAGCGTACAATTGTTGACATTACCCACGTTTCTTCCCTGGGCACTTCTTTCAGGATTACCCTGCCAAAGAAGGTGGCAGAATCAATTGGACTAACAAAAGATGACAATATTGTTGTGTTCTACAAAGATGAAGATGGTTCGATATCGCTGGACAAACTTCGCCAGGTATAACTGCAAAGTATCCGATTCATTAGCCTATGTCTTAAGCTGGGCTGCTGTCTACAAAATTTCGCATCCGAGAGCGGTTGATTCACCAGTGAGTTTAATTAATGAATATATTATATTCAGTCCGGATAAATGCATCCCATACTGTTCGCTCGTAAACTGGAAGAGCAGCTCAAGCGAGTCAGGCTGCAATTTAGCGAAGTCAATACATCGTCTAACTATTTCGACATAAGTTCTGACAGGCTGCTGGATAATGCCAAGGCCTGGTTCCTGCACACCATAAACAACGCCGACCTGGATGACGACGGACAGGACGTGGACCCGCTGTATTTTCTTTCGGATGAGTCAATATCCCGGAGCGATTTCAATCCTTACCAGTTGAAAAATCCATCCATAGCATGGATGATATGCCAGCTTGACCGCGAGCAGATAGAATCGATTTTTGGCGTCTCATACTATGACAGGCTCATGGAGACCGCCAGACAGTCCGGCCTCATAAGCAGGAGGGAAGCATCAATGTCTGAAAACAATGAGGAATGACATGTTCAGCCTGGAAACTCTTGGCAAGTGTGCAGTAATTGTGATACACGATCTCCTCCCCAGAAAGCTGAAGACTTCTGAAATGAATTCAAACCAGAAGGATGGTTTTCTGTTTCTTGCGCAGGATGGGGAGAAGCTCATAGTTCATGAAAACCTCGGTTACGATCTGACCGGGATTGAGATAGAACACCTCAGGAAATCAGTCTACACCTGGGGAGGAGGAGACGATATGGTTGTAAGAAACGGTGTGGTTGAGATGGGATTGCCATCTTTCCTGGAACCTTTCGTACGGGAAATCAATTCAATCCCGGGCTGCAGGATATCACCAAATCTTCTCAGGGCGGGAGGAGACGTTTATCTCTACATAGAATACGACGGTTCGGTGGAGGGAAAAGTTAGCGGTGCGGTCATGAATTTTCTCTCCCAGGAATTTCTCTTTGAAAAAGACCTGGTCTACATGGGAAAGCAGGGTAGCGAGGTACCCAAGATACTGGATATGTATGTGGCACTGGGGAACAAGTTGAGCGATCTCTTCATGGTCACAACCGTTTGGGAATTCAGGGATGATCAGCAGAAAAATCAGAGTGATGGCATATTCCAGAACAGGGGAACTTACGTCCCAAAGGCATTTGTGAATGGTTCCACAGACAGGCTGGTTTTCAGGGTGGAAAATACGGAGATCCTGGGTGGCACCACACATAACGTTGTGGACCGAAACAGAAATCTCTTTGAGATCGAGGTCAAGTCGAGATTCTTTTCCGATTTCTATAACAACATAGTCAGGCCATACTCCGGCCCCATATTTTGCCACATGGAGGTCACCGGAGAATCCCAGAAGACGTACTACCTTGTTGAAAAGAACAGGCATTCCCAGTTCATCAAGGGGTTGAAGAACCACTGGGCAGACGATGCCAGGTCGAATCACATAAATTACATTCAATCTGCTGGGGAATTAGGTTCAGAAACCAACTAAAAAAAGAATTTTGTGGAGTTTCCTGACGAAACCCACTTATCTGACGACTACGGGGTAGTTTTCCTGAGAATCTGTCCCATGCCTTTCATCAGGGCAACCATGGCGGACACTGAAACCATTACATCCTCGTCTTTCAGGATATTTCCCAATTTGAGAGGCGAATACTTCTTCGGGTTGTGCACAGCATCCTGGACATTATCAGTGATGTTCTCAAAATTGAACATCAGGCCCTTTATCATGTCGGAATTCTTCTCGGAGGCCATTGCACCCATGACGGATATCAGGACGTTCATGGTCTTCATCAGGGAAACTGTAAACTCCTTTGAGGAAAAGAATTTTCCTAGGAAGTCCACGTCAGTGGGAACGTAATCATTAACCATCCCCGTCATGAGATCCACTATGCCGGCTGATTTCAGTTTTTCCAGGGCATCCACCAGTGATTTGATCACATCTGCGTTCTCCATTACCTTGACCAGGAGAGTTTCCATCTCGTCATTCATTATTTCAGGTTTTTCCATCTACATCACCCCTCTCAACATTCCGCTGAAGTACGTGTCCGCAGAAGTCCACTTCAATATGTAGTCAAGTTTGCTCTGGAAGACAGCACGTGGAGGCCTTGTGTATGAGAAATAGAGGGTGAAGGCCTTCTCATCACCTGTGACGGTGGTGCATGCAACGGATCCGTCATACTGCTCTTCAGCCACGAAGCCTGAGATGTCAGATGCTATCTTTCCCGCCAGATACTCTGACTGGAAGTGCGCCGTTGCACCTGCTTTCGATATGGGGAGGTCTGTTGCATCGCCTATGACAAACACATTGTCGTAATTGCCATAGTTCAGCTTATGCCGGTCTACCTCTATGTAGCCCTGTTCTCCTGCAAGCCCTGACTCTGTTATGACTCTCTGGCCCTTGTGAGGTGGCACCAGTATGAGGAAATCATAGGGAAGCTCCTCACCTTCAAGGGATGTAACTTTCTTGTTGTCGCCATCTATCGTTTCCAGGTTGAACAGGGTATGGTATATGACTCCTTTCTCGTCGAACAGCTTCTGTACGTGCGACGAGACATTCTCCATGGTGAAGACCCTGTTAAGAGGAAACGCGTAGTGGAGCTCGGTTTTGTCTCTTATTCCACGCCTTCTTAGGTACCTGTCAAGCTGGAAAGTGAATTCATACGGTGCTGGAGGGCATTGATAGGGTATGCTTGAAGGGCCAATGACTATCTTGCCTCCATTGAAGCCTGCCAGTTTCTTTCCCAGTTCGAGCGAAGCTTCAAGTGAATAGAAATGAGAGGCTTCCTTCCCGAAATTGGGTATCTCCTCTGGGACCAGCCTGTCACCGGTTGCAATAATCAGGTAGTCATAGGTATATTCCTTGCCTGATTCCGTTTTCACCTGCCTGTTTTCCACGTCTATGCCGGAAACAGTGTCCCTGACATAGTTGACGCCATAGTTGAAAAGAAATTCGGTTTTCTTTACACTGTCGTGATAATTCTTCATTCCCAGCGGAATGTGTATACCATCCGGCTTGAAGTAATGCATTTTAGAGTTTCCGATTACTGTTATCTCGGCGTCCTCTTTTTTGGTTAGAAACCTCAGTTTGTTTGAAATAATGGTCCCTGCGGCACCATCCCCAAGGACCAGTATCTTTGTTGCCATTTTCAGCCTCACTTGGTTTTCTTCATCACTATCTCGTAGTACCCTTCTCTGTCAAATATGCCTACGAGCTCATTGCCAGACTTGTTCACCCATGCAGCTGCATCTCTCTTGGTGCCGCTGTCGGTGGAATACAGTGAAATGACATCATTTGTATTCGCCTGTTTGTATGCCTTGATGAGCTCCATGAGGGGCCCAGGGCAGAATGATCCTCTAGCATCCACAATCTTATTGGGTTTTGTTTCTGTTTCCATTTTTCTACCTCCTTATATAAAGAGCGTCATTGAATCCTTGGAAATCGAGACAAATTCATTGACGCCAATGATTTCGTCCACAATCGGGTCAAGGTCTTCCTTCTTCAGATCAAGCATGTCAGCGAACATCGCGCATCCGTAGACCTTGATGTTTCCAACCTCCTTTGCGTTGTTGAGCATTGATATCCAACTGGGTATGTTCTTTTGCTTCATCAGGGCAAAGACCTGATCCTTCATTTTCTGGCCGTCAAAACTGAGTTCTGGCGGGGAGTTGTTGTTCTTCATTGTTTTTGTCAGGCCCCAGAATGTGACAAATATATCCACATCCATGTTGTTGGCTACTGCCCCTGAGGCAATAATCGATGCGGCCATGAGTTTGTCTTCAGTTCCCGAAAAAACTACAAGAGACATTTTGTCTGCCATAGTATCACCACGTATCCATCAGAACAGCATAAATGAAACACGCACCTCACATATAATGAAATTACATATTTTATTGTCTAAGAATAATATGTGTAATATTTAAACCAGATTTATATTGAGATTACCAGCATTTTGGGTGATTTTAAGGTTTTCATGGTCTTGAAAAAAACTCGCGAACTGCCTTCGGGATGAATAATGGGGAGAAAATGCATGGGTTAGACCCATACTCTGGTATCTATCCTTTTTATCTCCTTACTCAGGAGATCCTTGAAGTCTTCGAAATCCTCCGACCTGATCAAGACATTCTGGATCATGGCCATGTCCTGCTCCAGCTGTTCCTTCTTGCCCTTTTCATAACCACGCCTGAAGATTGCGTTAACGTTTGATCCATAGATTGTGGTCTGGTTGTCGTATGCCATGACACTCGATTCGAGTATGGGTATCTAAGTGATGTGGTACACCATGGAAATGAGGAAGTGACTTCAAACACCTGAATTGGCAGGATATCTGCAGATTTTTACAGGAAAATGCTGAACTGAAAAACCATCACTGTGGATTTTCAGTGGTTTTTGGTTTAGCAGAAGGGTTGTTTTTTGGTTTCCATGCGTAACCCATGATTCCTCCGAGAAAGGTGAAAACAAAGCCCAGGAAAAGCCCTCCGGAGGTTCCGTACCAGCTGGCGAAGGACAGGAGTATTATGAGGATGCCATAGATGCGGTTTCTCTTCAGGTCAATGAACATGAGGGTGCTGAAAATCAGGATCAGGATTCCCCACAGCGTACCGGCTATAACCTCTGAGAGATCAAGGGTGGCGGTGTCTCCTCCAAAAACCACAAGCCTCATGCCAATGAGCCCAACATAAAGAATGATGGCTCCGCCAATACCCGCAACTATGGAGGCGTCAAGGTTCCTGTCTCTTATCTGTATCTTCATTGCCTGAAAAGACGATGCTCATTCGATATATAAGAAATTAGAAAACCAGAATGAAGAGGGTGCCTCCCATCGGCCAATGGGAGGCAGCGAGGTGTCTACTGCAGCGTGATTGCTTTGGTATCAAATGCCTGTGGTGCTACGAAACTGATAATCGTTGAAACACCGGTTTCAGGCGTCAACTGGCCCGAAACGTGTACATTCTGTGTAAGATTTGCTCCAAATGTGTTTGTCACATTCACTATTATTGCGGCCTGTGATCCCGGCGTGAGAACCGGATAATTATTGTTCAGAGCATGCTGTGGATCAGTTATTCCAATAACCCCGAAACTTGTCGGGTTGTTGTTGGCTTTACTGAGGCTGTTCCACGCCGTTCCTCCAAACAGATTCTGTGACCCAAGTCCTGCAACACTCATGAATACAGAACTGTTGTAGACCAGCACGGAAGTTACACCGTTCATGGTAAGTGTTAGACTAGTGTTGCCCAGATCCACCGGGTTTCCACCCGTATTGTCACTGACAACTATTGCGAGATATTCTATGCCTCCTGCCTCGGAAGGAGTGGCATTGTCATACCCCACTATCTCGTTTACAACTATCCCTGTAGACACCTGACTTATTGTTGTTGTACCGGTGCTTTGGGCCCTCTGCTGCAGGATACCTGCAGTATGGATGAGAACCGATGCGGCAACGGCTGCAACCAGGACAAGGGCTATAAAGATGATCAGGACGCCTATTCCCGACTCTGCTTTTACGTCAGCCTTGAGACTGAACTGCCTCTTGACAGATCTCGCAAGGCTAAACAGACTTCTCTTTATTGTCATTACATTAACCCCTTATGTATGCCTGTACCAGCCTATGTATATCCTTATGTCGGTATATAAACGGGGTAACGCTGGGAACGAAAATATTTCGCATTCATAGAAAAATCTTTGCATTCATACATACACAAACATGAACAAGTTACGTACAGCAAAACCGCTCTAGTCCTATACAGAAAACGCTTAAAGATAACCAATAGCATGGTATGTTGATATCAATGCTAAGCACTGACGATAAGAGATTTATCATTAAGAGTGTTGAAAACGGATACAAGGTCAGTGATCTCGCTAAGATGTTCAATGTGACACCCAGAAGGGTACAGCAAATATTGAAGGAAGATGTTAGCGGAGAAAATGCCAGAAGGAAGTTTTCCTCACTCACGCAGGAAGAGGCAAAGGAGATCGAGAATCTGTGGGTGAACTACAAGATAGGGTCCAGAACTATCTACTATCTCATGAAGAGCAAGGGGCGTAATGTCTCATACTACCAGATCTACAATTTCATGAGGAACCACAACATGATACGCTCAAAACGTAGTTCCTTCGAGAATGGCAGGAGCCAGATGCATGAGGAACCGCTCTCTACCATATACATGGATTACCACCAGACAGCCATGGATCACCCTTACGCAGTCGTATGTGTGGACATGGCAACGAAGAAGATACTGTCAATTGTAGAATCCAGGAAAATAACCAAGGAAATTGTGCAGAGCCTGGTGGATTCCATGTCAAATTTCACAAAGGACAACAATCTTAGCGTGAAAAACATGCACCTGAGAAGCGGAGTTCTAAGCATACTTTACGGTGCAACAGACCTGAGATACCACATGAAGAAGGTTGGCGTGGAGAATGTTGAAGCCGATAAACATGGCAACAGGGTTCACCTTGCCCTTTCAAGGCTGTGGCAGAATTACGACAAGTTCAGGTGGACTTTTGGAAGCGCAGAGAGTTTCATGTACTGGTACAACAACAGGCCAATCATAAACAGGGTCGACAACCGGGTGACCACTCCCAACGAGATCATGGAGAGGTACCTGATGGACCAGCAATCTCTCCCCGTTCCCAGCGAACAGTCATAGGCTTGCCGTCTCCGCGGGGGCAAATTTGTAAGGCCCTCCATCTTCCAATATTCTGAATTTTACTGAATAGGCATTCTTCAGGTTTTCCACCGTCATCACAGTGTCCCTGGAACCGCTAGAAACAATGCGGCCGTTTTTGAGAAGGGCAACTTCATCGCACAGCCTGTACAGGAGGTTGATGTCATGCAGCACGAGCACGAGAGTCTTTCCTCTGTTTTTCAGTTTCCTGATGATCTCAATCACGCGCATCTCCTTATCCACGTCAAGGAAAGCAGTTGGCTCATCCATCAGGATAGTCTCTGAATCCTGGTATATTGCAGCGGATATGATCACCAGCCTTTTCTCGCCACCACTTAACTCGTTGAAGGGTCTGTCCGCCAGATGCAAGATGCCACATTCATCCATGGCATCCAGGGGCGAAGTGTCATTGTTCTCCCGGGAGTAACCGGAGAGTTCAACAACCTCACGTGCTGTGAAGTTGAATGGTTCCGAGACCTCCTGGTTAACAACGGCGATCTTCCTCGAGACTTCCCTGGACGAAAGTCTGTTCAGTTTCTTTCCACCGACAGATATTTCGCCTCTTGTTATGTGGTAGAACCCGTACATAACCTTGAGGAGCGTGGATTTTCCCGAGCCGTTCTGCCCCCCTATGCCGAGTACAGTATTCTCTGCCACTTTCAGGTTTATTCCGCCAAGCTGGAAGTTCCCGCGTGAATAATCTATGCCTTCAAGTTCAAGAGACATAGTTCCCCCTTGAAATTCTGGACAACATGTACATGAAAAATGGCACCCCTATGAGCCCGGTAATGATCCCCACAGGCAGGACTTCGTTGTGCACCAGGGTTCTTGACAGGTCATCGGAAAGAAGAAGGAATATTCCTCCAAGCAGTGCGGACATGGGTATCACCTTGCGGTTGGAGCCTCCAAAAATCATTCTTGCCAGATGTGGAATGACAAGCCCCACAAAACCTATGAGGCCGCTCACTGAGACTGCGGCAGAGACCCCCACCGTAGTTATAACCAGGGCCGCCAGCTTGGTTTTTTCCACATCCACACCGATTGACCTGGCATGCGGCTCTCCCATCTGAAGAGCATCAAGGTTTTTCCAAAGCATCGACAGGACAAGGCTGGTTCCAATGACCACGGTGGAAACCAGTGCAAGTTCCGGCCATGTTATGCCGCTCAGGGAGCCGAGGAGCCACGAGAATGTCTCGTTCTGAAGCCGGAGATTGGAGAAAAGCAGAAGACCAACGATGGCGGAAACAAAAAGGGATATGGCAATACCGGTCAGGAGCAGGTATACTGGAGGTACCCTGCCCGTCCTGAAGGACATGAAATAAATAATGAACACAACAAGGAGGGAGAAGACAAATGCCATCAACTGGACAGAATATGGCCCGAATATTGCTGTGCCCATGGATAAGGCAATCACGGCGCCCAGTGTTGCTCCACTGGAGATACCAATAATGTATGGTTCGGTTATGGGGTTCCTGAATACGCTCTGCACTGTTGTGCCGCCTACTGCGAGTGCTGCCCCGACAACCACTGCACCGAGCACTTCCGGCTCACGCACGAGAACCACGATAAGGAATTGGGTCTGGTTGAACCCATATGGAAAATACCCCCCAACAAGGGGCAACTGGCTCAGGTAAATATGAGCTATATTCAGGGGAGGGATGTAGACTGAACCAATGAACGTTGAATATACTACGACTGTAATGAGGAAAAAGATAATTATTGCTGTCTTTGCAGCAAACATTGAGATTTTTTTGAATTTGAAGGCTCCTACTTCAATATCCACCATTAACCATTCACTCCCGCCTCAGGGTCCTGGTTCAGGTTGAGGCCCGTGTAGCTGTTGAAATTCACGATGGATGTCATGTTTACGAGCCCCGGGTAGAACTTCTCTGCAAGCCAGTAAATAGAATATATGGTCCTGAAGTTCGGCTCATCGAAGAATGTATCGTTGGACACAACAATATAGCTTCCGTTTTTCACCGCCCCAAGTCCGGGAAGAGATGTATTCATGTCTGAAACTGAAACATACTGGTCGAGCAACACGTAATCGGGAGTTGAGTTGTAAACGGATGAAATTGTAACAACCGGATAACCTGTTGCGTTAACCACGTTCCTCAGGTGGGCTGCTTGAAACATGCTGTTTATGAAAGTGCCTGGTCCCGCTGTGTAAAGGCCTCCACTTCCTGAGCCAAGGTCATAAAATACACTGTATTGCGATGAGTGTGAGACGCTCTGCAGGTCTTTCTCAAGATTTCCCAGGTTGAAGTTCATCCAGCTGTTTATTGTGGATGAATTGGAGGAATCGCCGGTAAAATAACCCAGTATGGTGTTCTGGACCTCTATCTGGGTGATATTTCCTGGATCCATTACTATATAAGGTATGTGCAGCACATTTACAACCTGGTTAATGTCCTGCTGCGGGAATCCGCCAATGGTTGTTATTATGGCATCCGGCGTGAGGTTTGCTATGGACTCGAGAGGTATGCTCCCCACCTGGATGTTGAAAACACTCACATTCTTTGTGGGTGCAGGATAGATCGAATACTGATCCACGCCAACCACATCGCTGTATGCGCCCAGGGCATAGAGTGTTGAACTTACAGACGGTACCAGGGAGACGATCCTTGTGAGTGGATGATTCAATGTCCATATCCCGTTGGTGCTGGATGGAACATAGGCGTACCCGCCAATCCCGGACAGATTGAATGACGAATATGTTCCGTCGGACTGCATCACTTTCACCTCATAGACCTTGCCGGAAGAACTCTTTCCGTGGGCAAGATAAAGGCCCATTCCAAGGGCTGTGGAGGCGATAACCACAACAACGATCGCTATTGCAACAATTTTCATTTTTCCTGACAACTTTTCTTTCACCTGTTTACTGGCGAAGCCCAGTCGAAAGTTGAGCGCTCATCAATTCAAATTGACTTCAATAAAGTGAAGTGTACTTCACTATATTAAACTTTTTTTTGAGACCGGGAACAGGGGCATGTAGCGCGCAGTGATCACACAATATTTAATTACCCGGACACAATGGGTTTTCGTTCAGTTCGGGGAGCTCTGAAAGGGGCTGAGAGGACCACCAAGTGGTCGACCCTTGGAACCTGATCCAGGTAATGCTGGCGGAGGGATGAAATGAGTATACATTCTTCATATGGGAAAATCGTAAACGCTTTGCAATTGGTTGTCGCAAATATAGCAGGCGGTGAGCACCACGAGTAGGTCACGAAGAGCACTGATCTCATCGACGTTCAGTGGCATGTTTCTGTGGGGAATCATAGCCTCTATAGCACCCCTTTCACAGTCGTGGCCGTTTGCTGCTGACATCACAGGCTATCTGAGTGCACTTCTTGTCATAGTTGGTCCAATCTCGGCCGTGGTGGGAAACGTTTCCATGGGCTTCCTTTCGGATTATATCGGCAGGAAAAGGGTATTTCTCATAACGATGGCCCTGTACTTCGTCGGAATTATTGTAATATCGTTTTCATTTAGCCTTTTCTCACTCATGGCAGGAATTGCTCTCTCTGAATTCGGGATTGCCGGGGAAGAGATCCCCACCATATCTCTGCTGGCAGAAGACACTGAGACGGGCAGGAGAGGTTCAGTAATAACAAACGGCATGAATTTCAGCAACATAGGCAGTGCCTTCATCGCTGGTGTTTTCATACTTATCTCAATCGGCAATTTTGACCTTTTTGTTCAGAGGCTGGCAATATTCTCCTCGGCAATTGTCCTCATGGGCATAATAGTATACTCAAGGCTGAGGCTGCCCGAATCGTACAGGTGGCTCAACGTTAACGGAAAGAAGGAAGAGGCCCTAGCTGAGGCCTCAAAGTTGAACCTGGATATGCAGCCGAATGGCTTCACCCCGCAAAAAAGAGTGAGCCCGGTGGTAAGCTACTCGGTTCTTGCTTTCATGGGCCTTTCACAATATCTTACATTCGGGCTTATGGCCTATATTGTACCCTACTATGAGTTCTCAGGTGTAACAGTGAGTTATTTGATCTTCTTTGGCCTGCTCGGCTCCTCACTTGCCGGCCCGATCGCAGGACGGCTGATATCCAGGGGCAGAAAGACATACTCCATGTTTGCATTCCTCGGGGGATTCATTTCCGTGCTGGTTATTCTTTCCGTTGTGAACTATCTCCAGAACCTGTTGATTTTCATTCCATTGCTGTTCATCAATATGGCATTCAGCGAATTCGCCTGGGCTTCAAGAACAACACTTGAGCCTGAACTGTTCACCACACGACATCGTGGAAGGGCAATAGGGTATGTCAGAATGGTACCCATGATCGCCTATCCGGCCTCCATTTACCTGTTTGCCAATTTCACCCTGTACCAGCAGATACTTTCAAACGTGATACTCTGGGGACTGGGGGTTGTTGGTGCAATAATATGGCTTCTGGCAGGGGTTGAGACAAACAATGTGGATCTGGATTATCAGTTGAGGGAGGCATAAGCTTTCCTCACATTTTTCAATCTCTCTGTCAGGACTGCCGCAGGAGCTCCAGTATGGCTTCTTTACCTCGCCTGATAAAATAGTCAGAATGTGACTCTATGCCATAGCAAAGATCCTGAAATCCAGCCAGCTTCAGATAAGTTACCGCCCTTTTCATTATGCCCGTATCCTGCCTGAATCCATATGAGTTCAGCACCAGACGGGTAAACGGTTCTCCGAAATCGTAGAGAAGTTCCGTAACGTCAATGGCCGGATCCCCGACTCTGGAATCCGCCCAGTCAAGGAGTCCGGAAATACGCTCAGTACCTGGATTATAGAGCATATTCCAGCCTCCGAAATCTCCGTGTATGAAACGCTTAGTGTAACTGAATCCAAGTATCTTGCACGCAAGTTCATCAAGAAGTGCAAGAATTTTACCCTTCTCTTCACTCTTGAAGAAACTCGCTGCGACTTCCCTGAAGGAACGGATTCGCCCCTGCATTTTTTCCTTCCACGTATCTTGAACGAATGGTTTCAATGCATCCCTGACAAGGCTGGTTTCTATCGAATGTATGGAACTCATGATTTCAGAAACCTGGCCTGCAACAACGCATCCGGAATCCCCTGCTAGTGCATCCGAGGCTTTAATGAAGGGGGTTTTGCCCACGTCCTGGTTCGTCAGCAATACTCCGTCTATGAGGGCATACGCCGCTGCTTCCAACTCTTCGTTTCCGGTGCGCCTGAAATATTCCGGTATCCGGACGGGCAGTGAACTCCTGACCACAGAGGTGATCTTCATCTCCTTTTCCAGCGCCTTCCGGCTTGAACTGTCTCTTGGCACCTTAATTACATATTCTCCATTCAGGATGAATATGTCACTGGCCCAACCTATGTCAACAGTGTCCAGGCTCTTTATTTCCAGTTCCGGGAAGAGCCTCCCTATCAGGTCTGAAATCTTTGGATCCATGGGCAATATTCCTGTCTGAGCATGTCCGTCAGGTTAAAAATCAATCTCTTGAATGGGTGACCCCCCCTTAACTTGAAAAAGATGTTATCTGAAAATGTTTTATAGGCAGAAACTCATTTCAAGGAGCCGGACTTGGCCGGGGAGTTAGGCTCTCCCTGTTACCCGAAGTCTATATGCGGGGGTGACGGCCTGTTGAGGTCAACCAGACTTCTGTCAGGCCCTGTGGAATCAGTGACGTTCTGTCCCTTCGGATCGAAGGTTTACGTGCTCAGGATTGAAGGAACCCGAGTTCGTAATCTGCCAGGAGAATCCGTCAGGACCGGAAGGGAGCATCGGTATCCTGGACTCTTGATGCTGAAGGGGTGCGGGATCGAGAAGAAGCAGGGGCAACCTGGCAGGACATCTGGCCCGATGCAGGCGAGTCCGGCGTTTCACCCTTTAACTCAATGGAAGCTGGAGAAATGGCAACCAAGGAATTCAAGATAATTCAAGACCCTGTGAACGGGCCTGTTAAAATTTCCAGCGATTTTCAGAAGATAATGGATTCCCAGGAATTCCAGCGCCTGAGATATATCAAGTCCCTTGGCCTGTGCAATCTTGTTTTTCCCGGAGCAAACCACACCAGATTTGAGCATTCTCTCGGTGCCATGCACCTGGCAAATCTCTTTTCAGAGGCACTCAACATCGATCAGAAAGAGCTAGTGATGGTTTCTGCACTATTGCATGACGTGGGGCACCCCCCGTTGAGCCACAGCAATGAAGACATATTCAGGGAGATCACAGGCATGGATCACCTGGAGGCTGGCCTTGGCATCATTACGGGTTCAGGCATCTTCGATGAAAGTTCACTGCCCGGAATACTGGAATCCATCGGGATAGATCCTTCTGACGTTGCATCTGTCCTGAAGGGGGACAGGAACGATCTAAGGCTCCTTTCCAGGATGGTTAGTGGGCCCATTGACGTGGATGAACTGGACTACATGAGGCGCGACTCACTATACTGCGGTGTCCAGATTGGTAACGTGGATCACCGAAGGGTATTCAATGTAGCCCAGAAGCACCACAATGACATAGTGATCGAGGAGAAAGGCCTGGGAACCCTGGAGTCGATCCTCATCGCGAGGATACTGATGTATAGCACAGTTTATTTCCATAAGACATCAAGAATTGCCCAGATCATGACTGGATACGTGATAAGGGAAAACCGGGAGATGTTAACAAACCCCTTCTTCATGGATGACACAGACCTTTTCCACATCCTGAAATCTTTGAAGGAAAACCGCATTGCCCGGGCTATAATGCAGAGGAATCTGTTCAAGCCCGTTGCCAGAGTCCCATACTTGAAGGAAACTCACAGGGAACTGGCTGAAATTCTGGACAACAGGGATGATCTCGGGGAAACGGACTACATAATTGATGTTATCCCTCCTGTGGATTTCACCGGGCCGGGCAGGGTCAAGTCAGATCTGCGCGTTCTGAAAGCCGAAGGCAGCACGGAAATAACTGAGGTATCGCCACTCATAAGGGCCCTCAGGGAAACACTCGAAAACCGGCATATTATGGTTTCAGCGGCACCATGGGCAATTGAAAGCGTGAAATCTGCCATTAAGGGCCTCATAGGTCACTAATGAAGCTGTTTTCTCATTCTGAATGCCCCTTTCGATCCCCTGAACACTTCATGATAGTATGAGGGCATGTGAGAGATGATTTTGTATCCATGCTTGATGTAGAATCCAATCGCTTCACGGTTCTCGTCTCTGACCTCCAGTATGGATACCTTGAATTCCCGCTGCTTCATCTGTTCTTCGATGCGTTCCATGAGTGCTGAACCAAGACCTGTTCTCTGGAAATCAGGATCCACCGCAATGCTTTCCACAGCCGCTGTTGTTCCATCAAGGGGTAACGCAATGGCATATCCGGAAATTCTTCCATCCTCTTCCGCGATGATGGAGAAAGAATCCTTCATGTGGAATATTCTCCTCAACATTGCTCTTGTGTACGGACCGACCGGAAATGCCCTCTTTTCAAGTTCAGCAAGACCATCGAGATCTCCGGGTTGATAGCTCCTGAAAATCAAAGCATGAGGAAATCTGTTGGTTGATATTAGATTTACATCAGGGCTGTGCCAATAGAGAACCACCCATATATTTTGCCCGGTACCCTTAGGCATTTTTGTCTCTGGTAAATTGAAACTCAAATCATCTAATAATCGTGAAAGGCAGACCCGATAACATTTATAGCACCAAGAACGATAATTGGGGGATATCTACATGACCAGAGTGATGGCAACAGGAGTGTTCGACATACTCCACATGGGACATATTCATTACCTCATCGAATCCAAAAAGCTGGGAGATGAACTCCTGGTGGTAGTTGCTAGAGACAGCACTGCTCTTCACAACGGAAAGACCCCACTCTTCGACGAGGATTCAAGGCTTGCCATAGTTTCCCAGCTTAAACCTGTGGACAGGGCCATTCTTGGACACGAAGGGGATATTTACAGGACTGTGGTGGAGAACTCTCCCGACATTATAACACTGGGTTACGACCAGACTTTTGATGCTTCCAGGATAGAGGAAAAATGCAGGGAGCTTGGCTTGAGCACAAAAGTCATCAGGGTATCCCGGTTCGACGGGAAGAGATTCCAGAGCAGTTCAGAAGTGAGAAAGAAGCTCTATGAACTCATAGAAGGCCAAATTTGAATTTTCAGGGAATATAAATTGGAAAAGTCCATATTTTAATCACGTATTCTATTTCAGGGAGTTGCCTCAGTTTGAAAATTTCGGATTCTGTTGAAAGAATAGATGGCACAATGGCGCACGTTTATGTCGTCAGGCACGGCGGGAAGGTCGTTCTAGTGGGTGCTGGAATGAAATCTTCTGCCAGGAAGATCATAACATTCTTAGAAGAAAATTCTGAGAAACCGGATGCAGTGTTGATTACTCATTATCACCCGGATCATATAGGCGGGCTCGCGAAAATCGTGGAACACTACAATCCTGCCATTTATGCTTCAGGACTGGAAATCGGGGTAATTTCAGGGAAAGAGAAACTGGAACCGGCAAAATCAATGCTCTCAAAGTTCGTGGGTGCTGTTAGCAGGCACGAACCGGTGGATGGGGTGAAAGATCTCGATGCCCTCCCCTTCGAATGGATAAAGGTTATGGACACACATGGCCACACTCCCGGAAGCACCTCCTTCCTTTACGAGCCGGAATCAATGCTTTTCGTGGGTGACGCTGTTACGGTGAAGAACAATGCCACTTCCATCAACAGACAGTTCACGCTGGATATTGCTGAGGCAGAAAAATCAAGAGAAAAAATACTTTCAATGAAGGGGAGCACAGTACTGCCTGGACACGGCGAGCCTCTCAGGATCCAATAGAGTCCCGGATCTCCCCGAATGTGGTCTCAATAACTGCAAGTGCGTCATGAGGGTGGATGCTCTCCTCACTCTTTGATTCAACATATATTTCTGTTGAATCCGGAAAATCCCGGTATCTCTTCACTGCTTTGTAAGCGATTTCCCTGACGATGTCTTCAACAAACTTGGGGTTCTTATGTGCGTTGTATACAAGTTTTCCCTCATCTATTCTCTTTAGCAGTGAATAAAGGGAACCTCCAAGCACCTCCTCAGCGAGGGATATCAGTTCATCGGCTTCCACTGATTCTCCGCCGGGAACCTGTACCTTGAGGGTTACAAGGTTTCTCTGGTTGTGGGTGATAGACGGGATCTTCGAAAGAAGTTCCTCATTTCCGGGGAATTCCGGCGAGATGAGTGATCGGGTGGTCTCCATTGCACAGGGGCAGGCATTTATGCCCTGGACAACCACTCCAACATACTTGTCCAGTTCTTCTCTGTTTCTGGAGCGTGCTTCACCGAGAATCTTGTAGTTCATTATTATGGGAAGATTTCTTTCACTTTTCTTCTCAACAAGGTAGTCTGCAGATATCTTCACATTGCATTTTGTAGAATAATCCAGTTTCTGAAGTGTTTTTGAGGCGATCTCTGAACTCAACTCCTCAATGCTGGGTACAACTTTCCGTGAGAGTATGATCTCGTTTATTGCCTCAATTTTCCTGGAAAAATCTGCACCTTTTCTGCTTGCGGGCAAATCAACGTATATATCGATCACGGTCAGGAGGTCTATCTCCCTGTCATTCCTTTTGACCCTGACTGGAAATTTGATGCCCTTCACTCCAACTCTGCTGACTGGTATGGAGTATGTGGGTTTGCCCGCCTGAACATCGATAAAATCTATCAACTGGTTGGTCCTCTTTTCCTCGTTTCTTCTTCGTATCTTTGCTGGATGGTTGCTTCAAGTTCCTTGTACTTGTCCTCAAGAGTCTTCTGCTGCTTTTCCAGGGTCTTGATCCTGATTTCACTGAGTTCCTTCTGTTCAGATAGCTCGTCAATAAGCTTCTTCCTGTCTTCGACCTGATAAAGAATATTTCCCACAGTCTTGTAGACAGGTGTATCTGAGCCAACTCCTTCAAGTTCTTTCAGTGTCTTGTCGAGCTCCTTAATCCTGACATCCAACTGGTATTTCTGGTTGGCAACCTGCTCTATCTGAGATTCCATTTGCTGAGCCTGTCTGAGCTGATTTTGAATATATTGACTGAGATTTGGTTCCATTACTCTAATTCCTCCATTAAGTCCTTGACTACTTTGAACCACCTGGTTAACGATCCCGTGGCGGCTCTCAATGCAACTGTATCTGGAGAAGATATATAAATGTAAAAACGGGAATCGTCCTCTTCAATTCTTGTCACGGATCTTCCTACATTATCCGTGACGTCCGGCCTGATTGCCTGAATGTATGTGTTGTACCTCTTCTTATCCAGGCTAATGGACACCTCGAATTTCATTGGTATCTGTAAAGCTGTATTCCTTATAAACAGGTAGTAGTGGCCACAAAAATGCAGCTCAGGAGGTTCATCGAAACCTTAAAGTTCTTTGCAACGTTAGAGCGGACGGGCTCGTGGCCTAGTCTGGATAAGGCACCGTCCTTCTAAGTCGGTGATCGTGGGTTCGAATCCCACCGGGCCCGCTTTCAATAGCGTTTGAAAAACTTTATTATCGTATCCTCATTATAACTTTAATTTCACATGGCAAAGGAGAAATATGGGGACTTGAGAAAAAATGATGGATCTTAAGACACTATGGTAACCTATCCTCCATGAGATTTGACCATACAACATAGTTATGATTTGCGCTGACATAGAAATCGTACATTGTAAAGGTGCCAAGTTCAATCGAAATTGAGTGAACCTCATAGTAGTGGTGATTGAAAATGTCGAAGATAGTGTCGTTACTAGTCAAATTCTGCGCCTGAATGTAACCATGATTGGTCCAGATGTCCTGATCACCTGCGACCTTTAGATATCCATTTATTACGTATATTTCCGAGTGCTGGGTTATGAATACTGCTTCGACAGTTCCCGGTTCACGTTGATTAGACGTGAAATTGTAGGTCATTACACTGTCGCCAATGCTCACGTTCTCAGCGTATTCCCTTGTATAATTGGATAAAAGAACCGGGGCTAAAGCATACACGCATGAGTTTGGGTTCTGCTGAACTGCGATGAAAGTTGTGCTGAACGAGTACCCCCTACCATTGTAAGGGATGGAGAAGCTCCCGCTACCAGGGCTGGGTTCGTACCAGAGTGTGGTGGAATAGTAATCATAAGGAATCGAGAAAGAATGAGATCCGTCGCTCACTGTGAATGATATGCTTGAACCTGCGCTTGCACTCTTCGAATTGCCGTCAAGCTTCACACTCCACGTCTGCCCTGATGGCAATCCTGATTCACTGAACGTCGCTGAATATGTTACGGTCGGGGAGAAGCTGATAGATTGCGTGTACGAGGTGGTTCCAAGATTTATGTCCCCGATGGATGGGCTTGCGCTATATCCTGTTGGGTCCCCTATGGAGTATGAATATGACGTATTTCCGAATACGTCAAAGGTAATGCTTGATCCAGATGTTGATGCGCTTTCAGAGCCACCCGGTCCTGTAAGGGTAGCAGACCATGTCTCTCCGTAGACATTGCTCGTTTTACTGAAAGTTATGCTATTGAGTGAAAGGTTTGCCCATGTGCCGCCAGTGCTGCCATCTGCAGGGGGTACTGTTTGGGCGCCGTATGAGGATGAGGGGACCTCAAGTTTGTAAGTTGAACTTGGATTGGAAAAGAACCTGTAGTACCCGTTAGAATCTGTGTGTAATATGTAATTGTTCCCGCTTGAAGACGCAAGCATTATCTCTTGATTAGCAGCCGGATTGCCATTGGAATTGATATATCCCTGAATAGTGTAGGCAGGGAGTGCAGGTATAACAATTGAAGCATTTGCACCTTCATAGACATTCCCTAATGCATCATGCTGATAGTAATTGGCCCCCCCTATAGTTATTGTGCCTCCCGTAGAGAAATCTTCGATCGGAATTGTTTCGTAAACAAGCATTAAGCTGCCGAAGACATCATATCCACCATCTACAGATTCCAGTGGAACAGACCAGATCCCATTTGTTTGAGTCGTATCATTCAATCGGAAATTCTCGTAAACTGAACCGTTTCCAGTCACGCCTGGATTGTTGTCGTAAACACCTGATAGAGCGACCATATCTTGAACCACCCTATAACCGCCAGCAAGGGAACCTACTTTAGGGATCAATCCAAACCCATCGATGAGGAAATTTTCCTGCGCCTGTGTAACTGTTTCTCCCTTATAGTTTGGGCCAGTGACGTTGATGCCCGAATTTGCGTTGAGAGAAGTGTTCACCTGAACATCGAGACTTGATTGGGCAAAGCCCTGGGTTTGCACTGATTCGTGCGTATAATAGGGATAAATCGAATAGTCAAGAGGAGGATCCCGCGGAACATTACTATTCTTCCATTCTCCTGCTGAAGAGATAGCCACAGGTATCTCAATCTGTACTGTCCATTGATGTGCCACATTTAGAAGGGAGATTTCCTCAGCTTGTAAAGAAGATGGATTGCTTGCCGATAAGTATAACGCATTGGGTTGCATAAAAGATGAGTTAGTGGAATCACTTGCACCGGCACCGACATCTGGTAGCCATAAGGGATTAGCGGTATTTCTGATGTATGTAGTCAAATAAAATGTATCATTTCCATAAGTGTGTTGCATAATTCAATAGGCATGCGTCATCTCCCTCATGATGTTGTAATATTGCACCTTCAGGGCAATCTCCTGAGCAATATAATCAAGCCTCACAGCCTTGATCACTTCACCCATGGTTCTCTTGAGGCCTGAAAAATATATCTCCACGTTCCACCTCTTTCCATAATTCACGGATTCCTTCCACTCTTTCTCCGACGTTTTATGGATCTGTCTGACGATCCCTGCCCTTGTTCTTGATCCTCGTGATCTTGTGGAGGCATTCTTCCTTGGAGGGATCGCTGTCCTCGATCCAAAGAGGTTGAATATACCCTTTGAGTCGTATCCCTTGTCTCCGAATATCCTCATTATTCTGTTCTTGACAGATTCCAGTATCTTCCTTCCTGCCTTTGCATCATGAACATGCTCGTCTGTGATTGCGAATGAGATCACCGACACATCATGTATGGATATGACGGCATGGAGCTTGCTCCATCCCCTCCTCTTCCTGTGCCACTTTGATCCGAGATAATCACCCCTTATGGTGATCTTGAAGCCTGTGGAATCAATGGCACATTCCAGAGGCTTTCCCGTAGTATCGGGCAGTTTTGGTACAATCTTCCTGATCCTCCTGAATATGCTGGTATAACATATCGATCGGATTCCGGTGACCCTTGCAAATATGCGGGCAAGTCCCTCAAGCGATCTGAAAGGCACACTGTAAGTTGACCTTAACTTTGCCAGGAATGTTATGAATGCATTGGGTGTCTTGAAGGGACGCCCTCTCTTGCCATGGTTATTTTCATTGAGCAGCGTCTTCCAGTCCATGAAAAAGGTGGGGTCCATCAGGTCCTCGACACGGTTCACCAGCGATCTGTTATAACGATCATGTCGCCTGTTTGAACCGACCCAATATCTTCTTGTGCTTCTATTCCCTTCAGCTGTGATTGGTTTTGGTGTCATACAAGCCAATCACTCCCCTGTATTTCTATACAGGGGAATTATGCAACACACTTCATTTCCATTATAACCTGCATATCCGTAGTATGTCGGTTCTGAACTGGCTGTTGCTCCTGCTGCAACATGTGAAAGGTTAACGAATAATAAAATGGACATTACAAACAAAGCTGCTATAATCAGCGACCTAGTCTTGGTACGAATATGATTCATTTCAATTTCCTCCCTGATTAACAACAAGACTTACAGTATCACTTACTTTTTCAGAAAGCCCCTCCAGGGTTATGATAACATCAAAGACTTTCTTCATTGGCACAGCATATGGTGAAGTAACATAGAATTGGGCAGAGTAACTAAATTTGTAGGTTTTCTTAGCCATTAAAGGGAAAAAGGAATGAGGCTCATTTTGAAAAGAAAGTTGAGATGATGCATGGCCATTATTTGAAAATGATAGGGCATAGGCCTGCTTGTTAGAATAGGATATGTTTGTCCCAAGTTGAGTCGCGGCTTCAAGGTTTACCGCAGATAAATTTGAGGTACCACTCGAGTTTAAACTTATTTCGACGGAGGATGGGTGAAGATCGTAGGCGAGTTCACCGTAAAACCCAAAATTAACCATCTCTACCAGGGTATCCTGATGGACTGTGTTTAATTCCTGAACAAGCTCCCCGGGCCCCATGAACAACGACAATGTTGAAACCTTATAACCTAACTGTGAAATTGTGGCGTTTGCCCATGTTTGATTGAAGAAAGGCGTGTCATTAGTATAATGGCCAACGATTCCGTCAAAATTTATGGTATTCGATCCATTGAAAACATCAATTTTTGGATCGTTGTTGATATAATAGATCGAGGGTATAATGGCACTTACCACTACTACCACAGATGCGATAATTGCAATTTTTTTTCTTGAATTTAATATTCATATCCCCTCAAGATTTCATGTGTTGTTTTATATTAATATTTTGTATAAGTCGACATTGTCAGGATTTAGTTGATTCTTTCAGGATGTGCAGGGCACAATAGAAAGCATGAAATATGATGTGGATATTCTATTACATGCGACTGAGGAAGGCGCCATACACTGAGTTCAGGAGAGTTTCCACATCTCTTGGCGATTATGCCTCCAGTGGCTTCCCTTGCCCTGAAATAGGCTTCTAATTTTTCCATTTGGGATGCGTTCATTCTTTCCATGGTTATACCACTGTCAAAATGCTCTTAAGCTTAACCCTATTGGAAAGGAAAATTAGACCGAATCCTTGGTATTTACTCACAATGTAGTGTTTGACTGGCTTAAAACTCAAAAATGAGTAGCCAAAAACTGAAGATTTTTGGAGTTAGTATCAGGGAAATTTGAAATTCGTGTGCGTCTAAAACGTGTGCGTGGTATTACACATCTAATTATTCCTCCAGTAAACAGGATGAGGCACTCTATCCCAAGGACTGACTCCCAGAATGGGATAGTATCCCAATAACAGACTCACAAGGAGGCAACCCGGATAAGGGCATAATAGATGGGGACAGAGAGGAATAGAAAAAAGGGAAGCACATGGGAGGATTGGAAGCCCAAATACAAGGTCCCGGAGGTTCAAAAATGATACTGATAAAAGAAAGAGGATTTCCAAAAACCCACCACCGAAACCTTTTTTCATGACCCCATGATCAAATATCATGAACCTGCTGCAGACAGGATTATCTGAACTTTACAGGAATGTCGAGAACCTTGGCGATCCTCTTTCAGGCATAGGGGATCGCATAGATTTTGAAAGGATCCGGTCGATCCTGACCGACCTGTATGAAAACGACACGGAGAAGGGAGGCCGACCGAATTATGACCCAGTACTCATGGTGAAAATATTGCTGCTGCAGCAGTGGTACAACCTATCCGATCCACAGATAGAGAGAGATCAATGACCGCATCTCTTTCATGAACTTTCTCGGATTTCCTGAGAAATTACCGGACAGGAACACCATCTGGTACTTCAGGGAACGCCTGTCCAAAACAGGAAAGGACAGGCTTGTTTTCAACGAAATCCGCGATCAGATCATGGCGAAAAGGATCAGGGTAAAGAAGGGAACTATGCAGGACGCCTCTTTCATTGAATCAGATCGGGGAGAATACGGCAGGCCCAGGGGAAAGGATGCCAAGACCCGCAGATCTAAGGACGGTACATCTGCAACAAAGAATCATGAGCATCATTTCGGGTACAAGCAGCATTCACTCACAAATGAGATCAAGATAATAGAGAAATTATCTGTGACACCTGCAAACGTACATGATTCACAGATTGATCTTTCCCTTCCCGGAATCGTATGTTACCGGGACAAAGGGTACTTTGGCTCAGAGTGCAAGGGAGTCAACGGCACAATGGATCGATCCGTGAGAGGCCACAAACTCCCAATGAAGAGTATCCGCAGGAATCTCAGGATATCCCGCATTCGATCGCTGGTTGAACATCCATATGCCTTCATGAAGCGCATGTTCAGGTTTGCACACACCATGGTCACAACCGTTCAGAGAGTCAGGGTCAAGACATACTTCACTGCCATGTGCTATAACCTTCTCAGAGCAAGATTTCTTGATCGGACAGCGTGAGCGCTAGAAATCTATAAGAAAATTGAGGGAAAACATGGTGAAATACATCATGTTTCACTGAATTCCCGGCATAATGAGCTTATTTTCCTGAATTGTTAAAGATATCAAGTTAAAGTGAGTGGTTTTGGGAAAACCTCGAAAATTAAAAATGGATCGCAAAAGGTCCAAGATTGTCTTGATTAGAAGGAATATGGCAACCATCAGGGAGACCATAATAAATGCGACAATGGGAAGGGCCCAAATGCCCATTGAGGCAGAGATGGAAATCATCGAAGCAAAGAAGCTTGAGAATATGCCGTTAATGGTTGACAAAATGGTCCCGAATACTCCAAGTGCCGCACTCACGATGGACTTAACGAAACTTTCAGCCCCAGAGAGGACTTCTCCCTGAAACCATGTTGCGGCATAGCCTATGGTGTGGTTATAGAACCATGTCAGTCCATTGTATACCCCTTGTCCAATTCCGCTAAAAAATGAGAATATACCTATTTAGACCAACTCGTTTGCAATTTCAGACATGGAAAGGATGCCATAGACCCCGGCCCCTGTAATGCCCATAACCAGCACAAGAAGAGGTAGAGACCATATTCCATAAGTCTCAAGTGAGGTTTTGCAAAGTTCTCAAAGACAGCTTGGAAACCTCCACCAATCTGACTGAATATGGATGTGATGGAACCGTCAATAAGTCCGAAAATCCCATTCATGGCAAATTGGAAAATCTGTGAAAAAAATGTCAGGATAGAGAGTGCCATGGGGTGCCCTCTACTTTCCAATTTTCTTGATTTCTTTCAAAGCCCTTATTTTGGCTTCCTTGAAACCCCAAGAATATGGTCCATATTTTGACTTGGTTCTCCTCTTTCCTTTGGATTTCTCTGTGCCAATTAGGGCGTTTTTTCTGTCTATGACTCTGTCTTCATCAGTGATTTTTTTACCCATTTAATCATCTCAAAAATAAAGGGGAGATTGACTCCTTATGCATCCTCTTCGGCTCCAAGGATGTCCTTCTCTACGCCATAAGCATCGAAAAAGATGTAGATCAGGAATCCAGCCACACCAAGTGTCAGAACCAATCCAACTGGAGCCCAGACACCATAAGTCGATGAGACAGAGAAGCCCCAAGACTGGAATACCTGCATGATGCTTGAGCCGATTCCTCCGAATATATCCCCCATCAGGTTGTTTATGCCTGTGAAGATACCTCCAAGGAATTTTAGGAACAGATTCCAGATTCCGTTGAAAATTGAAGCCCCGGAAATGGTTGTGCTCGTGGTGTTGCCAGTTGAGGCAAGGACAAGATGGGCCAGCATTGCTTTAAGCATCAGTTTCCACCCCTCTTCATGAAGTTCCTTGAATGCATCCATGCGGCCGAATAGACAAGGACTGCAAATACGAAGAGATATCCAGCCGTCATGAAAATCGCTAAGGGATTTCCATTGCTGACGGGCACAATGACAAGTTCTCCGAAATTACTTGCGCTCCCGGCTATGCCTCCGATGATTCCACCGAATATGATGGCGACAAGGAACCTAGAGAATAAGGTCCAGAATCCTCTTCCTGCCGGAGTGAACATCTCGGTTATGGCCCAGAAAAGCCCACCTACGAATAAGGCAAAAGCCCCGATTCCCTGCGAGATATAGTAAACGTGCCCGGAAAAGCCAAAGCTTGGCTTTGAGAAGAGCAGAGCCGACATCACAATGATTAAGGCAGACCCGAAGGCGAGTGCCCCAACTGACATCTTCTTATGTGAGATTTTTCCATACAGTGTTTCGGCCATCATCTCCTACCTCCTTTCTTATCAATTCTGTTTTTCTGCATTGTCCTGTTGCCTCCAGACTTCTTTGGTGTTTTTCTCCTAATGACTTCCCGTGCCTTGTTCACTTTTACGTCTATGTGTGGAATGGCCAAGAATCCGAATAGGAAAAGCAGACTGCCACCAAAGGCATAAGCGGCATTTTCGCCAACGAGATACCATGGTTGGCTCTGGGATGTCCCTATGACATAGGCAGAGAAGGCGAATGAAGATGAATTGACATTCTGGATTTCCAGTATGAGGACATCTGTGCTATTTTCTGTCAGCATGGCCGGGTTCAGAGTGAAAGAGATGTTTGTTGTTCCGTTATGGCCCGTAGCATTTTCCGAAAGAAGCGGAGTGAACGTAAGAAATGTTCCATTTGCAGAATTGGAATATGTGCCGAATCCCAGAATTGCTGTCAGATTGGATGCAGGGCTTATGAATGCGTCATAGGCATTGACAGAGTGCTCAGTTAACTGATTCATTGAGATGTTGCTGATAACATAGTCAGTCGCATAGTTGGCAGATATTGAGGTATTGTTGGCCCCTGCTACCAGATAAGAGTTACTGACGGATGCAGTCCCATTTATAAGACTAAAGGGCAGTGCTGTATTGATTCCGTTATGCTGTCCCAATGCGGCAAATGCGGCTTGATTGGCATACAATTGAGATGTCCCATGCCCAGAGATTCCCTGAGACAGGGAAGTCCCTATTGGCAATGCCAAAATAGCCACAAAAACCGCAAGGAAGCTGAAAAGCGTGAACCTTTTCAATTTTTGTTTAGGTTTTTCAGTGATAGTTCCACCTACCTTAATTTTGGTAGCAACTCAACAATATATATGGTAAGGCTCTATTGAAAGATTAAAAAATCGCTTGGAGAGGCAGTATTTTCACAGATAAGTTAGGTCTTGAGCTAAAGCCTGTCTTTAGAAAAATGATACTATAGTATCAAAAATGTTAGACCATCCAATATAACTAAATCGGAAGGTTTGGATTGGAGTGACCCCCTTTTCATATTTATAGAGGGGTTGACCGACATGAAAGGATTGGGTGCATCCATAGCAAAAAGGTATTTAAAGACAGATAAATTGTAAGGTCAATGGTATTAGTTGAAAAAATTATCTAAAAAATGGCCGCTCTTCCCCTAAAATAGCCTCTCCAAAAAGAAAAACTGCAAATTCGGATCAGAAATCGTCTATTAGGGAATAGGAAATACACGCATTTTCAGAAAAAAACACAACGCTATTCCGTTTGAATACCACCGGGCCCGTTCCATTAAACATTTTTCCAGTTTTCATCTAAAAATGTTATTGCATTCTGCATTTTCAGGAAGACGCCAACAGGAAAAATGACTTTTTATATCACAATCCGCATGGTTATACGAATTGAGTGAGGAAGAGGGTCTTTTTTTTGTTGTTCAGAAACACAAAGCAACTGCATTGCACTATGATTTCAGGCTTGAGATTGGCGGAGTGATGCCTTCCTGGTCCATACCCAAAGGCCCGACTCTGGACAACAAAGTGAAACGCCTTGCCATGGTAACTGGTGATCATGATTTGGAATATCGCCATTTCGAAGGAATTATTCCTGGCGAAAGATACGGAGCGGGTGTAGTTATGATTTGGGACGAAGGAGTTTACAGGCCCGAGTTGGAAGTTGAAAAAGGCAAAAGGAAGGAAATCTTTGATATCAAAGAAGCACAAGATATTGCATCTCAGGGCTTGAAAGAAGGTAACATGAAGTTTCGCCTTTACGGCAAGAAACTGCAAGGTTCTTTCGCCCTGGTCAGAACCAGGGGCATGGGTGGAAAGAATTCATGGCTTCTGATCAAACACCGTGACGGATACTGCATAGACGGATATGACGCGAATGATTACGATGTTTCAGCAGCCAGCGGGCTTTCTTTTGAGGAAATAGCCCAAATGAGTGGCGGTCAGTCTCCCGATTCACAGAAAGAACATTGAGGCAATGTCTGAGGGTGTTTGACTGAATTTCTGCAAAACTGCAGCCTCGCAGCATCAGAAAATGCGGGCGAAATTCGTAAATCTGCGTATGGGATAAAGGTTTTTTACCAATTCAAACTAGTTTTTTACAGGTGTTATTCTTGCAGGAATTGAAGAACAAAACCCTTTTGGACGCCTATAAACAAATGCTTCTCATAAGGAACTATGAAGAAGAACTGCAGAAGGCGTACTGGGAAGGAAAGTCTAGTAAAGAGTCTCCATTTGACATTTCCGCCGGCCCTGTCCCCGGTGAAATGCATCTCTCAATGGGCCAGGAACCTTCGGCTGTGGGTGTAAACATGCATCTGAAGAACGAAGACGCGGTTTTTGCCCCCCACAGGCCCCATCACATAGCTATTGCAAAGGGGGTTGACCTGAACAGGATGACCTCTGAGATTTTCGGCAAAGCAGACGGACTAGGTAAAGGGAAGGGTGGGCACATGCACCTTTTTGATCCGTCGGTCAGGTTTTCATGCGGGGGTATAGAGGGAGGAACCTGGCCACAGGCAGTGGGAGCAGCCCTGGCTTTCAAAATGACCGGGAAGCCCAATGTCGCTGTAGCTTTTGGCGGAGAAGGCGCAGTAAATCAGGGAACATTCCACGAAAGCCTCAATCTTGCTTCTGTCTGGAAACTTCCTGTCGTTTTCATGATCGAGGACAACAAATGGGCAATATCTGTTCCGAAGAAAGTGTCAACTTCTGTGGAAAGGAACAGTGACAGGGCAGTTGCATACAATATGCCGGGACATTTCGTGGCGGACAATGATTTGGAGGAACTTTACAGGGTTGCTGGTAAGGCAATAGAAGACGCAAGAAGTGGAAAGGGGCCTTCACTGATAGAATTCGAAACATACCGTTATGCAGGCCACTTCGAGGGCGATGCTGCAGCATACATAAGTGACGAAGAGAAGGACGCCATCAGGAAGAAGGATCCAATAACCAGAGTCAAGCAAAAACTTCTGTCACAGGGCTTGTTGTCCGAGGCAGAGGACGGCAAGATACACGAGGAAGTGAAGAAAAAAGTTGCAGACGCCATAGGCCATGCGAAATCGGCAAAGTACCCTGAGCCGGAGAGTGTTCTCGAAGGCGTGTTTGGAGGTGTATAAAATGGCTGAAAGACGACTGCCAATGAGTATGGCAATGATAGAGGGGATATCTCAAAGGATGCAGAAAGACAACAACGTTTTCGTAATGGGGGAAGACATAGGAAAATACGGCGGTATTTTCGGGGCAACCACTGGTTTGCTTGACAAGTTCGGTCCGGACAGGATCAGGGACACACCCATATCTGAATCCGCCTTCATCGGGACGGCAATCGGGGCGGCTTCAATGGGCATGAGGCCTATCGCCGAGCTCATGTTCATAGATTTCATCGGGGTGGCTTTCGACCAGATCATAAACCACATGGCCAACATACATTACATGTCAGGCGGTTCCGTATCGCTTCCTCTGGTGATTACAACTGCAACCGGCGGCGGATACGGAGATGCGGCACAACATTCAAAAGTGCTCTATTCAACGGTTGCCCACATACCCGGCCTGAAAGTGGTAGTTCCGTCCAATGCCCATGATGCCAAGGGCTTGATGATCTCGGCAATAAATGACGATAACCCCGTCATCTACATGTTTCACAAAGGACTGATGGGGCTCAAATGGATGCCCTATCCGGAAACAACAATCAATGATGTCCCGGAGCGTGAATACGAGGTACCCATAGGAAAGGCGGAAGTGGTGAGAAAGGGAGACGACGTTAGCATAATCACCATTGGAAAGAACGTGCATGATGCTCTGGCAGCAGCCGAAGAACTGAATTCCAGAGGGATAAAATGCGAGGTAGTTGACCTGCGGTCCCTCAAGCCGCTTGACAGGGATGCCATCACAGCCTCGGTTAAGAAAACAGGGAGACTGGTGGTAGTGGATGAGGATTTCATGAGCTACGGGATGAGTGGTGAGGTTATAGCCACTGCAGTTGAGAATGCAATGGAGTACCTTGATGCACCGGTCAGGAGGGTCACTTCTCCTGACACTCCGGTTCCATACAGCAGGCCACTGGAGAATTTCTTCCTGCCAAACAAGGAAAAGATTGTTAGGGCAGTGGAGGAAATCGCGAAATGAAAGTTGTGGTTCCACAGTTGTGGGACTACGAAAAGTATGGTCCCGGAAATGTGGTGGAGTGGTTCAAGGAAGAGGGTGAGGAGACCGGTGAAAGCGACCTTCTCTGCCAGATAATGGTAGTGAAGGCCATCAATAATGTCTACAGCGGGATAGCCGGAACAGTCAGTAAAATCATGGCACCCATAGGTGCTGAGGTAAAGCCCGGTGACGAGCTTGCTGAGATAACGGAAATTTCCGCCGAGCCAAAAAAAGAAATCCCGGGCAGAGTGACCCGCATCGCCAGCACTTCCACGGGGAGGATTCGTGCGACACCTTCGGCAAGGAGGATTGCCAGGGAGAAGGGTATTGATATTGATGGAATAAAGGGAACAGGGAAAGGTGGCACAATAACCGGAGAAGATGTACTGGCTTCAGGGCCATCCGGATACGAAAAGGCCCGTGTCCCTCAAGAGGAATACAGTGCCAGAGCGTTGACCGGATTGAGGAAGGCTGTTTCTGACACGATGATGAAAAGCATTGCTGGATCCGCCCAGTTGACACTTCACACCAGTGCTGATGTCACAGAGCTCTTTGCACTCAAAACCAGCATGCTATCCGACAGCAACATAAGCTACAACGATCTCGTATGCTATTTTACATTGAAAGCGCTTGCCGACCACAAGTATATGAACGCCCACCTTGTTGAGGGCCGGGAAATCCGGGAATTCAAGAATATAAACATTGGCATTTCTGTCCAGACAGATGAAGGCTTGTACTCCGTTGTGGTCAAAGATGCAGGGAAGAAGGACCTAAGCGACCTCGGGAAGAGCATAGGCAACCTTGTTGAAAAGGCACGCTCAAGAACATTGTCTGTTGAGGAATTAACAGGTTCAAGTTTCACCGTGAGCAATCTGGGCATGGTTGGAATAGATCACTTTACTCCCATAATCAATCCGCCCGAAATAGCAATACTTGGAGTTGGTTCAATCAGGGACAAGCTCGAACTGACCAAGGGCGGGGTTGAGTTCAGGAAGGAAATGGGCCTTAGCCTGACAATCGACCACAGGGCTGTTGACGGGTACAACGCTTCGCTATTCCTGAACCGGCTGAAGGAAATCCTGGGGAGCCCCCGGGAATTCCTTTGAATTATTCATGCCTTATGGACCTGCGACTGATTCTTGACGGAAAGAATACTCCTGAGTACAATATTGCAGCAGACGAAAGCCTGTTCATCCTGCACTCCGGCGGGGCAATACCTCCCACAGTCAGAATATGGGGACTTTCACGCTCGGCAGTAATGCTTGGCCGATTTTCAAAGGTAGGGGAAACGACACATAAGCATGAAATGGGGAATCTGGGAATTCAGGCAATAAGGAGGTTCACGGGCGGAGGTGTCACATTCAACGATTCAGAAGGAGACATTGGCTGGGCGTATGTTAGGGACTTAGAAGAAATAACATAAACAATTATGGGTCTATTCTTGGCTTGATTTTATAGTTCCATTCACCGTGGAAATCCGATTTCTCTATTGCAATCGAATTAAATTCTTCATCAGTTACCCTTAT
>OFHE01000007.1_pt1 | contig 37142 bp, 41 predicted proteins | sample 1521981 | NCBI WGS metagenome assembly OFHE01 (sample SAMEA2464839, study PRJEB22497) | soil metagenome | biome: Grassland; feature: Farmland; material: Clay | place: Australia | collected 2013-02-01 | depth 1.4 m
CTGCAGCCATGGCGCTGTGTTCACTCTCCACTTCCACATATCTGGAGTCTAGCTCACGATTTGCTATCATGTCGGCGAGTTTCTCAACAATTGTTGTCTGCGGCGTAATGGGATAAGCAGAAATGAAACGGACCCTCGCGAGCTTGACTCCTACTGCAACAGCTTCGTTTCCGGTCATTATTGCATTGTATTTCTGAACAGTCCTGATCATGTCACTCACCAGCCTCCATTACCATATCGATGGAATTCTGCGGGCATTCGTTTGCACAAATGCCGCATCCCTTGCAGTAATCATACTCTATAACAGGAACTTCCATCCTGGCAATTCTTTCGCTGGGAGAATCGTACTTTCCAATCTCATCGTATGAAATTGCATCATCCGGGCAGAATTTCCAGCATATCATGCAACGGATGCAGCTACTGTAATCTATCACTGGTTTCTGCGTTCTCCAGGAATCTGTCTTGTTAACCCTGGAGGTAGTGTCTGCAATTGGAACCAACACCATTTCCGTCACCCCATCCTCACGGAAGAAAAGGCTTCCTTCACTGCCATAGCATTGATCTCAGGCTTTTTCGGAGAACTGTGCATGGTTGCTTCGACGACACTCTCCAGTGATATCATGCCAGTCGCCTTTGCAAAAGCGCCAAGCATGGCCGTGTTTATTATGGGATTTGCTTTATTCCCCAAACCAAGGGAGACTGCTATTGAAGTTGCATCCACCGTAACGATCTTCTGGGTAAAATCAAACTCGGAAGGCGATTTCCTGGAGTTTATTATGAAAAGGCCATCTTCCTTTACACCCGCAGTAACTCCTGCCGCCCTGAGAACATACGGATCGAGTATGACCACAATGTCCGGGTTGTAAATCTGCGTCTTCAGGAGTATTGGATCTTCGTCAATTCTGGTGAAAGCCGTGACGGGGGCACCTCTCCGCTCAGTGCCGAAGAAAGGAAAGGATATGACATACTTGCCTTCCTCAAACGCGGCCAGAGCGAGAATCTTGGATGCGGTGACTGCACCCTGACCCCCTCTTCCGTGGAATCTTATCTCATACATACAATCACTTTTTAAAAACCCCCATGCCGTATTTATAGGTCATCCTTAACAAATTCAAAGCCTGCAATCTGGACGATAATTGCTCCCAACCGGTAACAAATACCAATATTCAAATATCGATAAAAATAACCAAATCGAAAGGATTATTAATGATCTAACCTGGGGATTTTATAAGGTATTAACCTTAAAAATGCTAAAACCATACTATTGAAACCCGGGAGTAAGATTCCTGCGCATTTGGGGATAAGAATGTTGAAAAAGAGATTCGGTGTTCAATGGTAGACATAAAAGGTGAGGAGAGAATGAAAACAGAGTATGAAATGGAAAAATCCAGCTTGGTGAAATCGCTCGTTCCACTTACATATGTGACTTACAGGAGTGATGATCCCGAGGAAAGGATCAACACAAATGCTATCCTGCTAATGAGAAAGGATCTTTTTGGAGCTTCGGGTTTTCCACTGAAAGTGAAAATCACAATTGAGTATGAAGAAGATTCGCAAATGAAGTGATAATGGCATTTTTCACCATTAGCCGGCGGAATGACTATATCTAACCGCTGGCTAAAGAGTGCAGATGGCTAAGCCTTTGATAAAATGGGCAGGGGGCAAAAGGCAACTCCTGGGAGACTTGATGTCACTTTTTCCGTCTCAGGTCAATACATATTACGAACCATTTTTTGGAGGAGGGGCCCTCTTCTTCGGCTTAAAAAACGAAGGAATGATTTCAAAGGCCGTTATATCGGACCGAAATGCTGAGTTGCATAACCTGTACAGTGTTCTGAAAGAGAAACCTGTGGAACTTCTTGAAGTCCTAAAGGGCTTGAAATACGGAAATTCCAGCAGAGATTTCTATTCGGCAAGGTCACGCTTCAATTCCATGTTACCTGCAGATGATCCTGTGCAGAAAGCAGCTATCCTAATCTTCCTGAACCGCCATTGTTATAACGGCCTGTTCAGGGTCAACTCAAAAGGCGAGTTCAACGTTCCATTTGGAAAATACAGCAATCCCGGGATGCCTGGACCTGGACACATAATGGAAGTTTCGGCTGCACTGGGAGCCACCTCAATAAGGCATTGTGATTTTGAGGAGGCCCTTGAGGAGGCCTCCAATGGTGATTTCGCATACCTGGACCCCCCTTACGCACCGCTGACACGCACATCCAGTTTCACCACCTATGCGCCTTCTGGCTTTGGCATGGATGACCAGAGAAGACTCGCCCGAACCGCAAAGAAACTTGACAGCAGAGGCGTTTCCTTCATGCTGAGCAATTCTGACACCGAAGACATAACAGCCCTCTACGAGGGATTCAACATAAGGAGGGTTAAGGCATCCCGGGCAATCAACTCAAATCCTTCCCAGAGGGGAGGCATAAGTGAGATCATTGTCACGAACTTCTAGTCTGCTCCCGCGGTTGGCGCATTAGTGCCTTCAGAAAGTCTGAAATGCAAATTCCTGTCTTTTGAAATATTAAGTTATCCTCATATAAATAAGGTATTAACGTCTTATAACGAGTACTTCATAGATATCCGATAGAAATGATGCCACTGCAGGAAACCACGCAGGGGATCTATCCTCCTGACTGGTTCAGATATCTCGACACATTCAGTTCGATGCTCAAATCACGTCTTCTTACACACAGACCATTCTTTCTGGCACACGCGATGACATACGGCTGCAATTCAAGATGCCAGAGCTGTACCTACTGGAAGAATATATCAAGAATGAAAGAAGACCTGAACACGGAAGAGGTATTCCAGCTTCTTGACGAGGCATATGATGCAGGAATGAGGGGATACTACATGTTCGGCGGGGAGCCACTCATAAGGAGAGATATTGGAAAGATTGTAGACTACGCCAAGGAAAAGGGCTTTGTGACCGTGATGAACACCAACGGATCAGTCATGGAACAAAAGGCACAGGAACTTCGAAACCTTGACTTTGCCTTTGTCTCGGTTGATTACCATAATGAATACGACGACATCATAAGAGGCAGGGCCGGCACATTCAGGGAAGTCATGAGAGGGATAGAAGCCATCAGGAAGACCGGAGACACCAAGGTAGCCCTTGTTACAACAGTGAGTACACTGAACTTTGAGACCATAATCCCCATGGCGCAGCTTGCCCAGCAGCTTGGAGTGGGCATATCATACAACTCAATAGAGCAGAGCCTGGATTTTGGGCTGACGTCGGAGGAAACTACACCCAATTTTGACATAGGCCTAAGCCCTGAAAAACTGCAGGAATTCTATGAAACACTGCTTAAGGTAAAGCGTGTTGGTTACCCCCTGATGGAGACGGAACTTGTCTTAAGGCACTTTGTGGAAGGCAGGCGCTGGAAATGCCATTTCCCCAAGATGTTTGTATATGTAACGCCGGACAAGAAGATATACAACTGCGACTACGCATACCACTACGACCTGAAGAAGGGGACATTTGATGAATATTTCAGCGGCCCCACATTCCAGGATTATGTGAAGGAGGCAGAATCCTGCAACAAGTGTATCAGGACCTGCGTTCGTGGTTATTCGTATACTTACAACATGTTCCCACGGCAGATTTATGGGCTGGCCGGAGAAGGAAGGCAACTCTTCAACCACATACAATGAATACCATTATCTTTACAGTTTCTGTTGTTGGACAGGCAGAGGCACCGCTTACGGTGCATGCAGCCGTATCACCGTTTGCTATTCTCGCCAATCAGATTCATATCCTTATGAGCCCAGAAACGTCTTTTTGACTTACAGGTTTCTTAAGGTTTTTTCAAGTGAAGTCCGCAATGCTTGTACTGGCCTTCGATTCACATGTATTGTGAAAAGAGTTCCTGTCTTTCACTTGTGAAAATGGATCCGACCACTCCAACCATTGAGTGGAAAATGCCTGCAGCATCTCTTATCCCCAGTTGCTCCAAAGCTTCGCCGACAACTGCAGACTGTTCTTCCATTGTATAAGAAAAAATTCGGATATGGAAGAGTTTCCAGGCGTGGGCGGATCAAGAGCAGGAAAGTTGAATTTTTCCAGCGATTTCTCCGATATCAGAGTGTACCTGTATTTTCTACAGCCTCCCATTCCGGCCGGGAGGAGTGCAGGCTTCTTTGCCCTATGGCCTGAACCTTTGAAAGCGCCTGCCGGAATTCCCCCATAGATATTTATCCTGATTTCTTCGGTTGCGGCACCGGACAGGTATCACACAACTTTGCAACATACACCCGTGGATGTTAAAAATAGCAGGATTCCCGGATTTCACGGGCAATGTACTTCATTCATTCACAGTGGCAGGTTTTTCCAGTCCATCAGATCCTTGTCGTTCAGGGACCTGATTTCAAGTTTTTCAAGAAGGTCAATGAAAAGATCGTCCCTGATCGCATCCTTGTACACTCGATCCTCAGTGTGACGGAAAAGTAGAGACTTGAATGCACCAACTGCGATGACTGTCTGCAATTTCGAAGCCCTGTCCGCGTTGTCTCTTATCTGCCTGGCGTAATTTCTGGAAATGTCCTCCTTCTGAAGATCCTCAAGGAAATCATCCACGGTTTCCTCCAGCCTCTTATTGTGATCTTCTGCCAGAACAATACGGACCTTGTAATCCGGGTCAAAATCAATTGTGTCACCTGATACCTTAAACCAATTGGCTGCGTCTTTTTGAAAGAATACCTTCGCCAGTGCCTCTGCAACTTTCTTCGGGTTGGAGAAGTCAACTCCTGTGGTCAGATCATACGTAACAAGCAAGCCATCCTGGGATATTTTCCGTGATTTCTCTATTACCGGTTCCAGATCAAAATCAGTAGACATGGTAATCTATTACGTGAGTCAGATATAAGTACTTGATGGAGAAGAACAATGAAATTGTATTTCCCACCACCAAAAGGGGCCAATGAAATTCGAATGTGTACTTCCACAACCCTGATGGGAATAATTCAATGTGAAAAAAAGTTATATTTCAGGCTCAGCGAGTGTGACTGCGTTTCCTTTGGACTTCAACTTTCTTGCATTTCCGGCTCTGCCGTTGTCTACGACGATTCTTAGATTTGCCGGGGCCTTAAGAAGATCCCAATGTGAGTTTTGGCCAAATTCATCCTCCAGGTACTGAGCCAGTTCCAGCTTCATGCCCTTTATTTGCATGATGTTCTTTGAGGCTACTCCATTTCTTATCTCATATTCGTACATTTTTCTGCACCTCTAAACATGAATCCCGTCCACGGGGAATTGCATTCTACCGTCCTCTGAAGCCGTCATATGAAGGGAAGAACCTTAATATCATGAAACAGCTAGGATATCATGGAAGCCTGGGAGATCTCTTTCAAGATAAGATATGACTACCCGTTTATCCAGATGTCCGGAAAATATCCGGGGACCAGGATATCAATGTGGTGCGTGTGGGATAGGGAAATGCTGCATGTGCCTCTCGATCATGAAGAGCTGATGGATGAACTTCAGGGATATGTATCAAGCATAGGCCGTGTAGTTGATAACTACAAGAAGACCAATGATGGCATAGTTCTCACAATGAAGTGTACCTGCGACCTTTTTGAGAGCATGTGGAATGTCGTGGAAAGGAACCACTGCGTAGAAGTGCATCCCGCAGTATATCTCGACGGCTGGGGATACTTCAAGGTAATAAGTTTCAGTGAGGATGACACCAAGCAGCTATTCACAGAACTTTCCCAGCTTGGCGAGAATGAACTGATCAAGAAGAAGCTTATCCATATTGATGCAGTCCCTTCGACCGTATGGGTAGAGAGCTTTTTCTCAAAATTGACAGAAAGGCAGATGGAAGCTCTCGTCAAAGCTTTTGATTACGGCTACTACACGTCCCCCAGGGAGATAACCACGGATTCCATAGCCACCAGCCTGGGCATAACCAGATCAACGTACGAGGAACACCTGAGAAAGGCGGAAAACAGGCTCATGGATGCCATGATTCCGTACCTGAAACTTTTCAAATCAAAAGGCAAAAAGCGAGAGGAAATGATAACCCCTGAGATAGAGATAGTTAGCTAGAAGGTAACACCGTCTCTCAATATATTCTGCGCTTCCGCCATTGTTCCTGAATGGACGTGGGATGTCCCCCATCCATGAATTTTGCGCTGTGAGGTCGCAAAGAGTGTTCTCTATTCAAACTCAAGATCCTGGAGGGTGCCGTACAGGTTTTCTCCATGCGTTGCAAGTAGTGTTGTGGCGCCTGTGTCTCTGACCAGTTTTGTGAAGACACTTTCGGCTGGAAGATAACGTTCGAGTGGCGGGTTGGCGGGAAACCATTCCGGGGCCAGTTTTATCCTCTTTCCCTGCGTGCCTGTGGCTATATCCCCCACGATCAGTTCCCTTCCCCGGGTCAGGAATGCAAATTCGTCAAACCAGGGAATTGCACTGCCTTCTTTTCCTCTCACAGTTACCCTGAAAGTTCTCAGGCCGGGTTCATCAATTTCTGTGAACTTCTGGCAATCTGTGATTTCCTTTTCCTTCAGGATGGCAGCAGGATCAACATAAGTGGATTTCACCTGATCCGGCACGTAAAGAGTGGCGCCTGTCTTCCTGGCTATGTATTTTGCGCCCCTGGTGTGATCGAGAGTTGTCAGTACAACTGAACTGACTTTTCCGAGTTTTTCAAGTGACTCCAGGAGCCCCGGAACAAGAGGAGGGTCTACTAGAACGCTGCCTTCGTCATTCTGCATGAGGATTCCGTACATCATCCAGTCGCCTTCCGGGTCCGGTGTTCCCCATCTCATTATGTTTCTGCCCACAGGTATGAACATATACTGTATACCTGGAAAGCGAGTATAACGTTTTATCCGCCATATGGGGGTACAAAGGGAAAATGACCCATTTTATGCGTTCCGGCAACTATTGAATGTCCTGACACCTTTTAGTGTTATATTACATTTGGACGAGGCCAATATGTCCAAACCCTTGCCGGAGATCAGAAAAACCGTGATTCTTGAAGCCGCTCCAGAGAAAGTGTGGAATGCTGCCTGTACCTCAAGTTGCATAGCTTCCTGGTGGATGGGGAATACATTTTAACTGGTTGCTGGAAAGGAATTCATCCTGAAGGCAGGACCCTGTGGAGATTCTCCCTGCAGGATGACAGACGTCGTACCAATGAAGAGGATAAAATCTGATTGGGTTAGGGACTGGTACGTAACCTTTGAGATCAGTTATCCCGGCAACAACCGGACGGAATTTGTGCTAATAAACTCATGGCCGTGGGCTTGCCTGTATATTTTGCAAGGATTCTATATTTCAACAGAGGCTCATACAAATGAATCTATGACTTCTTCATTGAATGGTGATGAAGCAATAAGCGCGATTCCCGAGTTCATGATCCTTTTGCCCACGGAGAATACGACCCTGAGATACTGGTTCAGCAGGCTCGAAGGCAGGAACACCATCATTCTGGCACTATTGCCATGCTTCTTTATGAACATATTATACCTTATTATATACTCAAGATTGGAAGTTGTCCTTATCTCGTTAAGAAGGTCATTCACAACATAGCTCTCTGTCACTTCCGGAGCCGTTCCTGATTCTTCGGTCTTGTAGGAAATCACCTTGATCTTGCCATCTGACATCTGTGTATTTTCGGTCTCTATGAGATCGATATCGTCCCTGACTATATCCTCAGGGACGTTATTGTCATCAAAAGGCGCCTCGAATATCACGATTGAGAGCGGGATGTTCTCATTGAGTTTTGAAAGGATGTTCTTGATTCCTGTTGACTTTCCGAGATAGATCAGCCTGACTTTCCCGGAGTTCTCCATGTATCTGGACAAAACATCCGACACCTCCCTGTACACTGAAGAATGGAACCTGAAATCGAATACCATCCATCCACCGGAAACATACATGAAGTTAGAGGCGACCAGGGGCTGGTCAATGAGTTCGGTGAGTATGTTCAGCTCCTTCACGTTGTTTATCTGCTGTTTAACCACATAATTCACGGAGCTTCTGGAGGCATGTATCTTCTCGAGAAAAGCCAGATCTCTCGCATCAATATGTTCGGTGTCGAAGTAAAGTTGCAGGTAGTTGTGATCTCCCTCCCTGAAGGTGTATGCTGGAACATAATTCTTGAAGGACTTGAGAAAAGTGAAGAGTTCGTTGTCCTGTTGCAGAGCGAGAATGCACCTTGTGTCCAGTCCCGGGTCAAGGTCCAATAACGACATTGTGTTACATTAATTCATTCTGGTTTTTTAAATGTTGTGTAGTATTAATTTCCCATAATAATTGTGCAGTTATTACCTGAAATTGAGAATGAAATAATACTTGTTCTAATGGACCCGCTGACTTACAGACGCCCCAGCAGCGAGGGCAGGCTTTCTGCCACATCTATGTAGTTGACGTGGCTTGAACGCGCATTCTGCTTCCAGTGGTGCGCCATTCCCTTGATAAATGCTGCCTCCTGTTTTTTCTCAATTATGTGGTATGTGAATTGTTTAGTCGGTGTGACTTCCATGTGCATGAAAATTGGACCGCAATACCTGGATATGATCTCGTTGTAGAAATCAGAATAGAATTTTGAAACGACCTCGAATTCCACTATCCTTTCAGACTGATCCACTACTGCGTAGGGAGCATTGCCCAGAATCTGCTCCCTGTTCTTCCTGAATATGAGCCTGTCTGTGGAATCATGAACGAAACATTTCGGAATGTAGCTGCCTGTGTTTTGGAACACCCCCTGATTCTGGTTTCGCAGATCCGCAGGGTCGAACTCCCAGACAGTCTTGATCACAATGAAATCTTCAAGGCTGTTTCCACTGTCCCTGTAAAGTCCCAGCAGGTAAGGCAGTTTTTCTTCCTGTGGTCCCGAATAAATAAGTTCCTTCCTGAACAGGTGGTCTTCGGCAAGAAATTCCATAGCAATCCGGCTGATCTGCTTGCTCACCGAACCGTGGTACTCAATGCATATGTATACGTCTCCTCCAATTCTCAGGAGGTTGGGATAGATCCTACATCCGGGGAGGCTGTCGATCTCATTGTAAAAAGGCATGAGGAATGAGGGCAACTCCATTTTCAGGACTCCATTCAGAATGTCTACACTTTCTCCTCCTCCCCAGGTAGAGATGTATTTCTTCAGATGCTCCTTTTCAATCTGGTTCGGCTCAAAACCCAGATTCTGATGAACCAGAAGCTTCCCATTCACTCCTGCAATGAAGAGAAACCCGTCTTTCAACGTGGACTTTATTTCTCTGGTGTTGATTTTCTTTGGAAGCAGATCGTGTATTTTTATGATGGTACATTTAGGAAGTGTTTCAGTGCTGAACATTAGTTTAACCCCTTTTGATGGAAAAAAGTGCGTTATTGTTAGCTTTTGCGTTTATTGATGTGCCTGCCTGCATAATTCTTCGATAGAAATTCAGCCCGAATATGGACTCAACCTGTTCCTTCTCAAGCAAGGTTATCATCCATACGATGGAGGGATAAAGGAGCCCATAAGGGGAGACCTTCTGGCGTGCCAGTGACTCGTCCTCCAGATATTCAACTGGCGAGAGAGTCATCTCCTCATAGACGAGATCTGTATTCTGGAGTGTTCTCAGGAACCATGTTCTTGCGTTACCCAGAAGTTCGTCAGGGGAGAGATCGTAAAAATGATTGGAAGTACTAGCTTCATTGTACTGTAGCTTTACCCTCCTGAGCTGTTCCTCAAGAGACCTCATAAACACCTTTGGATGCATTCTACAAAAAATATTAGTTGATGCACATTATTAAATCATTGCATGTTTTGAATGGTATTGTTTATCCTTTCCAAGAACAACTGCCTCATTTCTCAACAGAAAAACATAGCCTGGAATGCACGAACACTTGAGTGCAATCTCCGATTGATAAAAATACATGAATGCCGTGTTAGATGGAGGGAGTGCCTGAAAATGACGGAGTACAGAATTGGATGTTCGGGCTGGAGTTACAAAACCTGGTCAGGCCCATTTTACCCTTCGGGTGTAAAGCCAGGTGATTTCCTCAGGCTTTATTCCAAGGTATTTGACACCGTGGAGATTGATTCAACGTTTTACAATATCCCACCTGCATCTGTTGTTTCCAACTGGGCCAAAAATGTGCCGGATGGTTTTCTGTTCTCACCAAAAATGCCAGGAACGATAACACATGATAACAGGCTGGCCAATGTGGAGGTGCTGCTGGACAAGTTCCTGGAAAGCATCATGAACCTCGGAGGGAAGCTTGGGATGATCCTTATTCAGCTTCCGCCTTCCTTTTCATATGAAAGAGATCGCGAATCCTTGAGAGGTTTTGTGGAAAATCTCCCAAATGAGTTAAAATTTGCAGTCGAGTTCAGACACCATTCTCTGTTCAGGGAAGACATTTATTCATTGCTTGAGAACAACGGAGTAACACTGGCTTGGTCGGAGATCCCCATGACCGGGAATCCCGGTGTATCAACCACAACCAATGCATACCTCCGGCTAGTTGGCGACAGATCCATAAAGGATGAGGATTTCGGCAAGATACAGAAAAACAGGGATGATGAAATGACCAGATGGTCAGATAAACTCAAATCAGTACGGGATGACGTTGACCTCGCATACATATATTCAAACAACCATTTCCAGGGGTTTGGCCCCGGCACTGTGAATCTATTCAGGGAGAAACTGGGTATTCCAATGATAGATTGGTCTGGCATTCAACAAGAAGGAAACAGAGGTTCGGGACAAAGAACCTTGTTCTAACTGTGGTTGATCCCATGTCCTTATAACCAAGCCAAAAAGTAATTTTATAACCTTCGGAATATTATTAGTTTTTGCAGATGTTGAAAGAAGGGCTTTACGAGCAGGTAATTTCTGAATTGCTTGGAAAGGAGTTGGACTCAAGCCACGACAAGATCATTTCTACGGCAATCATTCAAAGGGATGAGGCCCCAAGATTGCTATCAAAATACATTGCGGATATTGTTGAAAACACTCTAGAAAAGATAAAGGAGAAAGGAAGTAGTGTAAATGAGCAGATTCAGTTTGTAAACAACTTGGTGAATTCCGTCCTTGGCAATTCATCGGAGGATAAAACTGAATCATACGTTGTTGACAAAAGGGCCCAGATGCTTATGGCTTATCTGGAGCACCAAAATAGACTCGTAAACATGGAAAGTGGTGATAACATCATTCGCCCGGATTCCTCACTCCTTTGGAGCTCTCTGTTCACAGGAGCAGTTAATGAACCCAGTATGTACACTGAACTGAAAAAGGAAATCGTTCTGTGTGACGGAATCGATATGCTGGTTTCCTTCATAAAATGGAGCGGTTTGAGACTCATAATCGATGAGCTTCGTTCTTTCACTAGAAGTGGTGGCAAGCTCAGAGTCATCACCACTTCTTACATGGGTGCCACCGATACCAAAGCCATTGAGACACTAAATGAGTTGGACAATACTCAGATCAAGATTTCGTACGATACAAAACGAACGCGATTACACGCTAAGACATACATATTCCATAGGAAAACTGGCTTTTCAACTGCCTATGTCGGATCATCAAATCTGTCTAATGTCGCTATTTCCAGCGGTTTGGAATGGAATGTGAAAGTTGCTGAGAAGGACCTGCCTGAGACAACTGGTAAAATTAACGCAACCTTCGAAAGCTATTGGAATTCGGCAGACTTTGAATTTTACTCTGCTACAGACAAAACGCGTTTTGTGGAAGCCATAAGAGCTGAAAGACGCAATGGAGACCGGGATGATAGCCAGTTCATGTTCGATGTGGTCCCATTTGGATATCAACAAGAGATTCTGGACAAGTTAAGAGCAGAGCGCGAAATACATGGTCGCTATAGAAATCTCATAGTGGCAGCAACCGGAACCGGGAAGACTGTCATATCTGCATTCGATTACAAGAGATTCAGAAGTGAGAGCCTAGGGAGGCCTAACCGATTGTTGTTTATTGCCCATAGAGAAGAGATATTAAAACAAAGTATTGCGTGCTACAGGGGCGTACTAAGAGATCAGAACTTCGGCAACCTGTTCGTAGGGGATAACAGGCCAAAAAGTCTTGAAGATCTTTTCGTTTCCATACAGACATTTAATTCCCAGGAATTGTACAACAACATATCCCCCGATTATTATGACTATATTGTCATTGATGAATTTCACCACGCAGCCGCCACTACCTATCAAAAACTGTTGAGCCACTTCAAACCAAAGGTGTTTCTAGGTCTTACCGCAACACCAGAGAGAATGGACGGTAAGAACGTGGTAGAATACTTTGGAAACCACATAACTGCTGAGATTAGGCTTCCTGAAGCTATTGAGAGAAAGTTACTCTCTTCATTCCAATATTTTGGTGTCTCTGACGTAGTAAACCTCGATAAGTTGAAATGGAGTAAGGGCGGATATGATAACGCAGAGTTGAGTAGACTATACACTGAAGAGAGAGGAGTGGCACTGAACCGGGCTGAATCGATAGTAAATTCGGTAAGAAAATACGTCTCGGACATTGAAGATGTTAAAGGAATAGCATTTTGTGTTTCAGTTGAACATGCAAGATTCATGTCGGAATTCTTCAATAGCCGCGGAATAAGTTCAATCCACCTCACAGGCCAATCATCCAGAGGGGAAAGAGAAGGCGCAAAGGATAGACTTGCCAAAGGCGAGATTCATTTCATTTGTGTTGTCGACATCTATAACGAAGGCGTCGATATTCCAGAGATTAACACAATTCTATTCCTCAGGCCAACCCAAAGCTTAACAGTTTTTCTTCAACAACTTGGAAGAGGACTAAGAATAACGCCAGATAAGGAGTGCCTCACGGTGTTGGACTTCATTGGGCAGGCAAATAGCAATTACAATTTTGAAGAAAAATTCGCCGCTCTTCTCAGCAAGAACGCTAAAGGGGTGCTGAATGAATTGAAGAATGATTTTGTCAATGTGCCCAAGGGATGTTTCATTCAGTTAGAAAAAATAGCCAGAGAACACATTCTTGATAACATAAACAAGTCCATTGGAATGAAAGTAGGAATGATTTCCAGAATAGCAACGTTCGTGGAAGATTCAGGTCTTCCTCTCAACCTGGAAAACTTCGTTGAATATTATCATCTTGAACCTGGCAGGATATACCGCATTGACAACTTTTCAAGATTGTGTGTTTTAGCTGGTGCAAGAGAAAATTTCAGTTCTCCTATCGAGACTATCCTCACCAAAGCATTCCGACGGATAAGCGCAATAGACTCCCGCAGATGGTTGAAATTCCTGCTACGGGTCTTGAGGCATCCGGATGAACTATCATTGGAAAATCTTAGTGCGTTGGAATTGAGAATGCTTAGAATGTTTCATTATACTGTGTGGCAAAAATCTCCAGAGGAACCTGAATTTGGAAGCCTTAAGGACGACGTTGGCACGATAAAGAATAATCACATCTTGTACGATGAGTTAGTCGAGCTGCTGGAGCTAAACCTCGGAAGAATTGATTTCATAGACGAACCTGTGGACCTGGGCCAGGATATCCCACTTGATCTCCACTGTACATATACCCGGGATCAAATCCTTGTTGCAATGGATTACTTAAGGCCCAGGAATGTGCGAGAAGGCGTCAAGTTTCTTCCTGACAAGAACATTGATGTGTTCTTCGTTACCCTTAATAAGTCTGACAAGGACTATTCACAAACCACCATGTACAAAGACTACTCAATAAGTGATATTTTGTTTCACTGGCAGAGTCAGAGCACAACATCGGAAAGTTCAGCAACCGGAAAGCGTTACATTAACCACAAAGCCTTGGGGAACAAAGTTCTGTTGTTTGTGAGGGAAAACAAAGAAGATACACTTGGAGCCTCACCATACACTTATCTGGGACAAGCAGAGTACGTCAGTCATGTCGGAAGTAATCCAATTAACATAGTTTGGAGGTTAGATAAACCTATCCCGGCGAAGTATCTCAGGAAAACAAACAAACTGGTTGTTGCCTGACTTCAGTCCGCCAAGGTTACTGCAACCCCGTATTCAATGAATAGACTTTCTTCCTCAGGTCCTTCCTGTCGGTGTTTGCCCTGATCAGCCCACTCTCGAGCAGGTCAGACAGTGAATTCTGCAACGTCTTCCTGTTTATGCCAGTAAGTTCCATTATTGATGCCTGATCAATTGGCCCATGATTTGCCACAACATAGTACACAAACTTGTTTGATGGCGGTCCCGTGACCTTAACAGTGTTGTCAAGGATGCCAAAAGTGTCTCCCCTCATTCCTCTTCTCTGTGTCTCCAGTGCCGCCACACTATTTATGGAAACATTTCCAAGATTCACAGAAGACCCAAGCCTTATGACCAACTCTACCTGCTGCCTTTCCTGAGGAGCCTCAAACATAAGCTTTTCAGAAGGGGCACCTTCCAGTATTTTGTTGACCCAGTCCCACTTTATCTCCCCCTGATCATCATATATCTCCACACTGCGGCCGGATTCCCTGCCTTCAATTATCACAAAATCAGGTTCGAGGTCAAGGGATTCCCCGACTCTCTGAATGGTTTCGTCAAGGCTCAACTGGTTCCTTGGATTCTTCTTTCCTACCTCAACGTTGAGATGCATTCCATTTGAATGTGCAAATTCAGCAACCCTTTTCTTAAGAAATAGAGGGATATCGAGTACACCTTCACTCAATTCGATTGAGTCAAACCCCGCTTCCCTGATCTCCAGGAGTGTTTCATCCATCTTGCCGCGGCTGACGGCCATCTCAAGCAGAGTCCCGCCAGGCGAAACAGAAACTCCTGAGTCCATATAGCGCGATACGCGCTTCGTCAGATTCTCCCTGCGCAGAAGCATGGGAAGGGTCCATCCGATTTTCACGTACTTCATATAAGGAGAAAGATCAGGGAGTAATTCCCAGTCAACGGGAGTAAGCCTGTCCAGAACCATGGTACTGCCGTTGGGTTTCACATTTTGTCTCGAGTTGAACAGGTCTGAGAGAAATCTGGCTGATGGCATTCCAAAGGATCAGCGGCTTTGAGATTAAATACTTGATTTCTAGGAATATTGCACCCATATTCTCCCAAAACTTCTCATAAACTCTCACTAAAATACCAATTTTTCATGATTGTGAACATGAAAGATTATCAGGATTTCCACACAACCTCAAATTTCTCGGCCGAAGATGCCCTCGAATGGGCCTGGGAAGAGTTTCAGGACGATGTTGTGATGACATCAAGTTTCGGAGCTGAAGACATGGTGATCATGGACATGCTTTTCCGAAGGAAACTGAAGATAAAGATCGCAACCATTGATACAGGCAGGCTTCCGGAGGAGACCTACAAGCTTATGGAAAGGGCCGGGGAGAAGTATGGAATTGCGGTATCTACATATTTTCCTGACTTCTCTGAAGTCGAAAGCATGGTGTCTGAAAAAGGGATCAACCTGTTTTATAAATCACCGGAGAACCGGAAACTGTGCTGCAGCATAAGGAAAGTGCAGCCACTAAACCGGTTGCTTAACGGGAAAAAGGCATGGGTCACTGGCCTCAGGTCTGATCAGACAGAGTTCAGGAAGAACTCAATAGTTGTTGAACTTGACAAGTCAAGGAACATAGTGAAGATAAATCCGCTACTAAACTGGACCAGTGAAGATGTATGGAAATACATAAAGGAGAACAAGGTGCCCTACAACGAACTTCACGACCGGGGATATCCAAGCATAGGATGCGCCCCATGCACTCGTGCTGTCAAACCCGGAGAGAACGAAAGAGCCGGAAGATGGTGGTGGGAAACCGACCTTAAAGAGTGTGGCATTCACATGAATCACGAGTCTCAGCCATTCCCAACCGAAATGGTAATCAAAGGCAGAAGAGGTGATTGAATTGCTGCCGGAACCACATGGAGGGAAGTTGATAACCATACCTGAGTTAGAAAAGGATGATTTTTCGGATTCCGATTCCAGGAACTTTGTGGAAGTCAGCTATGAAACTGCAGTGACCATAACCGATCTAAAGAACGGGATTCTAAGCCCTCTGGACGGTTTTGTCGATGAGGAGAATTACCTCTCCATTCTGGAGAATCAGAGATTGTCTAACGGAATTCCGTGGAGTATACCGCTCCTGTTCACATTGAATGAGAGCCAGGCCAGGAAATTCAGGGAAGGGGATACCGCAATTCTTTCCCTGAACTCCCATCCTGTTGCCAGGTTAAAGATCTCCCAGATTTACGCCATTGACAGGAAACTCCACTCTGAAAGAGTGTTCAAGACTGCATCATTGGAACATCCCGGAGTAACCAAGGTGCAAGAGATGGGAAATGTAGCAGTTGCAGGCAGAATTCTCTCTGCAAACAATGCATTATTGCCATTTCAGGAAGATACAATGTTTCCCGCGGACACAAGGGAAATATTCAGGGCGAGGGGCTGGAAAACTGTGTCAGCATTCCAGACCAGGAACGTCCCCCACAGAGGACATGAACAGATCCAGAGGCTGGCTCTGCGTGAAACTGACGGCCTTTTCATCAATCCGGTAATTGGCAGGAAGAAGAAGGGAGACTACACGGACGAGGCAATTATGAAATCATATTCTGCGCTGATAAATTCCTATTACCCTGCAGGTAAAGTGATCCTGACCCCTCTTCACTATGAAATGATGTATGCTGGCCCGAGAGAAGCTGTGATGCATGCCATAATGAGGAAGAACTACGGATGCAGCCATTTCATTGTGGGAAGAGACCATGCGGGGGTGGGTTCATTCTATGGGCCTTACGAAGCACAGGAGAACCTTAGAAACTTTGATGATCTTGGCATAACCATTGTTCCATTCGAAGAGACTTTTTATTGCAGGAAATGTGAACAGCTGGTGACTGAAAGGGAATGCCCCCATCCGGCATCATTCCAGGAGCACTTCAGTGGGACAAAACTGCGGGAGATCATAAGTTCGGATGGCTTGCCACCGCCTGAAGTAATGAGGATTGAAGTCTACAATGTTATAAAATCAACAAAGAATCCGTTTGTGTAAGGATGGCTTGTTTGATCCAGAAGCAGATCCCTACAGAGAAATTCTTCTATTGGCTGAGACTTGCCGGCATAAGGCGATTATTTCACTCGAGTATGGATTTGCACGTTAACTTTGAATCAGGCTCACTTTGATGCCTGATGCCTCCTGACGGCCATTTCCTTTTTTGAGATAAGTGATGCCAGCCAGAATTGTCTGGATGTGTCTGCATTGGGCTCCACAAAATGTGAGGATGTCCCATCCGCAATATCATCATTTCTACCATTCCTGAGATCAAACACCAAATCAGCATTATCCAGCTTGAAACCCGATTTCCTTTCCATGAGTTCTCTTTTCCTGTCACTTAGAAGATGCTGTTCTGAGTACATGATCGCAACAACGGTGTGGTTCCACAACTCTACCTATCTTTTATTGGGAAAGAAAAAAGGCCAGCGGGAGGTAAGGACCTTGAGTAGATCTGTACTTGCACTGATACCTGTAGCACTGGTCGCTGTCCTGACAATGGGCATGGCCGTGCACACAGGCGCTCCTGCCAGTGGGGTTTCCCTCACAACAATACAGCTCCACACGGCAGTAATAGTGCAGACTTCATCTACATCTTCCACTGGGGTCAACGGCACATGTATCTGGACCACCCTATGGAACGATGCTTCTGGATTCCTTAACACGATCCTGAAAGGCTTTGAAAACCTGATTAACGGTATCTTTGGCGGTATTGGCACATCAATCCAGGAAGTATTTCAGGGATGGGGATACGCAGTCGTTCAGCAGACAGGCATATTTGCCCCTGTTGTAATTGTTGCAATTCTCGCACTGACATTCTTCGTGATGCAGATGTTCCTGCCCTTATACGCTGGAGAGAAAGACGTGGAAGAAGAAGTAGAGGCAGCTTAGTTGAGCATCCTGACCTTTATTTCCCAAATTTTTCAATATTTTTTTAGTTCATTCCTGTCCATCTACGGGCAGTTCTTTGGTTCCCTCTTCACGGACACGGGGGATGCCATTCAGCAACTTGCCCAGAATATGGCCCATCAGCTTGGGTATTTTGGAATTGCAATGCCAATTGTTTTGGTCCTGCCAGTAGGATTCCTTATCATGGCCTTTTATGCAATGCTGATGGTCACAGCCATGATAAACAGCGCATTGGAGTGATTTGATGAGTCTTTGGAGCTTCGTGAACAGTTTCTGGCCCTCAATGGTTTCGGTCTTCTGGAATGGATCCTCCATGATCTACAAGGATACCGTTGGGAATCTACAACATTGCTTGGAAACGTGGCCCTGAGTTCTGCGGAATCCTTTGCGGAACATGCTATCGCAGCTCTCCTTACGATTCTTGCCACTGTCCTGAACAGCATCCTGTCTTTTTACAACTCCATCCTACAGTATGGGGTTATCGGAATGAGCAGTTTGGGCCTGCTTGGTTCCATCTTTGCAGTAATTATGTTGATGGGCACGTTCCTTGGTCCCCTTACCGCAGTAAAAGTGGTTATCAAATTCATCCCTTAAAAATGATTGCAATTAGAAATCTTAAGAGGCGCATTGATGAGATAGCATTATGCCCGGAGCACTATCTCTTTATCTCTCTCCTGTCAAATATCACGATCACTTCTTGTTGCTTTCCGTTTTCCCTTGAATTCCCTTTGGTTTTAAATGATAATTTCTTGAGACCTGGATAGACCAGTAAAAGAAGTGCGATTAAAGACAAGGAAATCACAAAATATGCATAAAGATTAAGAAACTGCAAAATCCTGATTATATCCACCTGTAGAAAGAAATAATCACTGGGGATATGAAATCCAAGGAATGTTGAAAAAACTGGCCATGACATATCGTGGGTTATGGGTATTTTATTATAGAAAAAAGCGGAATCAAGTTGCAGGGCTAAATCAAATGCGAGTATTAGGGTGAAGAAGGCAAATAACGTCCAGAATTTTAGTTTCCTCAATCTATCACCCATAGTATACCGTGAACTGGTTTGGTTCGGTTATGAAATGGTCATAACTAACAGTACTACCAACGTATTGTGTGATTGCAGTAAGTGGAGAGATTAAATTTCCATTGTTAGACGAGGCTATCGTCCAGGTGACATCATTATAGTCCGGCATGGTGAAATGCCCTTGTCCGGGATCTTCTACAATCCACTCAGCGGTGTTCGAGTCTGGAGTGAAACTTATACTCTTCCCCCATTGCTGACCAGTTGTGTGATCTATTATTTCGAAGGTAGAGATTCCATTGCTATAATTAGTCCATACTTGTACAAGGTCGTTGGGATTGAAATGAATATTATTGTTATATACCGGCCCCGCCGGAACAGCCTCGTACCACGGCGTAATGATCTCACTGCCGATAGAGGATACATTTACAGCCACGCCAGCTTGCCACAAATAATTTGTCTGAAATCCTCCTATCCCAGTCCATATACCTATGACATTAGGATCGGTTCCTCCACTGATGTAGGTCGCACTCGGGATATAAAACTCACCTGTTACTTCGGAAGCATTACCTGATTGGACAAAACCAGCCCATGCGTTTGTTATCGCAGTATTATTTAGAACAAGAGATAGGATACCAGAACTGGTGCCGGTGTTGAGATAAGTCTGGGATGCCCCATAGTTGTCTATGGAACCTGAACTGGTTTCCCACTGGAAGAAACTGTAATCGGACGCAATAGAAATTGCCTGAATTTCGTGTGTTGAAGAAGTATCCAATGTGACCGTTTGACCATTTGAATAGGTGCTGCTGTCAATCTGTACCTTAGCTTCCGAATCGAAGATGGCAATTTTATACGTTATAGTAGAGGGGGTGCCTCCACCTCCACCGCCTCCTCCACAATTTGGGCAAGGGGCAGGCTCCTGAGGCGAGGGGGAGGTTGAGGTCTTGATTCTCAACACCCCGAATGAATCAACCGCATTGAATGTGTTGCGAGTATTGCTACTGGCTGTTCCGTGAGACTCAGTCGGATTAGAATAAAGCAAGAATGGCATCACAAAGAAAGCCAAAGCAAGCAAAACAAATATCTTTTTGAAAGTCATTAAAATTTCATGAACGCATTCAATATATCTTTTTTTAACCTTAACTCCGCAACTTTTTAGGGAATATATTCGTACCCAGCTGATCATCCAGCTTTGCGGATGATGCTGGAATCTCCGACATAATCTCCTTTCCTCCGTACTTTATCTTGTACACCCTGGAGAACCGGAGAAGAGCATCCTTCACCGATACCCTGCCGGTGAGATCAGCTGCCCTGATCAGGACAAAGATGCTGAAGTACATGTACAGTGAAATGAATGATACGAAGAAGTACCCTCTGAGGCCGTCCGTGGTATGAAGATATGACTTGTCGTTCTCAAGCTCGTTCTTCATGGCATCGAACGCGACCTCCACCTCTTCCCGTGACTTGTAGAGTTCGTATATCTCCTTCGGATCTGAACGAAGGTTGCTGAGGATTGCAAACTTACCCAGCTTATTGCGTTCCTCCGTGAGATCGGACTGCTTCTTCTCGCCCTCCTCGATCTTCCTTATTATGCTCGTCTCCTCCTCCGCCCTCAGGGATGTGTCCTCATACATATAGAGATATTTTCCGCCCAGATCCTTCATTCCTGAAAGTATGCCCCTCTTGTTGTATATGAAGCTCCTGTCAAGATTCATATCAAAATCTATCACCTTGAAGTTGCGCTTTATTGCAACGACGAGGAATACACCCTTCCTCTTCGGCATCTCGTACGATGCGAGTCCCCGATCGGCGATGATGATGCACTCCCTTATGTCGTACCTGTCCATTATGGAGTCGAAGGCCTTGTAATCCCTCACCGATCCGGGGAGGACCTCCAGTATCACAGGTTTATGCCTCTTCCCTGAGAATACGAGGGCGAAGTTGATCTGATCGAGATGAAGATGCTTCGGGTTGTGGCCTTTCTCTGCAAGATTGATGTTCTCTGATCTTGAGAATATGCTTGACAGATCAAAGAGTATCCTGTCTCCGTTTGTTGTCAGGGACTGGAAGAACCCCGTCTGTGCCACAACATCCGATCCGATGATCCTGAGCTTTTCCGATATTGTGTTCTCAGAGAGTGAGGCATCGATCTGGGTGGAGGCATACAGCTTCTCCCATGCGCTTTTCATCAGCTTCAACGGTCTGGGATCCTGCGCCCTGACCATTGACATTGCCAGGATTTCCTTCCAGTGGTCGGGAAAGCGGCGCTTCAGTTCTGGAACGATGTCTTCTGAGACGGACAGGAGAAGCTCTGAATTTCCGAATTCATATATGGATCTGCGGTTCTTCTCCACCAGGCCATGTTCGTTGATCCTCCCAAGGTACTCGGAGACCCTGACGCGCTTCTTCTTCTCCCTGTCCCACCTGGTTGTGTCCCTGTAGAGATAATAGGAGTTGCCTATCTGTTTCACTTCCACAGGAATGCCACGCTCCTCGCCGATCCTTTTTGCAATCTTCTTGATCTCGGGATCCATATATACATTAATAACGTATACATCAATATAAGGAAATCTGTTACCAGAACTGGTAAAATAAAGCTGACAAAACGATATTACTATTTATACCCTAAAAATTAGAGGAGTTTAGGTTTACACTATGTGCGATTCCAGATGCTCTATGAAGCTTTTTTCGATCCTAAAAGATTTTATTTGTTTACATTTATAGTTCTAACCTAAATACTCAGGAGAAGCAAATATAAACTATAATCGCGTGATTAAATAATGAAGGGTCTAGGAGTAGCGATTTTGGCAGTAGTAGCCTGTTTGATCGTGATTGTTCCGGCCTCGTCGGCAGCAGTCATGCCGGATCATAATGGACATAACACGTTCACCGCTAATGGGATAACCTTAACGGTGCAAGCTAAGAACACACAGATAAGTGCAGATGGGCAAACATACGGAATATCCTGGGAAATATACATGTTAAATGGCACGTCCCAAGTTCTTGAACAGTTCGGAAGTTACCAGGTGAACAGGATAAACAATTCAGCTCAAAATTCAGTGGTCAAAATTGTGGAAAATAGCGACGTGAAAGCAGCAGAAATCTATTCGTTTGAAGGTCAAAGCGTAGATGCAAGCATAGCTGTTCAGAGCTTCTTAAATGGCTCAGTTACATTCATTGTTGATTTTGTAATGACGATGAATTTCCATCAGCATGTCAGCGCATTCGGCTTTTCTAATCAAAACTTGAATTTGGAGTTTTCGACCAACAAAGTAATCGCACCAATATCCGCGAACGCCTGGGGATTGCAAGATCAGTATGTGAGTATTTCCTGGGAAAATGAAATGCCCATATTCCATTCGGGCGTGATGGAAGCAACCCTTCCCTATAACACAGTCTCTCTCCCATTCGGCCCTTTCGTTCTGCAGACCAATGAAACATACGATATAGATCCAGTGATAACTCCAATGATAATTCCAATCCCACCCGGAGGTGGAGGAGGCGGTGGTTCTGGTGGAACTCCTCCGCAGTTGTCATCCTTTTACATGGATACGAATTATGCGAGTATCGTATATGTGGGAAACCAAATTAAAATGACTGCGAATGTCTACTCTCTTGGTTCAGGTGGAGACACAATAAAATACTATGTTGTAACCGCGCCATATTCCCAATGGGTGTTAATACACCAATCCGGCGTCAGTTCAACGGGTCCAAACGACTTTACCTGGACTGCAACAGGTGGTTCTTATCTTTACTTTGTGGTGGACCTTGAAAATGGCTATGGCGGGATGAGCGAAAGTTCTGGGTCTGCATTCGTCGTATTAAACAATTTCCCGCAATCAGGGAATTCATATTATGCACCAGGCACTTACAATACCGCTCCATTGAAGGACAGTTCAGGGAATATACTGGGGTACACCACCATTGTCATGAGTTCAGTATCAGACAACTTTGGGCAACTATCACAGTCCGGGTCAACATTTGATGCTGGATTTGTCGCAATAAATTCGAGTGTTTCATCTCAAAGCGACTTTACCTACCTAGGCGGGATAAACAGATACACTCAGTACTTCACATGGACAGGGGATTCGAAAGGAGACTCGCCCAGTGCGGTATCATGGCCGGCTTTCTTATTCAAAGGTTTCACTTATCAGGCACCACAGAATGACACATGGACATTGGCGGAAGAAATGCTTTGGAGCGCACTTGTTGCAGCCTTAACCGGAATACCCGGAATAGGCACAGCCGCTATAGCAGCAGGAATCATTCTGGCAGCTCTTGAACCACTTGCGTTTACGAATAATCCCAGCGGTTCGAGTTATCAGTTGACTTCTAACGCAAATAACATCTCTGTATCGTGTGACCTTGGCAATGGAGGCTTTTTTTCGGTGAGTTGGCCAGTTCTCAGGAATTCTGCAAACCAACCGGTTTTCATGCTGGAATTTAACGGCCAATTGAGCTGGTACAACGGCGGTCAGTCTATATCGACGAGCTACACGCAAGACCACCCGCTGGTGAATTATTTTGGATATGGGACCACACTTTGGGTAACGCCAATGACGTATACAACTGCACCAATAGCTTGCAATGTGTTCGAGCCTATATACATAGGGGAGTACTACCAGTGAATTGCGGAGATAAGCTTGTTCTATGAACCATAAAAGAGCTCTGACAGTAATTGTGATACTGGTAATTGCTGGTATCATAATTACTCCTCTTTCCATTATCAATATCAGCCAGCAGGTAATTCAGCCAGAGGTGGACCCTAATGCTTACATTTATCCAAGCGACTATTACGTTTCCCCGGGCTTTGAAGGCGGTGGTGTCTATTACAACTATACCGAAACTGGCTATTGGAATTTGTCCGCCCATGGTTGCATACAAACCTACAGGTATTTCTTTGAGGCATTCAGAATCCCTCAGATTACTGTCATCGACAATAGAACAGTTCAGTTCCTGAGTTATGCACCCTTTGATTTCTGGATGATCCTTGCAAACCAGAGCATAAGCTTCCCATACACCTCAACCTCAATCGCAGTTAACAATATTTCAGTGTCTACTTCAATGGGAAGTCAGGACACAATGACCACCCAGGTGGTATCTGGAAACGGAATTCCTCACCTGTACAGACTCATGAATACCACTGGTATTGAAATTGAAGGCCTTGTTTGGGCCAAGTCCGAATATATTGTCGATTATCCTGGTTTTCACACATTCTATCTCAACTTTACCCTGACTCCTTACGCTGAAATGGGGCCATTTAAATTTTCGGGAGACACGGTTCACATGTCGCTGGAGTGGAACGCAACTGTGGTCCAATAGAAATTTCCTGACATTGAACCTTCATTTTTTATCTCTTTTAGGAATGGTGAGATATGAAAATTGCAACGAGCATTCTTTGCCCTTGGAAAATAACAAGCTTCTCGCAACACAATTTCGATTCTTAAGCCTATTTTGGAGAGTTTTTGATTTTTCAGAGATGTTATCATTTTAAAGTTGAAGAAGTGTTTTGGTGCATTTCAAGGAAAATGAATTCAATAAATTCAGGAACTGGATGGAGACTCGAACCCGGCTCTTCACTGATGTCAAGAAAATACTTGCAAGGAGAGCAGAAAATAAATGCGTTGGAACATCCAAATTTACTATGCTCCTGGAACCATTTAATTGAGTCCAAGGCAAAACAGGAGTGAAATGAATGGAAACAGTTTTGGATGTGGAAAAGGAACCAGAGATTATGCAAGTTGAGGGCAGGAACGACTATTGCCCCCAGTGTGGTGCTGTCATACCTGCAGGAAGCCTTGAGGAACACTTGCTGGAATGCCCAGAATCTGGGAAAACAGTCCAGAAGATAATAATCAGGGAAATTGTCAGGGAAGTTCCAAGATATCCGGATTTTCCTGTCAGATATCCTGACCCGGAAAGGTCAAGGCACAGGACGACAAATGGATACACTATGAGTTCTGGCAACAGGAGATCGTCCCCAACCTCATCTCCGTCGAGAAGAAAATACTCGGCCTGGTCCCGATGAGCAGAAAATAAATACCCTACGCCATATAAATCAATTAAAACCTGGAAGAACAAACTTCTTCCCGGGATAAGGAGTGAAAACAATGGAGGGAAATGGAGTAAACTTTTTCAGACGATTTGAGGACCTTTATCTTGTATGGGTCCAGAGAGGCATTGAGAAAGAGAAGGCACGGAACACCGAACTCCGGGCAAATATCGACAAGCTGCAGGAACCACTCAGGGAGTTAAGACGGGAACTTGGCAAGAGGTCTCTGCTGTTGGATAGGGGCGGGGGCAGGCTATTCATACTTGGGATAGCGTGGGTATTCATCGGCGGAGTCATCTCATCAGTTGCTCACCTTGGAACCAATGGCAGCACGGCAGTGATTGTGATACCATTCTTATCAGTCTATTTTGCAGCAATTTTACAGACGAGGGCAGCAAGGCAGAACAGCCAAAGTCAACAGCCAGAAGACTCCAGAGGCGATGTGGACTCATCCGCACTCAGAGAAATGTCTTCACTCAAGAATATCCTGAAAGCTAACATTGGGGTCCTGTTTGTGAGTGTCCTGATATTGGTAGGCGAGATTATCCTTGCGGGCCCGATCTATGCCCTTGTCACCCTGATAATAATGATGGGAGCTTCATATCTATGGCTCACAAGGTTCCACACACCGCAGTATATCCACATACTGCTGGTGAAGATTAAGCCTTCAAAGAAAGGCAGAGGCAGCCCAGTTGTAGTTGGCTATCTGCACATCCCCGTCCACATGTTCCGGTTTGTGGAAACAGAGGGAGTAGCACCGTCAATCAATGACCTGAGATATGGCCCCGGAGTCTACATGGCTGAGGACGTGGAATACGATGATTACGGATTCCCCAAGAAGATTCACTTCACCTGGATGCAGTTTCCGGAACTGGAATTCATGCTGAAGAAAGAAGTCTACAGCATACTCAAGGAATACACAGAGAGGCTTGTGCTCATATCCGATAAGCAGACAGAGCTTGGAAAGTTCCTTTCAATAGCTGCTGCAAGGGAAATGACAGAGAAGAGATTCCAGACCATCAATGATGCCAAGGTGTCAGACTACGAGGATCTTGAGAGACAGAAACAGAACCTCTTTAAAGGGCTTACAAGGCTGCTTGACGAGAACAAAGCCACCCTGATGGGTTCAAGTGGATTGGGTTCTGAAGAAAGCGAAGATGGATACGGAGAGGGCTATGGCGAGGAACCAGTCGAACCAACACAGTAAATCCGATTCACCACCTGCAGGCAGGAAACACATCAACAAGTCCTACAACGTGGAACGCCCGGAGTTCTGGGAGCAGGAACTTGAGATGAGGGATCTGGAATTCCAGAACCCCGCACTCAAGAATCTCCCCTATTTTCAGGAACTCAGGCAGAACTTCAGGGAACGTTCTGACCGAGAAGAAAGGGAACCAAGGATTTCCGTTTCAAAGGCTATCTCAATGGTCAGGGAACCCCCTGTAGAAATAGACCCCATCAAGGAGATTCCAACCCATCTGGACGCAACAAGCAGGTCTTTCGTGGAGAGTGTTCTGGAAGAGGGCCCGATGAGACTCAGGTATGTGCCTGACGGGAAATCCAAGCCCATTGCCTGGACTCCATTTGTCTATCTGGGGGATAGTCGTTCATATGCACGCATTGTGCCGTCCACCGCCAGATTTGGCTCTATGCCTGCATTCGACAGGCAGGTGATCACTTCCAGGGGAGTCTATGTGAAGAGGCTCTGGAATTACTTCATCCTCAGATACCACCCACTGATAACTGCAGCTTATCTTGGAAAGTCCAGGTCAGGCAGCGCTTCTCAAGCATGAACGACTACCTGGTATACCTGGACGTGTCTGCAAGTATGAATTGGGGTGCATTTCAGGTTGATGGTATGAATGTGCCAAATATCAGTTATGCGGCAGGTTGCGTAATCGCAATGACAATGCACCTGGCAAAGAATGGGGCAAAGCTGACACTGAAGCCTTTCGGGTCCACCGTATATGAGGAGATCAATGACAAGATTGAGATCATAAAGACATGCTTGAAACTCCAGGCAAATGATGGAACCAATCTACAGAAAGTGTTTGAAGACAGTTTCCAGTACAGAGACCGCAAGATTGTGATTATCAGTGACGGAATAGACAACATACAGGATGAAGCGGTCTTAAAGAGAGTTGCAAGGAACGATGTGAGCGCAATCCTGCTCAACACAGAAGCTCCGCAGCTTGAGAAATATGTAAAAGTTAACAAGGTTGACAGCTTTAGCGGCAACTTTTTGATGAAGGTGTAAAAATGGTAGAACAACAGGAAACCGAAACGGTTGAGAATAAAGAGGAAGAGGAAACAGACAGCTCTACAGAGTCGGGGCAGAACACTACTGAAACTATCAGCGTTTCAAAAGAGGACTTCGTTGATGCCGAGGAAGAGGACGAGACTGAGAAAACCACTGAGGGAAATGTAACTTCTGCGGAAGATGACGGATCAGGCGATCCAGAGGACAAGGATGACAGGTCAGGAAGTGATGGGGGATCCAAGCCCAGGAGGAGCAAAGGCAGGCCCAGAAGAAAGTTCGACATCAAGTTGAAGATCCCTGACCTTGACCAGGACGATCAGGGGGAGAGCTACAAGGACCTGATGATAACGGAACTGAAGTTCAAGGGCATCTTTGATGCAGTGTCCAATACAGAGGACAGGGTGGTTGCCAAGGTATTCAGGCTCAGCCAGGCCCAGAGAAACGAATTGCAGAGTATCAGGAAAGACCTCTACAGCACATTCAGGAAGCTCAGGAGCTTCAAGGTGGACAAGAAGTATGTCATCCCCAAGAGCAGGCTTCCTGAACTTGAACAGGCATTCCAGGATAAGAAGCACGACTTTGAGGCCACAAGGATTGCCATCTTCAAGACTCTCAGGCAGGACTGGCAGACCATTGTTAATGATATAAAGAAAGCCTATCCTGACCTGCCTATTGATTTCGGACAGGTTGGCAAGATGAAACCTGAAGACACGGACTTCCTGTCAATGGATTACACAATCAGGTCCCTTGATAACTGGCTTGGTGAGATGGACGGCCTGAAGCAGTCATTCGCCAAGGGGAATGTCACAGAAGAGGAGATTGCCAAAAGAATCGACAAGCAGAAGGGTCGAATCGTCCAGAGTGTCAGGTCACAGTATGAAGAGAGTATGAAAGACCTGCACACCACCATTGACAAACTCAAGAAAGCAGTCAAGAAGAGTGCAAAGGCTGACCGTATTGAGAAACTGAAATCCAGGGCAGACAAGGCAGTTTCCAATATGACCAGTATGGCGAAGCTGATTGGCGAAGAGGACGCATTTATGCTTGACCTTGAAGCTATGCAGGAAACCCTTTCTGATGACCTGATTGGAGATAACTAATTCTCCACTGCATCTTTTTTTCTCTGATTTTTTTCAAAGGTTTCCTTTCTTTTTAATTTTCCCAATTTTTCCAGTTCCCTAAAACCATCGCGCACATCAGGGAAAGACCAAAGATAGTTGACATGTTTGCATGAAGTCGAATTATCCTGTTCGCACCAAAGGTCATAGGTCCCGCCCTCCGATCTTCCGTAAACAGCAAACACCTGGTTCGTCTTGCCCCGGAAACCCACTTCCTCAACAAGCATATGGTCACCAAGTGCGTTTAAATGGACCAGTGCCTTGAGATCCTTAAATCTGCTGTCTTCAGATGGGAAAATAAAACGTGGGATCTTGAAGTCGGGGGATTCCTCCTGGGCTTTCTGGGCCAAGTCATTGCTTGCACCGGGGCCATAGATTTCTTTTTCAATGTCGCTTATCTGCTCCAATTTATGTAGCACAATGCGGCCTTTCGGAGTCAGTGAAAGAAAGACCCTTTTTCCCTTTACCAATACAGTGTCCTGAACGATCACTCCGGATTTTACAAGCTTGTCAACCAGAATCATCATCGTGCCCGGAGATGGGATGACATCCAGCAGGTCTGTTTTAAGTACGTGCTCCTTTTCATTGATCAACCTTAGAACTGGTAAAACATGTTTGCTGTTTGGTATTTCCGCTGCCAAAGATTTCACTCCTGAATTTATAATCATTTATTTTATAAAAAATAGATCACGAAATACTGGCTTATATCTCCACACACTAATTGGTTCGGTTCCATAATTACTTATTCTGTAAAGTATAATACCATTCATTTAAGTGCGTTTTATTCAGTCATACTCCAGTGAGCATCTATCTATTGTGAACAAATCAAATTCTCCCTTATATAGATTCACCATAAATATTCTATTTAGAACTATTGATTTTATGGTCGAAGTAAAAACTGAATGTTTATATGCACTATATTCTTATGCTTGAAATAAGGAGTGAAAGCTATTGGAGCACAAGAGAGTGAAATTAGTTCAGGGAAGAGAGGTTCTGGGAATCACCCCACTCCAGGTCCTGATAGACAAGGAGTGCAAGGATTTCCTGGACGCTCATCCTGAACTCTCTAAGACCAAACTTTTGAGAGAAAGGATTGAACAGGTCAGTATAGAGATAGGAGAACCGTTGCCCAGGTTGCAAAGGAGTGAAGCAAACCGGAAAGCAACGCTTGGACTGTTGGCATGAGATCCGTTTCCCAATAGCGCGAACAAAGAGAGGGAAAAAATGGAGCAAACAGGAGAAATCAGGGGGTCTTTGGAGTGAAGAACCCTGAATTTGTTAGTTGGCTGATTGGACATGGAGATTCGATCAGCACAGCAGAGAGAAGAGAGCGCAGGATTAGGACCTTGCAAAAGCTTGGTATTAATCTGGAAGAACCAGATATGGCTCAGATTTATAAGTATCTGGAAACAAGGTTGAGAACTGGGTTGAAGAAAAAATCACTCAGACTAGAGATGTATGATCTTCAGCACTGGTACAGGTTCAAGGGCATGGAAATCAAGCTTCCCATTATGAAGAAAGAACCTGACCCAGATCCGTTCATCCCGACTGAAGATGAGATCCAAAGGATGAGGCTGTTCTGTCAGTCAAGGAACGACAAGTATACCTGGAAGCGCAATCAACTCATCATAGACCTGCTCGTATCAACAGGAATGAGGGCAGGCGAACTTATTCGCGTAAACCTTGAGGACATTAAGGCAGGTCCAAGCTTGTATGTAAGGTCAGAAAAAGGGGAAAAAGACAGGCTCGTTCCGCTACCTGACAAGGTATCGGCAGAAGTCGAAGAGTATATCAAGAACTACAGGTATAAGAGCGACCCAAAGGCTCTAATTACCACTCGGACAGGCAGGTATAACTACACCAAACTTAGAGCATTGGTGAAATCAGTTGGTCGGAAAAGCGGTGTTCCAGCCGTTCATCCGCATTGTTTCAGGCATTATTACGCCACAGCCTTGATAAAACTGGGTGTGGACGTTAGACGGGTTCAAATCCTGTTGGGTCATGCCCGCATTGACACCACTACAAGGTATACTCACCTGTCTCAGAAAGAGGTTGGGGAAGAGGTAAAATCCGCTGTCGAGGAACTGTTTAAGTTCAATCGGCAAAAGACGAAACAGGTTCAAATCCATGTGGGGGCAGGTCATGAGGTAGTGGGAGCACTGGGATTTGAACCCAGATCCACGGGTCTCTTCCGGTTCATAGTTCCAGTCACTCATCATAAATCAGGTGACCCGTAGTTAATCATAACCTGACTGGAGCCCGTCAGGATACCTGCCTACCCCATGCTCCCATGTTACCGCGCTTACTCCAATAGAAACAATACCGGGGAGACCAAATTTGTCAGGCAAGATTGATTCTAATTTGTAATACGGGTTAATGTGTATATTTTAAGATTATAAATAGATATTTCAAAGGCTTACCTTTTTTAAGTTGCCTAATCTCAGGTATTTTTTCAAGAATTTTCTTCTTCCTGTGAGATTTAAATGCGCCTACAAATGCTTGGCATACGGGATTAATATGATGCATCGCATAATCGAACTGAGAATCAAACATGGTTTCAATTCCTTCCTCAGGTTTATTGGAGTTGGAATCTTGCCGTTTCTTCTCCTCATTTCTTCAGCCTTTAGTACTGCGTTTCGTACAGCATCACGCATATCGTGGGGATATCGAATGACCATCGGAGAGGGTTCATAATGCCAGGAGATGGTACGCCTATAACCAGTTGATTTCCAGGCATGCGATGCAGGCATTTAAGATCATAAAATCTTTAAGAAACAAGTGTTTTTCTGTTTCCGGTTGAAATGAGCAAATGAGAATTCTAAGAAATTATAACTCAACCCTTGTTAAAAGCTGAACACCCACAAATATAACGGTTTTAAACAGATTTCATTAATCAATAAAGCGGTAAAAGGTGAGAATTTACTGTCAGAGCAAAAAGCCCGATCTGACAGTATGTATGAGAAAGGCTTACGACTTGTTTGCCCTTCTCTGTCTCTTCAGCCTTCGGATTCTCTTCTTTCTCCACTTCCAGCGCATCTTACCGCGCTTTTTCCAGTCTCTTGAACTTCTCTTCAACGTAACACCTCTAATATCGTGCGATCATTCATCCCATATATTATGCAATGAAGGATTGTGAGTTTTCCCATATCTGTTGCTTTTATATGAATGTTACAGGCATGCTCTGGCCGGCAACATCTTGCAAAGGCTGTTTAACAATTGGTCTATAATTTAACCTAATGACGTTTTCTCTTAACTGGCAGTTTTCTGAGGTTTCATTGATGCTATGAGGAATTTCCGCAAATTCAGTCAGTGTTTCACGGAAGACTCCCCGTTATTCCACCTTTTTGCACCTCTTTTTCCTGTTTTTTCTCCTGCTTTCGAGCGCCTACGCTATCACCCCTCTTCTTTTCATGTGAACAACCGTTGAAAGATTGTACGCCATATTTACAAATGTCATCTTCACCCTGACTCTTCGGACCATTGTGACAAGAGTGTGACCGCCGTTCTGAACCCTCTTGATCACGGAATACGGCCGTTCTCCGGGTGTCCGTTTCCTGGAGATCCTGAGGTTGCGCCTGACCTGTCCCATGGTCAGGGGTGTGTTCCTTGACGATCTGGCCATGGTGCCGTTAATTCCCCGGCATGGAGCACCCTGGTATCCCCTGTCCCTGTAGCATGTCATCCCCGGAATGGAGAGATCGACCTGTGAATCATGCACCGATGCAGTGGTGATGACGAATTCCCTGACCAGGGGAATGTCCACACCATGGGATGAATGCTGCTTGTATCCAAAGAAGTTCTTTCCGTCCTTCCGGGCGAACGTGCCATCCTTCGATCTCCTTGTCTTGGATTCCCTGCGCTCTTCCCTTTTGATGCGTTTCTTCTCTGCCCTGTCAGCCTTGGCCTGCCTCTTAGCCTCCTTGCTGTCTTCCGGGACATGCTTCTCTGATGGATCAGGCATATGGGGAGTGGGAGGCTTCTTCCTGCCATGCTTTCCGTGATCAGATGTGATGAAGGAGGCATCCTGTATCACGCCCTTCCTGATCACGATGCCATGGGATTCCAGCTGCTTCCATATCTCAGACCAGATCTTCTTGTCGGTGCCATTGATGGACATGCGCTCACGTAATGCCCAGAGAGTACGTGCATCCGGCATCTTATCAGGGTAATGGAGGAAGTTGCGGAATGAGATCCGATCGAGAAGCTCCTTTTCAAGCTTCTCGTCCACGATGTTGTATAAGCCCTGCAGGAAGAGTGCCTTGATCATCACCACTTCGTCAAAGTTGGGTCTTCCACCCTTCTCTGAATCGTTGTGGAAAAGTGATCTTACCAGGGGCCTGAGAGAATCCCAGTCAATGATGCGATCGATCTGTGGCAGGCTATCCATGCTCCGAATACTCTCATATGCTTCCGGAAGGCTGAAATCCCTTATTGAAGACATTATTATGAACATGAAACAGGCATGAATAAAGGTTTTCGTGACCAGTTTAATGATCAAATAATAGGAGGGTTAATAGAAAATGTCTAAAGTTGTTTTTCCCACTAAATGTAGCGCCTCGCTTCCATCCACTCCCTTTCGGAAGGGGCTTTCACGCTCGGCTATTGGTAAAACCCATTCGGGAACACTGCTTAGGATATGGGTTTGCAAGAGCAGGATAGATAAGCATACCTATCCGTGTTGCACAAAGAATCCATAGAACAAAGAAATCAAAAATAAGTAAAGTGTCGATGTGGCTTCATTCTGAGAGATTACCAGCAGTTTGTCATGGGTAACAGAGGCGTTATCAACGCACGTTCACGTTGAACGGGCGCAATCCTACTGTCAGTGTTCTTGAGGATATGAAGCAATTGATGAAAGGAAATTTGTTGATTTTGAGAATAGTGTCATTCTTTCACTTTGTATTGGACGAGAAACTATGTTGAACTCCCTATACAAATTTTTCATGTAATGCCCGTATATACCTGTGTTACAAATAGAGAGACAAATGTTTGCCCTAACTTCTTGAAATCTTATCCAACCCAGCAATAAACAGTTTAAATGACGCTTTTGAATTTTATCATATGGCAAAAGAACAGTCTAAAACTGAAACAGAGGACCAGCAAGCTATACGGAAAGAAGTCAGAAAAGATTGGGGGTCAATGGAACCGAAACTCTTTGAGATGACCCACAAATTGGATTCTCAATTTTGAAGGGAAGAATCATAGAACGAATGAAAGTTGCCATAATAAGCATTAGATAGGGTTTTATATTCAGTTATACATGTTATACTCATGCCTGATAATGTTAGGAAGGGGAAAAATGATGTACTCGTTGTTAGGAAGATCAACAAAACAATTTACACAAAATTCAAGGAAAGAGCCTTGGAAGAACACCGGAACGTTGGAGATGCACTCAATCAGGCAATGGCTGAATGGCTACAAAAACAGGATGAACTGGAAAAGCCACATATCGAGAGAATCCTGAGCTTGAATGGAATAGTCAAGACAGATAAGGCAGTAAGATGGAGTGAAGAAGTTGATGAGACCCTTTACGGTGGGTCTGCTTGATCTTCCTTGATACAAGTTTGCTGGTTGCATTTATTGTGGCCAAAGACTCCAATCATGAAAAGGCAGTTACTATAATGGAAGAAATAGCGAGTGGAAAACATGGCCCTGCAATCACATCAGAGTACGTGTTTGATGAAACTGTGACTGTTGTTCTGGTACGTTCTAAATCATTGGATTCAGCGGTTAAGACCGGGAACTTGATCAAGGAGTCGATGCCAGTACTCGACGTTGGCAGCAATATATTTGAAGCATCCCGGAACAGGTTCAGAAATCAAAAAGGTACAAAGTTTAGTTTCACAGATTGCACCATTCTCGAGGTGGTTGAAACTAACCATGTAGATAAACTTGCCACTTTTGATAAGGAATTCAAAGGCAGCGGCAGTTTCACCGTTGTTGGATAGGTTTCATAAGATAGGCATTTTTCAGGACTTGAAGCGATAGATCAATAAATCCCAAAAACAATCTTGGTGGCTTCCAAGATTCTTTGAAATTCCTCATCTATCATTTTTCCTATTTTCCGGATTAATCTTATCTGCGATACTGATCTCAATTGGAATAAATCTACAACAGATCTCTTGGATAAGTTGTTGAGCCCATCCGGAAACAATTCTACCATCCAAGATACAGAATCATAATGTGTTTTATAGTCTGTTATGGGGGCGATCACCCTCAATGGTAGGATTCCAATCTCGTTGCTGCTAATAATTACACATGGCCTAGTTTTTGTAATCTCCGCACCAACAGTTGGTGAGAGATTCACCAACCAGATTTCTCCTTGATTCAACTTTCTCCCTCAATCCACAAAATCCTGTGAATCCAAAGAGTTGAGGGAAACCAGATCCTTGTCAGATTCATAGTATTTCTTTAGTTTCCTTGCTTTTTCAATGATTTCTCTCTTTTTGTCGTTCATAGCTTTTTCCCTAACAGCTTCAGCCAAAAACTCTGACTTATTCTTCTTAGTCTTAAGAATTTCAGATACGTCATCAGGCAGGGTTACATTGAGCCTTTGAGTTGACACACATAATCATCTGTATTAAATATACATACTTTTTGGTGTCCAGAAATTATTCTGAACCGACTTTGAGGAAAACGCTGAAATTACTACAAGAGAGAAAGATACCTTTGTCAATTCCATAAGCAAATTTTTTCACTCACTATTTGCATATTTTTGATAACTCATTGCTGGGCAATAATCGTTGGACAAATCAGTGAGAAGTGCTTCTAGAAGTAAGTCGGACCCTAAATCCATCGCCTTTAACCTAGCTCGACAAACTCGGCTTTGCATCATGGGTTTAACCGGGAACCTGTGAAAAATGCTCATTTTTTGATGAAGGTAAGTGAAGAATCTTTCCTTTAAAAGTGCGATTGGGGGAAACTGTGATTGAGCTGATTTGAACATTTTTCCTGTAATGCATGTAACGCAAATTGGAATTGTATGTTATCAAGAAAGGACCCACTTTGACTCTTCTTGTTTCGTTTCATCAAGTCTGGGTTCAACACAATCGCACTTAAACTGACTTTCCTTAAGAGCTCCTAAGTCCATGCCTGTATTGGTAGAACCCGTGTATGCGAAGCAGTTCAAGGTCAAGAGATATCCTCTACCTAGACTAAAATGCATCCAAACACCTTTCTTCGGATGAAGTCCTATTTTGTGATGGCAGTTTAGACACCAGCCAATACTTAGTCTCATCAAATATTAATAAAGTATCTGCATAAGTAAATTGTGAAATGAATAAATTAACTTTCATCTCATGTCCCACCCCAGAAAATAAAGGTTTCGATAATGATTGAGAATTATTATTCATGGCAGAAGAACAGTCTAAACCGAAACAGAGGAACAGCTGTCCACAAGTAGGGGAATAAGAAAAGAATGTGGATTTGTGGAACCAGAACTCATCGAGCCTGAATCAATCGCCTTTAACTTAGCTCGACAACCTCCGCAAGTAAATCTGGGATTATTCTGAAGTATATTACAAAATCCAGTTTTTGACTATTGGTGAAAAGGAGTCTTTCTCTTAGAAGTGTGATTAGCTGAAACCTGGATTACCCAGGCATGAATATATTTCTTGCAATACACGAATACAAGATGGGAGTAAATTCTAGAGAAACTTCACATTAGTCTGTCCAAAGCTACATCTTTATGACATAGATTTGTTGGTTAATCCTAAGGAGATTTCTTGGAAAGATGCTTACGTTTAGTGTAGTGCCAAATATCCCACCTGGATATTTTACTAGGGAAGGGTTCGTCTACGAAGAAAGTGGCTATTAGAAAGTTGGAAAAGCAGGCAAATGCAAGAGTCCCAAGCAGGATAAAACCGCCTATGAAAGACAGAAGCAGTTCAACGCAAGGAAAGATCGCTATTGGTATAGTCAATAATCTCAAATTTAACCTGAGGAAAAACATAGTTGGCAAAATTAGCAAAGGCACAACAAGGACTGTTATTACCCAAATGAGATTCTTGTTTAGGGTGAACCCGTTGAAATAAATCATCTCAACAACGCCAAGTCCAGCAAGTAATATTGTCGCTATAGCAATGAAAAACGAAAGGACACTCCTCTCATGTAAAATCCTAACCTTGACTGTCGAGCGACTCACAAGATTGGATTAATAATCAAAGACTAAAATAGTTTTACCTAAGAAACACAATGTTGCTCAACCCTAGAAAATAAAGGTTTGAATAAAGATTGAACATGGTTTCGCTTGGCATAAGAAGACTATCAATATGGCAAGTGGCGGACATTAAGCTCACGCATCTTGGATTGACTTTTCCTGGATTTGGACTCGTAAAATGCCCCGACTGCAAGGAGGAAAAAAGAAGGAAAGAATACAAGCAGGTACAGGATTCTGATCTGGCTAAGGATTCTGCCCACAGCACTGACAATAAAGAGGGCCAGAATCCGACCTCGGAAATGGATCCCATAGGTGACTCTAAATTCGATCACGAGTGATTGAAGCGGGAAACTTTGACCTAGAACAATGTAAGATGGCAGGCATAAGAGCGTGAAACATTGTTCTATCGTCTTCAGGAAAATAAGGAAATGGGCATGGACTCTGGGAAGAAAGATTCTGGCAGAAAATCGTGGCCCCCGGAATGTTCAACTCATGGATTTACCCACTATATATTGAGGAGGTCCAAATTGATTGGTAAAGTGACATCCTCCCCGCCCTATCAGACGGGGCTTCCTGCTTCCCTGACCGGCTGAACCATCCGGAAGGATAGTTGGACTCCAGTCTCCACAGGCGTAACTTCGGGAGTGCCCCTCCCTACCTTTTC
>OFHE01000008.1_pt1 | contig 36645 bp, 34 predicted proteins | sample 1521981 | NCBI WGS metagenome assembly OFHE01 (sample SAMEA2464839, study PRJEB22497) | soil metagenome | biome: Grassland; feature: Farmland; material: Clay | place: Australia | collected 2013-02-01 | depth 1.4 m
TCTTGATCCTGGCCCTGAAGTGTGCCCTGTAGGCAAAGAATAATATGACCGCGATCCAGAACAGGGTGCTGTTTATTATGCCAAATAACCTTGAATTGAGCAAAGCCACTACAAGCACCACAAGAATGTCCAGCAAGATCAGGGTCTTGATGACATTCAGGATTGTAACGCCGCTTTCGTAAATGTCCTTGATTTCATGGGCAACCATTGACTTTTGTTAAATAACTTCAAATAATATATTAATTTTTCTAATTAAAAAGAACTGTCCCCTTCATCGGTTCAACTTAACTGTGATATGCTCCTGTAGTATGGCCCATATGAATTAAGCCGTTGGCATACGATAGAGCAACATTAAGTAGGATTTCCATTTCGGTGTGCACCTCTTATTCTGCCTGCTTACTAGTGTGATTGTGTTGATTCTATTGAAGTCTAATATTCTACACATACCAAACCATCTTTGCTCTTTAAAGCAAGAATTTGCAATATAATAATTTGTAAATGGCAAGTGAATTCTGTCCAATTATGGCAAACGAAAAATAGCCAGTCTATCATGCTGAACTTAGGTGCAGCGGATTGCTTGAACAGGCGGGATGGTACATGATAAGAAGCTTGAAGGATCAGGGACTTTCGATCAGTGAGATCTCCAGAAGACTGGGAATAAGCAGGACAACGGTCCGGAAGTATCTCAAGTCAGGCAAGGCCCCGCAATACCACAGGGATTCTGCAGGCTCCATGATTGAACCCTTCCTGCCGCTTGTGAGGGAGATGATCGATCGGCACAATCTCTCCGCCGTCAGGATATATGAGGAGCTGAGGAAGAAGGGTTTTCAGGGATCATATTCCCTGGTCAAGCAGTACTGCAGGCCAATGCGGAACGACAGGAAGATCCTGGCAGAAATCAATATATGAAATTCAAGCGAAACAGAGTGGGACAAGTGAATGAGAGGGGACCAAAGTTTCTTTTTATAACTGGAGGGTCCAGCAGCGGAAAAACAACCTTACCAAATTAGTGGAATTTGGATATCTAATAGTTCGAAACTAATCGCTATGCGAGGAACATTGTCAAAAATATATTATTTTCGATTTATAAGCATTTTCCTCAGGTATATTCAGGTTGCGAAACTTACTATGAATTTTGTAGACGAATGATAAAAATAATTTGATTCCTTCAGAATCTATCCTTAATAGTTCGAGGAATATGGAATTATCTTGACCCCGGTCGCTTATTGGCATTAAAATAAAGAATTTGATAGATTTATGAATAATCAGAATAGATCAGCAGCGTCTGAAATATCCTTCCTGGACTCCAAGTTAGCAAAGTAATTCCAAACCTCCTTTGCCTTATCTTCCCCCATGACAGGATCTACAAGGTGGTGGAATTTGGCACTGACATCATTGATGTCCAGCAGCTTTGAAGGTGTCTCTGGCCCACGGTTGAGATCGACCACTTCTTTCTTTCCATCCTGGAATATGACCTCAATTATGGTTTGCCCCCTGTTGACATCTTCTCTCTCGTGAACATGTATTTTCTTTCTTATCTCAAGTATCTGCGGATCGTTGACTGCAGTATCGGAGAAGTGTTCCGGGTAAAGAGGACCATAAGCAAGAGCCGCTGCTATTGTGTGGGTAACACTGAATTTAGATTCGAGGCCGCTCTTTGGTTCCATTATTGCGGTAAGAACCATAACGACCGGGTTCACGTAGACTTGAATCTCCTTTACATCGGAATAGTTGATATTCCTGCTCCTCATTTCAACAGCCGCATCTATTCCCGGATGAAGCACAACGCCGCATGGGTAAGGCTTGAGATAGTTCTTGAGAACGTGCCATTCGCTGCCAAATCCTTCCGTGAGGAGGTCAAGGTTGTAATCCTTGGACAGGGATAATGCGAATGTGTTGATCATGTTCTTGGATACCGTGACTCCGTCCATTGTGGCAATTGCACCCATTATGCCTTCTGCTGCAGACCTGCCGACCTGGAAACTCTTTGTGACTGTTCCCCTGTTGGAGAGGAATCCAGTGGCAACTGTGAGGCCCTGAAGGAGTGAAGAAGAAACCTGATCAGCATTTGCGTGCCTCATCAGGGAAGATGCAACCGCAGACGCTGACGTTCCATACAGAGAAGTGTTATGCCAGTCTGAATATCTTTCATCCAGCCCAACTGCAAGTGCGAGCCTTATTGCAACTTCCATTCCAAGGGCTGAAGCATAAATGATGTCCTTTCCACCAGATCCATCGTTCATCGCGAGCGAAAGGGCACTGGATATCACAGGTGCGCTCGGGTGCACAATTGATTCCAAGTGTGTGTCATCAAAATCAAGGATGTGTGAAAGTGCTGAATTCGCCCAGGCTGAACCCACAAGGCCGGCTGTGTTCTTGGCTCCGAAAATTGGTAATTTGCCATCCTGTATGTTCTTGCAGGCCTTGATGAGGTAAGCAGATTGCGGATACTTATTGGCACCAATAGAAACTGCTAAGAAATTTAATACTGCCAGATTTGTCCTTTCTCTAACAGAAGCAGGCAATTTGGAAAAATCGCTTTGGGCTGCAAATTCTCCTATCAGGTCAGATTGCATGTCGGAGAGATATCACTTTAAGATATAATTCTTAGGATTAAATCAATCGATATTTTCGATTATAAATTATTCTTAGTCAACTTTAACCACGAACAGTTGCCAGTGGGAAACTATATGATTGAGAATTCGATGAAATTTCTGATTCGATTCAGATATTTCCATGAATCATAATTTCTCGTGGTGACGGAAACTGTAATAGTATACTTCAAGATAACAATCCATGGATGTTATGATGCTCCAGGGCGATGGTATTGGCCCTGAGATCATGGATAGCTCAACAAGGATACTGAATGTTCTGAATGAAAACTTCGGGTTGAAGCTGGAACCTGTCTCTTATGACATTGGGGCCAAATCTGTGGCCTCCGAGAAATGGAATCTGCCAAGGATACTCGATGAGGCGCGCAAATTCAAGGCGATTCTAAAGGCACCCATGGGCGATCCGAGCATTGTTGAGGAATCGGGTACTGAGACCGCACTCAGCATTATTCTTGGCCTGAGATTTGACCTTGACCTTTTTGCAAATGTGAGGCCGGTTAGGCTTCTTCCAGGAGTATCTTCTGTCCTCAAGGGTTTTGACAAAGAAGGAGCCATTGACTATACCATAATCAGGGAAAATAGCGAAGGCCTGTATTCCAGCCATTTTGGAGGCCTGGTGCTGAAAGACGACATTGCTGTCGACAACCAGATTATCACCCGGAAGGGTACAGAAAGAATATCCAGGTTCGCTCTTGATCTCTCAATGCGCAGCGAGGGCTCACCAGCAGACGGAAAGAAAATAGTCACTTGCGTGGACAAAGCAAATGTCCTGAAGTCTTTTGCATTCTTCAGGAAGATTTTCAGGGAAGTTGCAAAGGCTTATCCAGAAGTGGAAACACGATACATGTACGCTGATGCCATGACCCAATACATGCTGTTCCACCCGCAAAACCTCAATGTAATTGTGACAGAGAACATGTTCGGCGATGTGCTTTCTGATCTCGCCGCAGCCACAGTAGGCGGCCTGGGATTTGCATACAGTGCCAACTTGTCCCATGAGAGGGGAATGTTTGAACCGGTGCATGGAAGCGCGGTAGATATTGCGGGCAAGGGGATAGCGAACCCCATAGCCATGATTCTTTCTACCCTGATGATGATCGATTGGCTTGGAGAGGGGAAATACCAGGAAGTCGTGGAAAAGGCCTTATTCACTGCCATTTCCAAAGGTGCAAGAACTCCTGACATGGGAGGAACCCTGACCACAGACGAGTTCACAGATGCGGTGTTGAACGAGCTGAGAAAGAAATAATCTAAAGACAGAATCGCCTGTTCAGGATTAAACCAAAATTTCTTTTTGCAGGTATTTCCGTTCCCCTAATTTTTTGCCAAATTATGCAATTGGATGCCATGAAATTCCCTTATTCTGGCACAGCAACACGTAATATGCAGCAGTCTGGGATGAAAATGTATGGAAGGGTCAATTACTATGCAATGCATTTCTAGTTAGCACTGCTCTGAAAACACCAGATACGGCAATGTATATTCCAAAAGCAACAAGGATTACTAACATAACCTCAGGAATTATCGGATCATTAAGGACTGCATACTCAGCTATGATTATCCATTTCTCGAGGAATGGCATTGAACCAGGTAGAAGACTGCCTATGGTTGGTTGATGGTAATTCATCACTTGGTAATGAGTATTGTAATTTACCGCAACCAAGTAAGACTTGCCAATAAAGAGCCATGGGATGGTTCCCCTAATCGTATAAGGTATTAACACACCGAACAAATACACTACGTATAGCCAAACAGAGAGCAGGAATGCCATGGTCCTGAGTCTAATCTTTAATCTGCTCAATTGACACCCCAAATAAGAACTAACGCATAATACGATAATCCTGTCCCGGCAAGAATTGCACGAAATTTTTCAGCAATAGGAAAGATGAGAACAGACCTGTGAGATAAAAGAGTAGGCCTATGTTTTCAAAAAAAAAAAAATATAAATGGTGGATTTTCTACGCGGACAATACTTCCAGCACTTTTCCCGTGGCTTTCGGACCGAGGAAGAACACTGTCACTGCAACTATTATTCCGAACAGGAAGTTGATTGAGAACACCGGTATTGCACCGTATGTGTCAAGCACCACCACGAATGTGGAGATGAAGATGAATGTTCCAATCCTGCTCAGTGAGAATGCAGCGCCAGCTCCTGTTGCTCTCGCTCTGGTCGGGTATATTTCTCCCTGGTAGATGTGCCATGAGTTGTTGAAGATGTTGTCGAATATGGTGTAAAGTGTTCCTGCCAGGAGGATCAGCCCCACTATGTGTACCAGTGAGAAAGCGAATCCGTCAATTCCAAGAAGTATTGCGAACACAATTATCAGGTATTTGCGTTCGAACCTGTCAAGGACGAATGAAGCCAGCAGTGATCCAACGACGTATCCGGAGTCTATTACCACCGTGAATAGAAGGCTGTGAATGATTGAGAACCCTGCGTTGACCAGGACAAGGGGTGCAAGGGATCCGATGATGAAACTCATTCCTCCCTGGAGAAACTGCAGAATCCATATCATCACTGTTCTCGCCCTGTACTGGCCTTTGAACAAATCTGCCAGTGGCATCTGGTCTTCTTCGGTAGCATACGGAACTGGTTTTGGTTCTGCCAGAGGGCTCCTGGCTGATTTTGATACCCTGGCCTCAATTTCATCCATGACCTTGTCGGCTTCCTTCAGCTTCCCGTGGTTCTCGAGCCATCTGGGTGACTCATAAAGCCTGAATCTGTAAAGCCAGGCAGCTATTCCACCGATACCGCTGATCAAAAGAACCCATCTCCAGCCCGGCATTATGAAATTGGCCGGTGCGAATTCAAACACCATAAGTGCACCAATTGGTGATGAGGTCCAAGCTATCGTGTACATCCATGAAAGCCAGTTTCCTCTCTTGGCTGCAGGAATGAATTCATTCAGGTATGTATCGACAATTGCAACTTCTCCGCCAACACTCAGGTATGAAATGAAACGCAGAACTCCAAGCTCTATTATATTTGAAGAAAATGCGCTTATTATGGACACTATTCCGTAACCCAGAAGACTGGTCAGGAAGGTGATCCTTCTTCCATACCTGTCCCCCAGGACCCCGTAAATGATGGAACCCAGAAAAGCCCCAATGAACGGGAAGGCCGCAATATAAAATGTCGCGGTCGCCTTGCTTACACCCAGGCTCTTTGAAATTGGCAGCGCAAGTGGTCCTCCAGTGAACAGGATGAATAAGTCGAACCAGACTCCCACCCCTAGCTGGCTGATGAATAACCGGTGCAGATTGGTCATCGGCAGACGGTCTAATCTTGCACCGACTCCAATCCGCTGGGAAGTATCAGTACTCTCCATGAAAATCGCATGAATGTTCAGTATAAAAATTTTCTGAAATTAAAATATTGATTGAAATTTTGAATCACATATATCCTAATGTGCTGAAAAACAAGAATAAAACATACCCTGCAAGAGAAAGAACAGCAGGAGGACTGCCAACCTCTAGAGGGTTGGCATCGACGTTGCGATGAAATATTTCAGGAAATTTATGAAGGCATTGACCAGGGTGTTTGTTCCCTTCCAGTGGTCAAGCAGCTTGAGGTATGACTCGATGCCCGTATCCAGCGGGATGAATCCCACGAGACCGGCCTGGACATACCTGGATGACTGGATTCTGCTGACTATGGAAACCCCCAGGCCCTCCGAGACGGCATTAATGACAGAGGATGAATTTTCAAACTTCCAGACAATGTTAAGGTTTTCTTCCCCCATCCCTCTTTCAGCAAGCATCTTGAGGATCTCACGGTATCCTCCGGAATTCTCACTTCTAGAGAGGTATGGCATTCCAACGAGATCGGTCACGCTGACCTTTTCCTTCTTGAGCAATGGATGCCCCAGCGGCACCACCACTCCGTAAGTGACCTTCAGCAGATCGATCACCTCTAGGTTTCTGGAGTATGGATTTGGCCGGAAATCTACGCTGGCTGTGATGCCTATGTCACATTCTGATTCGCTGAGCCTCTGCAGTGTCTCAAGCGAGTTGTTTATCTCTATTTTCACCCTGATATTGTTGAATTTCCTTTCAAAAGCCCTTACCACTGCAGGGAGAAGGTACACACCCCCAATCTCTCCCGTAGAAATCCTGATTGTGCCGCTGAGCTCCCCTTCATTCCTGTTTTCCCTGTGTTTGGCAATCATGGCAAGGATTTCCTGTGCCTCAGGGAAAAAACCGTCCCCAAATTCGGTGCAGTCCACCGTCTTGTCAGATCTGCGGTGGAAGAGCTTCTTCTCGAAGTACTTCTCCATCTCCTTGATCCTGTAGCTCACAGTTGACTCTGTTATTCCGAGATTGCTTGCTGTCCTCGTAAAATTCTTTGTGAGGCAAAGGTCACAGAATGTACGCAACTGTTCAACATCAAGGGTCATTTTCATCCACTGCAGGTTTCTATTGATTGTGAATTTCAATAGGATATTTATTCATAGAAGCCTTGCAGTTCAAAAATCTTTCCGTGTCACGTATCTGCAACAGGCGTTGATTCAGGAGCAATATTATCTCACAAAACCGCACCAGGCCAGGTTGAATTGTGGAGCCAGGATATCATGGCAATGAGAGTGTTGTGGCGATAAACTGCCTCAGGAATTCAATGAATGCATTGACAAGGGAATTGGTGCCCTCCAGTGATCGATTAACTTGAGGTAAGACACTGTTTCAGTATCGAATGGGACGAAGCCCACAAGCCCTGCTTTGACATATTTTGAGGACTGTGTCCAGCTGATTACAGAAACTCCGAGGCCTTCGGAAACAGCGTTTATTACGGAGCATGAGTTTTCCAATCTCCATATGATATTGAGATCCCTTTCATCCAGGCCTTTTTCTGCAAGCACCTTGAGGACTTCCCTGAATCCGCCTGAATTGTCGCCCCTGGCGAGGTAAGGCAACCCTACAAGTCACATCCCGTAGGGATGTGTGGAATGTCGATTTTAAGTTGAGAAAACATACACTTCCTTCAATAAAATGTGCCAGAAATGATTCGCATTTTAGGCATCCAGCACTACTTCCACGCATGAGTCTTCTGGTATTGGCCATGGTCACTTAAGAGAACTAATGTACGTTCTGTGGCTTATTTGGCGTTTTTTAGTGTCTCTTCTCTTGTTTTTCCCTGTGGAAGCATCTGGAAAGTGGCCAGATACTGATGCCATAGTAGCCGCTTTTATCTTTCTCAAGGATGACAGTGTGTTTAACATGTATACGGTGAAAAATTTTGAAAAAAAGATTTCCTTGACGCAGTTGCTGTATAATTGGGAAGTCTAATAACTGCCTTGTCTCCTTTTGGGTATATTGACCTATTTTCCCCCATTATGTCCAATTATACCTTCTTCCTATACCCAAACAAAGCCTTGATCTACTTTCTTATAGCCGTTTTTTCCTGAATATCAAATAATAATCGTTATTCTCGCAACCATTAATATTGTTGAATGTTTGGTTTTAACAGAATGATGTCCACATATCCTGATGATTTGAGGGAACGATACCTGAGGGAGGGCTGGTGGGATGATCGCACCCTTATAGGAATCTTCCTGGAAAACGTATCCAGTAATCTGGAAAGAATTGCAATTGTTGATCCTCCCAATAAGATGGATCTTGTGGGCCTTCAGCCGGAGAAGCTGAAATATTCTGAAGTCCTTCAGAGGGTTGACAGGCTTGCTTCATACTTCCTGGAAATAGGTGTCTCCAGAAGTAGTGTAGTGATAGTGCAGCTTCCAAACATTTCCGAACTGCTTATTTCATATCTTGCAGCGTGGAGGGTTGGGGCATCTGTTTCGCCCGTACCGATGCAGTGGAAAAGCCACGAATTAAGAAAGGTTGCTAGTGTTACAGATGGTTCTGTATACCTGTCCACGAAGTTCAGGGATTTTGATCACACGGAGATGATGAGGGCAATTACAGATAATGCCTCTTCACTGAAACACATTGTATCTTTGCCAGAATTGAGAGAGATAATGATTGAACATTCTGTGAACCCTGAACTTGAACGTCTCACCAGCAAGCTGAAGGGAGAGGATATCGCGGTGATTCAGTGGACCTCTGGTACGGAGAAAGAGCCAAAAGCATGTCCCATGACCCACAACAACTGGGGATTCCTGAGATTTTTCTTTCGCAATGAATACAGGGGAGGGATCCTGAAAGATGGTGACGTAGTGATGAACCCTGCTCCCCTGGTGAACATGACCGGTATTGGGGTTGGAGTTGTCCCCTGGATCATGGTTGCCGGAACATTTGTCCTGCACCAGCCATTCGATCCCTCCATCTATTTCCACCAGCTTATCGGTGACAAAGTGAATTTCACGTTGGCTGTGCCTGCGGTAGCCGTTGCAATGCTCAAGCATCCTGATGTGGATAAGTTCGATCTCAGTGCAACCAAGGTCTTCCTGCAGGGCTCCGCACCTCCGCCACCCTGGACTTTTGTGGATTTCAAGAAGAGGTGGGATATAGAATCAATTAACGTCTGGGGCCAGAATGAAGGCACCGGGCTTTTCTCCACGAAAGAGATCATACCTGACCTTTCTGACAGGGCCAGGTCATTTCCCTGGCCAGGAAAGGGAAAGCATGAGGATTTCCCTTTTTTCAAGGCGATTGAAACAAAGATCGTCGACACTGAGACAGGAAAGGAGCTATCCGAACCCGGAAGCATAGGGGAACTCTGTTTCAGGAGCCCCATGACTGTTCCCAGTTATTACAACCAGCCTGAACTGACTGAACATGCTTTTGACAGGAATGGTTTCTTCCACACCGGTGATCTTTTCAGTATTGTCTCACATGACAGGATAGCTTTCTTTGACCGGGCAAAGGACATAATCATCCGAGGTGGATTCAACATCAGTTCCGCCGAGATTGAGGATATAGCTAAGCGTGATCCCAGAATCGCTGATGCCGCTGCGATTCCCATACCAGATGAGAAGCTGGGTGAACGCGTTTGCCTGTTTGTGGTAACAAAACCTGGCAGCCCGGTTGGATTGGACGATGTCAAGCAGGTAATGAAGGAAAATGATGTTGCAATATACAAATGGCCTGAACGGGTTGAAGTCATAGACTCAATTCCTCGTAATCCTGTTGGAAAAGCTCTGAAAGAGGTTCTGAGGAAGAGAATTTGAACGCCCTGTATTGAGTTCATTGCAAAATCCGGGTAGGTACAGGATCGGCCTGACTCATGTATTAAGTATTGAACCTGCATGATAACAACATGGCAGCTGAGTTTGAGTTATCCGAAACTGTTGAAACCACTAGAGACAGCGCGATATCGTATTTTCTCAACGTTGAGGACATCCCGAAATACCACCCACAGATGGCAAGAAAAGTGGAGGTCCTGGAGAAGGATGACAATGCGATCAAGTACAAGCTTGAAGGGAAGGTTCTCCTGAAGAAGATCCAGTCTGTGAACAACATGACCGTAAACAGGGAAGCAGGAGAACTGGTGACAGAAACTCTTGAGGGAGATGGCAAGGGCAGCATAGTCACAATGAATTTTCAGGAAACCGACGGAAAAACCGAGATAAAGTTGAAGGCCGCCATGGAGCTTGGCCCCCTGGGTGCCCTCGGGAAAGGAAAAGTTGCCTCCATGTGGAGAGAGGCCCTGGAGCAGGCAAAACAGATCTTAGAAAAGAAGTAAAGTTGCCATCTTATTGAAACATCCTTGCTTCAATCTCATCAACTTATTGTGAGTAACTTGTAGGTCACGCAAAAGTTCAAACTGCAGGTGGAACGGGATAGAAACAATACTTTGGTGTGTTACCTTAGAAACCGAAAACTGACATTGAATTTCACCAGCTCATCAAAACTGAGACGGGGGAGCCCAGTTAAGATGTACAGGTGGAAATGAAAGTCGAAACATTTCAGTTCCTTGTGACAAGGTTCATTAATTAATGGGGGCCGCCGGGAGATCCCGGGATGTGGCATACTGCCCATTCCAGAATTACATTCCCCACGGAAAAACAGGGCACTTATGGATTTGTAATGGTGTCCCGGACCCTGGATAACCTGGCTGGAAGAATCACAAGCGGCGAGGATAACTGAGTTTGGCCTGAAATTCGCCGAGGGTTGGATTATGATTTCATATTTCTGCAGCAGCCTGCGGTTCGTGATGATGATGTTTGAAATCTGTAGCACTCTGCAGATACCAGAAATTTTTGAACGCAAGCAAAAGATGAGCAGAACCGTTTGGGTTATGTATTTTCGAACATTGCCCTAATGATTTACTCCTTGCCCATCGGCTCAAAGAGGGCGATAAAATTCCCTTCCGGATCCCTTCCGATGAAACTCCAGCCCTCACCCGGGATTTCCTGTTTTCCCACCGCTTCTGATCCACCTGCTTTCCTGAATTTCTCAATCGCCTCATCAATGTTATCCACGCCGATGAAGTTCCGTGGAAGATCATCGTCATCCATCTTCCTGTACATGCCGCCGCCGACAGTCTCTCCGGGAGGGCCAGTACGGATGAGCCAGTACTCCATTCCCGGCACCGGGACCTTTTCAAATTTCCAGCCGAAACATGCGGAATAGAATTCCTTCAGCCGGTCAACATTCTTTGCAGGGATTTCAAAATGCACTATGGTCCTTTGAGTCATCAAATAATCAATCCGTGTAGATACTTAACCTTTCCAGACGGACCTTAAACTAAAGTTCTCCGGCCTGGGATAAGTTTTTTTATTTGTTTTATAATTTTCAAATATGGAAAGCGTTGAGATTCCGGGGAAGCTAGAGGCTGATGACCTCTTGAAAGTGTTTTATAAGGCAACACAAAAAGTAGAGTATAAAAACAAGCACATCGGCCCAGATTCCGAAGTGGTCATAATAACTGGAGCCAAATTCTTTTTCCGAACCAGTGATTATGTTGGTCTGGCCTTGATCTCCTATTATGACGGAACTAGTACAAAGATCGATTATGGAATAGTGGGCGGAGGTTCAGGCATCATGAACATACACTTAGGTGCAGGAAATGATGCTGTGAACGATATAACAAAGGGCCTGAGTGATCTTGTACGCAACAATAAGGGCAACTCGTGAAGGTGCCAGTTATTTATGGTCAATGAAGAGCAATTGGGAAGATATGATCCTCACATTTTTCATATTTGTTAGGTCTTGTAAAATATGCAGTTGAGACGAGTCAAATCTCTATATGCCTCAGAAGCTGGTGGACAATCATCTTGATTAGATTTTTCATAAGAGAATGCTTTTTCAGATCCAGCCTATAACTAACCTTACTGCGTTGGAAATTGCAACCGCAATGCTTACCACAGCAGATAAGAGAATGATCACCCAGCCTATGCCGTTAGAAATCCACGAAAGGATGAATTTCAGAGATGATGGCAACGGATCTGCAAGATGAGCAAAATTGAATGGAAATATTGTGAGGAACCAAAGGGCTGCAATCGCAGTAAATACATTGGAGGCAAGCTCAAACGGACGGGATGTGTCTCTTCTGCCAATAATAGCCCGGGCACCTGATGAGATAATCGCGAGAGCGAATGAACCATAGAATAGTATAGATTCGACCGATCCAAACTTTGACGTCATGAAGCCAGTGTCCGTTGTCTGGTGATATACGAAGAATGCGGCAACCAGAGAGCTCAGGGTAATCCCGACTATCTCTCCGATGCGGTCTGGTATTGACAGTATGTTCTTGTCCCTGGCATTTCCTGATCTTCTGAGTTCATCCATCTTAATCGAACCTGCCCTTTCTTCTACTCTTCTTAAGGCTTACACTATGGGTTCCGGTGGAGCAGGGAACTTCTCCGGCTCCATTTGCTCCTTGTATGTATAGACGGATCAGAGGACATATTGTTTGCTCCGAATCTCTAAGGGGAAACTTATGTCCTGGAGATCCGCAAATGCAAGAACTCCAATATCTACCCAATAATCTCCCCTCTCTGTCGCTCTTCCTTTTGTCTTCCAGGTTGAATCATTGTGCAGTGGGTTCATCATTTCAGGCTGGAAAGTGATATATACGCCCAGATTTCTTCATGAGGATGGATAATGAGAAAGCTGGTTCGAATGAGATGACCTTGAAGGAGGCGCAGCAGAGGCACAAATTCTCGCGTGAAGCACATTGGTCATTTCCCACGTCGCTTGGAAGACCTGTTCCATGGGATAACCCAGGAGAGTGGGTGGCAAGAATGATCAAAGAACGCGACTCCTTCTCTAAGGCAGTGACACTCCTTGTACGCAATGAAAAGCATAAAGAAGCGATGGAAGTTGCTGCCAACATCTGGCGTATCTGGATCCTCGCAAGAGATGAGGGAGGTGGAAGGAAATTCTTGATCCTGGCCCTGAAGTGTGCCCTGTAGGCAAAGAATAATATGACCGCGATCCAGAACAGGGTGCTGTTTATTATGCCAAATAACCTTGAATTGAGCAAAGCCACTACAAGCACCACAAGAATGTCCAGCAAGATCAGGGTCTTGATGACATTCAGGATTGTAACGCCGCTTTCGTAAATGTCCTTGATTTCAAGGTTAACCATGGGTCTGGCTTATTTACCTCAAAATAATATATTAATTCTTCTTGTGTAATAAAATTTATACTTCAGACTTAAACGTCTATGCATTCCAGGCGATTGCCACAGAATGGATTTCAGAAATCATTCCGCTACCCTTGAGGTATTTTGATAGAATTCAAGTGTAGTCGGGAAGCAATTCCTGTCTGAATCTGAAGAGCAATCGGGATTGAACTCTGAAATGGCATACGGAAACACTCCTTTGGCTTTCAGGCAGGTGACTGAAGATAGCTGCTTATGGCTGAAACGGCCTGCCCTTACAATTTCCACTCATTGTTTTTTTCATGAAATTTCAGTCTGCGCATCGATTTGCCCATATGAATAAATCAACATTGGGAAACTATTACGGTTTGTGGATTTAGAGGTTGATTCAAGCCAATATTCTGTCCAGATCATAGTCATCTGCAATAACGACGCGGATATCCAGTGCTCTTTTCCACGATGGTGATTTAATCTTCTCCTTGAACTCTTCAACGGTCCAGCAAACTACATCAGATGACAGCTCAAGTTCCGGCAACATTGAGACGCGATCGATGAACCTCACTTCCTTGAAAATGTCTGCTACGACAATGATATCCACGTCGCTCCAGACATTGAAGTCGCCTCTGGCATATGAACCAAACAGGAAGATACTTGCCTTGCCCAGAGGTTTTTTCGATCTTGAGGCCCATTCATTCAGGTTCATAATCCTGGAGACCCTCATCTGCTTTCTATCGGCTATTATCTGATCTAAAGACATTGTGATAAAACCTCCTTAGCCCATTTTATTACTTTTGACGCAGCATTCTTAGCTAGCTCAGCATCATTCTCAGTGAAATGTTCCCAGGGGGACCCTTCTGTAAAGGCGTCAGGGTATCTTGGCGTGATGTATAGCTTGTCGAGATATGACACACCATTTCTGACGTCACGGTTCCTCCCCAGTATTTCCTCGCATTCTCCAAAGAGCTTCAACAGGCCGTGTCCAAATCCTTCCTTCCCAAATGATTTCAGAACCGCCTTTATGGACCTCTCTGCGCTTTGCTGAGCCTTGAAACAGGCCCATTCATAGCCCCCTTTCTCGATGTCAGAGTCGATTAGTGAAAAAGTGTGGTCACCCTGACCTATCCACCTTTTGAATTCATCACAATCAAGCATGGAGTCCTTCAAATTGCAAATAGATTACTCATGAGATAAAATAACTTTTCCAATCGAAGTACATGAACCCCCTGTATGCTGTTGCACGACACTCTTCCTTTGAATCCGTGAACAGTGTAGAGCGCCCGATTACTGGGTACTTGTCGGGCTTATGCAGGCTGGAAGAATGTCAAATAAAGGCGGGTTCAGAGACTTATTGTTTGCTCCATATCAGTAAGGGGGAAACTTAAATCGCCCCATGGAGAAATGCTGAAGAGGCGTTCGTTGGGGAATATGGTGGGTGTGGGAAATCTTTATTAACAATGTCTAATAATTATATTAGGGGGATTACTCCGTAAACCAGGAATGATGGACGCGATACCAGTGAGCCCCCCCCATGACCTGTGCGTTTAGAAAAGAGCCGTTTACATCTGCTATCGCTTTAACTATAAAATGTAAAACCATCTGGCTTAGAAATAACATATATTATGTGATTACACAATGATTTTTTCAAAGCCAAATTAAATCCCAAAAAATGGAATAAGTAGAACGAGAAAATGAATAATTTAGCTTACATAAAGCTGTATATATAATGAGTATGTGAACATAATATGAAGAAAGAATATATATTGCTAGCTTTAGGCATTTCCTTAATGGCAATTTCAGCATTTGCAGTTGCAGGAAATATTGGATTTCAACCTGAAAATTCCCACAAATTAGACACAGCAAGTTCTCTGAAAAATAATGCATATTTTCAGAATGCGTACAAAAGCGTTAAAGTCAAAAAACAATTCAGGAAAACTGAGTCATGATTTCCTTACCTGGTATATGAAAAATAGCTTGACAAATCATTTGACCCCATTGAATAACAATAGTGCAGAATCTCTATTTACGGAATTTTTAAAAGAATCTCCTCAGGCAAAGGCGGATTTGAATGCACTCAGTAGCAGTGAGTTGAATTATTATAACAATGTGGATTCAGCATTCGCAGCAAATTTCTTAAATACTATACAAAACGATAGCCATGTTGTAAGCCCTGAAATCATCACTACAAATACTTCAACTGTTTACATAATACCTGACACAGTTAACCTTCCCTCTGGTGTATCTTCAAACGGAGAATACGGTATGGTACAAGTGAATTACTTCATATATCATGCACCATGGTGGTTGGGAGGTTGGTCAGTAACCTATGGGGAACATGATGTCATAAATGCCTTGTTTACAGGTAGTTATGGTCAGAGTTTTTACAACAAGGAACAGTTGAGTAGTACATTACCAGAAGCGGAAGGTATTGCAGCCATAATCCTTGGAGTTGGGCTAGCTGCGGCCCCCGAAACTTTAGGTATATCAGGTGTTGCAGCGGCATTAATAGCTGGCGCGGTTGCTGCAGGTGGTTTGATAACCCAGGCTTTCATCGATAACTTTAATCATGCAATTTCTAACGTTTATCAAAGTTCCTGGTCCGATCAACCTGCAGGTAAAAAATTCATGTGGGTGTTCGTAGGGGTCGATTATTACTATCCTTCAGTCACTGTCGTGGGAGTACTAGCCTCTACAGAATCCATGTATGGGTATGAAGTTAGTGGGTCATCGTTGGTTTCAACTACGTTAATACCTTGGTATGAAGGAACAACCGCCAAAGCTGTAGCGTTAAGCGGTTATGCCCAGAACTCTGGGTCCTCTCATGGATGGAATACGTGGTATACAAGTAGTGTGGCTTTGTAGATGTTAATCTTTGGTTACACCTTGACATACACACGAATACTCTTTCTTTTCTCTTCGGTATTGTCCGGAATAATTATTGTTGCATTGATAGTTAAATACCAACTCCAGCCTGCTATGAAAGATGCCAAAAGAAAATATCTCCATTTCAAAGCACTGTCCAGAATGGTTGTAAGCTTTGTGTATTCCATAGTTGTCTGTGGATTGACGCTTTTTGTTTCCTCAATTAGTAGTAACATATACCCATATATCTTAATATTAGGGCTTATTCTTTCCATTTACCTGTGTTCATTCATTGCAGTTTATGTAAGGTATGGCAGTGAAATTGCAGTAAAAGGCTGGAAATGAAGAGTTTCATAGGAAGTTTCAAAATTAAACTGGTATGATATTTTTGTTTTAGGAGATCCAGCAAGGATGAAAATGCAAACACTTCTTTTTATAGATTTTCACACAAGATTATTTATTTATGGTTAGATATCAAACTTATTATAGAGGATTTCCAAAAACCTACCCGCTTATCAGGTTGAAGTGAGGGTTTTAGGGAAACCTCTAGGATAAATTATGGTGGATACACACGCCACAGAACTCCGTGGCACTGTCAAAGTGAATAATGGAACTCCCCTGGGGAAATTGGGTTTAATACTGCTCGGACTTTCATTTTCCATCTGGGCAATCCTGATGTCCATTGAATTGGCTGCTAATTTCTACCCCTTTTCCCAGGATTCCCCATTCTTCCTGCTCTTAGTATTTGCTTCAATGGGTTCCACTTCCCTTGGGATTATACTGGTCAACACAGACCTGAGGAAAATGCTGATAAGGGGCAGGCTTTTGATCAGGATATCAACTTTGGTTTTTACCATCATAAATGCTGTCGGTTTGTTCCTTGTGTATTTTGTGGAGCATGGAGGCCATGGCGGGCTTAATTTGGGTGGTCCGGAACCGATGGTTCGTTACATATATATTCTGGCGGAAGCAGCAATTTACATAGCCTATGTATTTGTGTACAACTCATTCCTCTTTCCATTTCTGGATCTGGCTAAAAGGTGGATAGCATTCATTGCAGATTCATTGGCAGGAATTTACATTGCTGTATTGCTGCTCTATGTGTACTATTCGAACCAGCCATTTCTTGATTACCAGGTGAAGATACCTCAAACGACAATCGTGCAGGGCGTTCAACTGGCTAATCCACTGTTTGGGCTTCCCGGAATTGCCCTGAATGAATCTTACAATTATCTGCAGGTCATCTGGATGGATGCCATTCTGATCGCAGCCAATGTCCTGTTTGCTTACCTCTTTTACTCTATTGTTTTCCAGCTGAATAAGTAAGGAAATTAAACATGGTTATCAGGAAAGCAGGGGACAGGCAAAGTCACATCCCCTGGGGATGTGTGGAATGAGGCTCAAGAATTAGAAGGCTGCATATCAGTCCAATTACCATCAGGATTGTTACCGAAACAATCCCAGCGGTGGTAAATCCAAGTGCGGGAATAAGAAGGCCGAAGAGCGGGCCTCCTATCACTCCGCCGCTATAATAGAACGAGAAAGATGCACCGGAAACATGCCCCAGGTCCCGACTGTCCGCCCATTCCTGCGATGATGCTGCAACAGCGTTTATGAGGCTGTTGTATGCCCCTCCAAAGAGGATTGCAAGAACGATCATTGCCAGGTAACCCGGGTGGAGCCGGAAGATGCCAAAGCTCGATACTGCAAGAGTCAGGTAAAGAGATATCAGCGTCAGTTTCTTGCTCCATATGTCACTGATGTGCCCAACAGGCAGCGTCATGATGAGGCCGCCCACGCCAAGCATCGAGGAGATGACCGCTGCCTCTCCATTTCCATAATTGAGATAACTGAGCATGTAGTGGGAGAAGTATCCAAGAAACCCGAACAGGCCTATGCCGAAGAAAAATATGCCCAGGAATGTGAGTGTAGTGTTCCTGTTGAAAAGACGCCTCATTTTCAATCCCGGTTCCACATCCTTCTTCATGTAGATATCGGGCAGGAACATGAAAACCAGAATCACGCAGGCTGTTCCAATGAAGCCTGTTATGAGGTAGGGCAGCTTGAATTCCGGTGCGTAAAGTGATTGCACATAAGGCCCGAAGAGCATCCCGGCACTGAATGTCATCCCCTTCAGGGAAAGAAGAAGGCCCTTCCTTTCCGGATAGAGGCCTCCCAGCAGACTTGTTATGAGACCCTGAAGCAGTCCGTTTCCCATCCCGAAGAGGAACCTTGCGGCCACAAGCTGCAGGGAGTTCTGGACATAGCCAGTGAGTACGGAAAATGTGGTGATAATGGCTATGGAAAGGATGAGAAGTTTTCTGACGTAATAATTTGAGAAAAGATACCCGCCGATGGAAGCAAAAATGATTACACCCAGCGTGAAGGAGCTTGCGGAAATTCCAAGATAGATGTCGGGCGAGGAAATGCTTTTGATTATGTACGGAGAACTGAAGAAGTACAGGTTGACGTCGAAGGACACCACGAAGTTGGTGAAGACTGATACAAAGATCAGCAATCCCAGTAGTGCAGGGCTGCCTTTGAAATAATTGAAAACCTGGTCCAGCTGGATCTTTGTCCTGGATGCAGAATTCATGTAGGAGTCTTTTCAGGGTAGCTTATGCGCACTAATAAATGAGATCCGGGAAATTTTCCTGTTATCCCGGCATCCTGCTCTTGCTCACCTCAGGGATGAAAAAAGGAATAGAGTCGGTGTTTCATTGTGTCTTGGGCCGATACCTCCTTACTGCTTCGGCAATTTGCCCTAGTGCCTGCTCCAGTATTGGCCTCGGGCATGCTATGTTGATCCTCTCAAACCCTTCTCCGCCATTCCTGAAAATGTATCCTTCGTCAAGTGCGACTTTTGCATCCCTGCGCATCAGCTTTTCCAGTTTTCCGGGATTGGGTTCAACCTTCCGGAAATCAAGCCAGACAAGATAAGTCCCCTGGGGTTCGATTACCTCCACCTCAGGAATTTTCTCATGAATGAAGTTCTTCAGGAATTCCAGGTTTCCCTTGAGGTATTCCATCAATTCCTGCAGCCAGTCCCCGCCATGATTGTATGCTGCTTCAACTGCATCAGCGGCAAATGAGTTTGGCCTAAGGTTTTTCGAGGAGTCGAGAATGTTCTCGTATTTCTGGCGCAGCATGACGTTGGGGATGATAATGTTGGAGATCTGGAGCCCTGCAAGGTTGAAAGTCTTGCTTGCCGCAGTGCAAGTGATGGATTTCTGCGCAAATTCCTCCGAGATGGATGCATAATTGGTGAATGATATTCCTGGAAACCTGAGATCCGAGTGAATTTCATCCGCTATGACGATTATTCCATGCTCATTGCAGATTTCCCCAAGCCTTGTGAGATCGTCCTTGCTCCAGACCCTTCCGACAGGATTGTGTGGATTGCAGAGAATCATCATCCTTACCCTTGTATCTCCTGCTTTCTTTTCAAGGTCTTCGAAATCCATTTCGTAGCGTCCGTTGACAAGCTTGAGAGGATTGTTCACGATGTGCCGTCCATTGAGTTCCACGGATTCGTAGAAGGGGTAATAGACAGGACTCTGGACAATGATCCCGTCACCGGGCCTTGTGAAGGCACGAATGGCAAGGATGATTGCAGGCACTACGCCGGGTGCGAAGACAAACCATTCCTTCTTCAGTTTCCAGTTGTACCTTTGCGCGTACCAGTTAATGATCGAATCGAAATAGGAATCCTTGATCCTGGTGTATCCGAAGATTCCGTGTTTGGCCCGTGAAACCATGGCATCTATGACAGGCTGTGGTACACGGAAGTCCATGTCCGCGACCCACAGTGGAAGTAGATCGTCCGAACCGAACTGTTTCTTGAGATTATCCCATTTCATGGAGCCTGTGCCTTTTCTGTTGACCAGCTCATCGAAATTGTACCTGTTTCCTGTCATGACTGAGTCAGTGAGTCGGATTAAAAATGACTTTCTGTATCTCCTGAAATTCATTTGATCAGAGACACATAGAAGTAAATGCGAAAAGGCAAGATGAATTGGGAGGTGGTCATAGTTATGGTTATTGTGGCCCATTTTCACTTTTTCGTATTGAGTCCTGATCAGGTCTACTTGGAAGTCAGCCAGGGAAAAATAACATGAAGAATAATATAGTAGTCATAGGGTAGCGGGATGTTTTTCAGTTCCCAACGGCGAACCTGAACCTCTTCTCCAGCACATCCCTGTCAAGGTTGGAAAGGAAGTATCCCAGTCTGGGCCCCTTCTCCTTTCCTATGAGTATCCTGTAAAAGAGGGAAAAGCCTGCCTTCGGCTCGAAGCCTGCAGCCTTGATGAGTTCATGAACGCTGTTGTGGATGGATTCCGGGGCCCATTCCATTGACGGAAGTGCATCAAGGAAGGAAGCGATGAGGTTCTGTTCCTTTTCTGTCAGCTCCACGCATGCATCCTCTGGGAGAAGGGAGAACTTCACCTGGTCCGGAGCGAATTTGTCCAGCCATGAATGAGCAACCGCGATCTGGTCCCGCAGTTTATCGTTGATTGAATCCTCCTGGTAACCTCCCCTCTGGAGGGCCCCAAGCAGTTGATCATCCCTGGAATAGATCTGCACCAGTGTAATGAGGTGCCTGAAACTCACAAAGCTGCCCTGTTTTTCATCACTGATGCGTGAAAGCTCGTAGATCCTGGCTGCATCCTCTTCCGGGGACTCCTCTAGTCCAAAGTACACGTTCCGGTACTTCTCGTATTCGTCCACGAGGTTCAGCAGGCCAAGCCCGGGATCGAAGTCTATGTGCCTGGTGGGCTGGCTTCTCACCATGAGGAACCTGAGTATTTCAGGAGGTGCGAACTCCACCATTTCCGATGCGGCGATCACGTTTCCCGTGGATGAATGCATGGCGCCTTTTCCCTTGAGAAGGATGCGTTCATAGATCATGTATCTGGGAGCAGGAGTCTTGAATACCTGTTCAACAATTTCCTTGCCGGTATCATAGGATCCGCCTGCTGCACCATGGTCTTTCCCGAATGGCTCGATGGTCACGCCAAGAGCATGCCACTTTGCCGGCCATTCTATTCTCCAGGGAAGCTTTCCTTCATCCTTCCTGATGTCTGATTTCCCGCTGTGTCCACATTTGCATTCGTATTCAACAAATGGCTTGCTGTAGCCCGTGACTCTTGTGGAGTTCATCCTTCCGCAGGAACTGCATATTGGGTTGTAAGGTGCCCAGTTCTCCTCCAGTCTTCTCCCTGATATTCTTTCAAGGATTTCCCGTATCTTTTCCACATTGTTCATCACAATGTCTATTGCTTCAGCAAAGACACCCTGCCGGTAGAGTTCTGTTGACTTGAGGACCTCTACCCTGACATTGATCTTTTCCAGTGTCTCCAGAAAAGGCCTCAGAAAATAATTGGAGTAACTCCCCTCACCTTCCATTGCAGGGATTGAGCTCAACGGCATTCCTACATATCTGGAATATTCCTGCGGGAGGAAAGGATACACCTTCCTGAGAGGATCTATGTCGTCACAGAGATAAATGAACCTTGATTCGAGGCCCTTATCCTGAAGTGCCCTGTGTATGAAGTACCCCGTAAGGATCTCCCTCATGTTTCCCACATGGATTTGGCCGGATGGGGAAATGCCTGTGGATACGGTCTGCTTTCCGGTCAGGTTTTTTACGAATGCGTCTGCCCAGTGCATATGTTTCTAAGACCCGCCGACCAGATTTGTCCTGATAAGTGACCTGACCCTGACATCCGAGATTTCATCTGAACTCATCTTGGATGCGAGAACCACTGCGAGAACAGGGTTGCCCCCTTCGTTCCTGGTATCCATTATTGCCCTCTTGAGAGTCTCGCCAGTGCTCACAACGTCATCCAGTATCACTACGTTCTTGCCCTTGACGCTGGCGAAATTGCTGCTGAAAAAACCCTCCTTTCTTGCAGGATGCGGCCTGTAGACAATGAGTTCCTTGTCCATGAGGTATGACACCATGGTGGCGTATGGAATGCCGTTTATGGTAATGCCTAGAATTGCATCAACTTCAAAATCTCCATTCTGGGATTCTTCCCCGATAATATCAGAAATGACTTCCGACATAGAACTTATCCTGTTTCCGGTGACGCCAATGGTCCTCCACCCGATCTTGACGTCCTGGATCTTGGACTCCTTGAAAAATTCCTTGCTGAGAAGCCAGGTGACTGTGCCTACCGATAGATGGAGTTCTGTGGAAATTTCCTTATCCGACATGCCCTTGTTCTTCATCTCAAGGGCTCTCTTGTATAATTCTTCAATACTTTTCATTTCCATCCCGTCTGCCTTCTTATTGTTAGTAAATCTACCCGGATATTAAAATTGTTCAGTTTATTTCAAAACGGGAACGCTGCCATCTGTGTTATTCATCTCTTCCCTTATCTTCTTCGCGACTTCCTCGAGTTCGCTGTCGCGGACTGTGCGTCTACTCCATTCCAACCTCCTGTCACAGTAGCGGGGAATTATGTGGAGATGGTAGTGAAAGACCCTCTGGTTCGCGCAGGCACCATTGTTCTGCCCGATGTTCACCGCTTCCGCCTCAACCGCCCGCACGATTGCAGGTGACAGTTTTTTTGCTATCCTGTGCACTTCAAGGTATGACCATTCGTCAATATCCATGATGTTTTCATAGTGCTCCTTGGGAACAACCAGAACATGGCCTGCCTCCACAGGGGCTATGTCCATGAAAGCCATTACATTGATGTTTTCAAATATGATTGATGCTTTTCTGTCCCGTATTACGTCCCTGCAGAATACGCACTGTTCTTTGTACATAATAACAAGAATCGCACAACATCTTTAAAATTATTTAGGACACAATATCTTGTTAAGACTTTGCTGCATGATCCGTGTAGCTCACGGAACAATGGTCAAATCCTTTCTCCGCCAATACTAAACCTCTCTCTTCGCGGGCAGACCTGTCGCCAAACTCAAATACGGAGGTGTAATCTCAAAACATGTCTTCAGGCACAATCAAAATGAACAAACCGCCACCCCAGCCAATAGTTGGTCCACCGCCAAAATCAACCAAATATAAGGGTGTGAAACACACCATTATGGTCATGAGCGGCAAGGGTGGAGTTGGCAAGTCCACGGTTTCGGTTAACCTTTCAGTCACTCTTGCAAAGAAGTTCAAGGTGGGCCTTATTGATGCGGACATTAACGGTCCTGACGACCCCAAGATGCTTGGAGTGTCGGATGCCCAGATTGAGGCGAGCGATGAGGGCATAATACCCGTTCCCTCCAAGTACGGGGTGGATGTCATTTCGATGGCATTCCTTCTTCCAACGGAAGACACTGCTGTAATCTGGAGAGGAGCATTGAGGCACAAAGCAATACAGCAGTTCCTTGAGGATGTTGTGTGGGGAGAAAGGGATTTCATACTTCTCGACATGCCTCCTGGCACAGGCGATGAGGGCCTCACGGTGGCTCAGCTCGTGCCTGAGGTCGAGGGCGTTATTATTGTCGTTACCCCACAGGACGTCGCACTTCTGGATGCAAAGAAGGCAATCAACTTCGCAAGCCAGATGAAGATTCCTGTCCTGGGAATAATAGAAAACATGAGCGGATTCGTCTGCCCACACTGCGGTGAGGCGGTGGATATCTTCAAGAAAGGGGGAGGCGAAGAAGCAGCCAAAAAGTATGGTGTTCCGTTCCTTGGCAGGATCCCGCTCATTCCGGACGTTGTGCAGAATTCTGACGATGGTGTGCCTTCCGCGTCCTCAAACGACATTGTATCAAAAGTCTTCACTGAGATATCAGAGAAACTCCTGCATAACATGGAAGACAAGAACAAAAAGTGAGAACAGAACCTGCATAAGGTTCACCTCTTTTTTTGCACATCTGACCAAAATGGCTCTTTTTGGGCATTTTCACCGGTAAATTGGAAATGGTTATCAACAAGGAGGTGTTTTTTCTAGAGTATTGAAAATAAATAAGCTTCGGAGAGCATTGTTCGTCACACTTCTGGTTCTTGCAGCATACAGCTTGCACGGTACGGCCCACCACGCGAGTGCAGTGCAGGCATCACCGGGTGTGTTGAATGCAATGCAGAGGTTGAATTCCAGCCTGTATCTCCCTTCCGCCCCTCCCCCTGCAAGATCCAGTGGAACCTTCAGGGGAAGCATGACTGTAATGGTAGGCCTTGAACTTAGGAACCAGAGTGGCCTGGATTCCTTCCTCAGGGAAGTGTCAAACCCATCCAGCAGCATGTACGGCCATTATCTGACCAGGAAGGCTTTTGCCAGCAGATTCTCACCCTCAATCCAGCTTTACGATGAGGCTTTGGCCTATTTCCACGGTTATTCAGGATTGGTTGTGACAGGGTACAGTGATCGCCTGTCCATTTCGGTTACTGGAAATGCCTCTTCCATGGGGACTGCCTTCCACACAACAGTAAGTGATTATTCATCACAGGGGAAGCAGTACTACAGTGCTGGAGACCCCGGGCTTCCTTACTGGCTGGAATGCAACCTGTGTTATGTAAACGGCCTTGAGAATTTCAGCAAACCTTCCGCAACGGTGGGAGGCGGCATCATAAAAACCAGTTCTTCTGGCGACATACCATACTCCAACGGCTATCCTCTCCCCATTGGTGGCAATCCCGGACCCCAGCTGGTTTGGGGATCTGATATGCAGAAAGCATACAATGTTTCTGGGATAATAAACAGCACCTCCCTGAACAATACTGTTGTCGCAACCATATTCTGGACCAACGGCACTGCGCCTTTCTACCCTGCGGACGTCCAGAACTACTTCAACCAGACTCTGCCCTCATGGGAGAAAAAACCAAGGGTGGTACCTGTACCACTCGATGGAGCCATGATGCCGGGAATTTCTGCACAGAATGACACCAGCGGATCTGCCCTCGAAAACACACTGGACATAGAGATGGCGGGCAGCATGTCGCCCGGGGCAACAATCTACAATGTTTATACGCCCTTCAATTCATATTCTGAATTGGATCAGTCCCTTGCCTACATCCTTAATCCGGGAAATTCCAGCTCCGGGTTGAACAACGTGAGCGTGATCTCGAACTCCTGGTATTCTACGGACAGGCCCGATCCCATCTGGACCCAGTCCGTGGATGAGGCTGCGGCACGCGGAATAACCATCCTGGCGTGCAGCGGGGATTCCGGCGACAACATAACAAGCCCAAAGGACATCGGGACAAATGCTGCATTTCCTGGAACCGCTTCCAATGATACCGCTGGAGTTGTGTCCGTCGGTGGAACAACGGTCACCCTGAACACTGCCGGCGGCCAGGGATCGTTCCTCTCACTGAGTTCACAGAGTGCCTGGTTCAGCAATCCAAACACTGAAGGAAACAGTGGTCCCATAGGTACCCAGGGAGGAATCAGCCAGTTTTACGGAGAACCCTCCTGGCAACTCAATTCAACTGCCAACACCCTGCTTAATGGCAAAGGGCGCGGGGTGCCGGACATTTCTGCGGTTGCAAATTATATGCTCATGTTCCTGACGGTTTCGGGCACTTCGTACTACGACAATCCGCAGTACTATTACGCGTGGGGAACGAGTGTCGCCACCCCTATCATGGCGGGACTGATTGCAGACGTAAACGCATACCTTGTTGCCAACAACCACAACATGGTCGGATTCATTGACCCTCTACTTTACAACCTTTCAAACGTACAATACTCCTACAGGGGAGTCTCACCAGCCGCCTTTCCAGGCTACTACAACGCATTCCATGACGTGGTCAATGGATCAAACTCGAAGTATGCGGCAGGGAAAGGATATGATCTCGCTACAGGACTTGGATCCATAAATGCAGGAAACCTGGTTCACGATATTCTTTCCAATATCACCTATGAATACGTACCTAACAACTCCACCAACTCAACCGGCATGTTCTCGCTGGACAACTACAACCTGGTAGGTGGGGGCCTGTTGACAATCGTAATACTTGCCACTGCGGGTGTTGCACTAAGGAAAAGGTACCGAAGAGGAAGGGATGGCTTGTGAATTTGCTTTGAGAAAGTGGGAACCGCAGAGGTTCCATGTTAATTTTATAGTATTTGAAATATTAATTAATAATCAGTTTCTATTTTGCCATTGCCAGCCTGGTAGCTGGCGGTAGTGTATATTTCAAAGTGATTGGCCCTGAGTGACTTTGAATTACCGAATAATCATTTGAGCGTAATACAGGCATTGCTGGGTAATCCTGTCAGTATTGGCCTTCTTAAGAAGATCCGTATCTATAACAAGAACAAGTTTGCCTACAAGATTGCTTCACCTCTCATCAGGATATTCTACTACGGACAGGAGAAATATGGAATATCAGAGAGGGATATTTCTGCAAAAGAGATAGATGAGATAGTTGATATTGCTATGCCCAGAATAGTGGAGGACAGTATCAGGGAGTACGTATCCTCAAGACTTGGCCTCATTGAAACCATTATGGAAGATGCAGATTATGATGTGGATGGGTATCTTTTGCGCTTCCAAACGCTCAGCATGACATTGGAAGTAAAATGGAAAAAACATGTAAGCGATCTCAGGGAAGTGGCATCAAAATTACTTAAAATTGATGCTCTAGAACATATACTTATGGTGCCTTCTAAAAAAGGCCTCGAATCAGACCAGACCAAAATAATGGATGTCATTGACCTAATTGATTTGTAGATTTAACCTCAAACATTAAAAAAAGAAAAAATTAGAGAAACGCACTAGAGGGTATAGTAGTGCCAAATTCGTTTACCTTAGCATGGATTGTGCATTCGGTCTATTAGTAACTGTGGACTGAATACCTCGCCGAAGCTCGGTACTTATATCCCAGTTCTATCAAACTCCTCTTTTAGGAGAGACCTAATAACGATGTCTATTTTCAGGGGCGACTTCAAGCTTAGATGCTTTCAGCTTTTATTCGCGTATGACGTGGCTACCCGGCAAATGCCTTACCAGACAACCGGTAAACCAGAGGTCACGAACCCCCGTTCCTCTCGTACTAAAGGCTCCTTCCCTTCAGACATCGAGCACTCCCACAGAGAAGCAACCCTACTGTCTCGCGACGTAGTGAACCCATCTCAGGATCCCTTTTAATGGGCGAACAGCCCCACCCTTGGCACCTTGTTCAGCACCAGGATAGGAACAGACGACATCGAAGTAGCAAACCCTCGGGTCGATATGAACTCTTGCCGAGGACAACTCAGTTATCCCTGGGGTAACTTCTCTCTTATCACCCGCCCCCACTAAAGGGGGACAGGGTGGTTCGTTAGGCCCTGCTTTCGCATCTGCGTTCCTTATTGTCCGGAACACAGTCAAGCTAGCTTTTGCCCTTACACTCTACGGAGGATTACTGACCCTCCTGAGCTAACCATTGGGGGCCCCTGTTAAATTCTCAGGGGCGTGGCGCCCCACCCAAACTGCCCACCAATAGGTGTCCCTCTTTCGAGGTTAGCGACGCAGTTATTAAAGGGAAGTGTTTCAGCGGTGCCTCCACCTGAGCCAGAACCCAGGCATTAACAGCTCCTTCCTACTCTACGCAATAATAACCGCATCGCAGCCACAGGCTGCAGTAAAGCTCCACGGGGACTTCGCTTTCATGTGGGAGAGACTGGATTGTGCACCAGTGCATCAATTTCACGGGGCTGAACGCGGGGACAGTGGGACTCACGTTGAACCTTCATGCAAGCCGCCAATTAAGCGGCTAGGTATTACGCTACCTTAAGAGGGTCATAGTTACCCCCGCCGTTTATCGGCCCTTCTTTCCCTTGTACGAGACTTTCAGGTACCGACACTGGGCAGGTTTCGACCGCTATACACATCGTTTCCGACTAGCAGCGATCTGTGTTTTTGGTAAACAGTCGGGGTCCCCTTGCCACTGCGACCTATTCCCTCTCGGAATAGGCACTCCTTCTACCTAAGATACGGAGCTATTTGGCTGAGTTCCCTCGCGTCCATTATTCCCAAACGCCTTGGACTTTTCATCCAGGGGCACCTGTGTCGGTTCTTGGTACGAACTTAGACCTGACCCATATAGCCTTTTCACAGACTCCAAGAATTTAAGGAATCCCCGTATGGGGACCTGTAAGTTTTCTCCAGCTTCTCGTCATTACGACTCTCCACCAGATTATACTGTCAAATACGTTGGTACCCGTACTCCCAATATCTCGAAGTTAAACCATATGGCAAAACGTCTAAGGTGCTGGAATATTAACCAGCTTCCCTTTCGGTGATTTCCTGTTAGGGATCACCTTAGGATCGACTAACCCTCGGCTGACGAACATTGCCAAGGAACCCTTAGCCCTTTCGGCGGAATTGATTCTCACAATTCTATTCTGCTACTTTTACCAGGATCCACGATACCACACGGTCCATTCCTCCTCTCGAAGAAACTTCCGTCCATGCGGCACGCCCCCCTACCAGATCATCTTGCGATGCTCAGAGGTCTCGGTAACTGACTTTAGCCCCTTCCATCTTCGGGACATGTAGCCTCGGTGAGTGAGCTGTTACGCACTCTTTAAAGGATGGCTGCTTCTAAGCCAACCTCCACACTGTCTTCGGCCACAAACCCCTTTAATTCGCACTTAGTCAGTTTTAGGGACCTTAACCCCTGTCTAGGATGTTCCCTTCACGGGCACAGAGCTTATCCCTGTGCCCTAGCATCCGGCTTCTACGATCTTGACAAGTTCGGAGTTCGATAAGATGGCGCAGTCTTTCGACTGCTAACCTTCTATTCGGTCGCTCTACCTCGCCAAGCATCTCTGCCGAAGTCTACCTACGGGTAGTATCGGGGGGAACCCGCTATTGCCGGCCTAGATTGGCCTTTGACCCCTACACCCAAGTTATCCAAACGATTTGCACATCAGTACTGGTTCGGTCCTCCATCCAGCTTTCGCTGAACTTCAACCTACTCAGGCGTAGATCGACCGGCTTCGGGTCTTCCACAAATGACTTACGCATTAGTTACGCTATCCCTCCATTGCTGTGCGGATACTCGCTTTCGCTACGGCTACTCTTTTAAAGATTAACCTTGCCATTCGTCGAAACTCCCTGGCCCGTTCTTCAACACGGACAACAGAACACCAGTCCACCATGGTTAATGGTATCATCCCTTTCGTGCCCTGTAAGTTTATCACTGCTTGGTTTCAGGTTCTTTTCACTACCCTTTCGGGTTGCTTTTCAGTTTTCTCTCACGATACTTGTTCGCTATCGGATTTGAGATGTATTTAGGGTTGGATGTTAGTGCCACCCATATTCTTGCGCGAATTACGACGCACAATACTCTGGGACACTTCTCTCGTAACCTCTTGACTTACTCCAACGGGGCTATCACCCGCTCCGGCTCTGCTTTCGATCAGATTAGGATTCGTCAGGTAGGTATTGGAAAAGGCCCAAACTCCACATTTACTCTATATTACTACAAAGCATTCGGTTTGCCCTGTACCGCTTTCGATCGCCTTTACTAACGGTATCTCAATTGATTTCTCTTCCTCCAGGTACTAAGATGTTTCAATTCCCTAGGTACCCTCTCCTTTCGGAGTGTTAAAAACGGGAAGTCCCATTCGGACATCCTCGGATCTATGGCTCCATGCGCCTCCCCGAGGCTTTTCGCAGCTTGGCACGTCCTTCGTCGGCTCTCAAACCAAACCATCCCCCAAGCAGTTTAGCAGTTTACACAATCCATTTTACTGTAAACGAATTTGGCTTCATTGGTTCAATTGAACCTCTAACCCTTCCCTTCTAAGTAATTCCTTAGGAGGTGCATTCAAAGTGCGTAAAAGTGGTATATCTAGAGCGGATATAAGCGTTTTGGTGACACAAATTATGCCAATAGACTGATAAAACGCATACTTTGATTCTTGGTTATATACTTTATATACTACTGTTCTAGTCTTTGCATGTTGAAACAAAATGCAAGGGTTCTTGGCATAGACGATGGGCCATTTGACAGGTCAAAAGACAGTGAAACATGCCTGGTGGGAATTCTGATGCGGCTGGATGGAGTCATTGAGAGCGTCAATATTGATTATATTAAACTGGACGGATCCGCCGCTACAACGGCAATACTCAATTTTGTACAGGCCGTAGGGAGACAGAACATACAGGCCATAGTGACGGAGGGGATCACCTTTGCAGGCTTTGATCTTGTGGATCCTGAAGAAGTCTCGATGTCATCCGGACTGCCATTTCTTTCCATTACAAAGGGCAAAGGAAATCTTGAATCCATGCTGGCTGCCCTTGAGAAGCATGGTGATGCCTCAAAAATCGGGAAGCTGAAGCGCCTCACGCCTCAGAAGGAGTATTTTGGCGGGAATGAGTTCACCCTTAACATCTCAGGGATAGAGAAAAAAGAAGCAATAATACTGCTTGAAAAACTCATGAAGGTGGGAAATGTGCCTGAGCCAGTTAGAATAGCCGATATGGTCGCCAGTGCCATAATGCATAGCTCGAAAAACGTACCCTAAAGAAAATCCACAATCTGTTCACATTCATGATCATGGAAGTGATGAATGGGGCTCAATTGAGGGAGACGCATATTCAAGGAGCCATTTACCGCCCTTATGTCCTTTCGTTTCAGCTCCCTCTGGAGTCAACTAAAAAGCATTCCAGGTTGCATTTGCGGAAATAATGAGAGATATATGGCTCCATCTTATCGGCCAAAGACACCAATGAGATGATCAGCCCCTAAAATGTTAGTTACTGCCGAAAAGTATTACATCAAGAAGTGATATTCTTCCGAGAGGCTGGGATATTGTCACAGAAAGACAAGGGTGCACTTGAAGCGGTAATAGAAGTAACCAGGTCAGACTGCCCTATAACGAATTTCGTTAAGAGCCTTGACGTGGAAGTCAAAGTGGAACGCCTCAGAATAGGCGAAACAAAGACTCTTCACAGGCTTCAGGCAGGAACAGACCCGGAGCTGGTGCTTCCGGGACTGCAGAAATGCGCCAACAATGTCATCCGCGTGGGCAAGAATGGTTTCTGGGCCGAGTCGCACAGCTGTTCAGCCTGCCGTTTCTTTGCTTCCTCCAACCTTGTTGTTCTCAGCTCAAAAGCCATTGACAATAAACGCATTCTATACAGGATACTGATTCAAAACCCCACCAAGCTGAAGATCCTGGAACGGGACCTGGAACAGGCAGGGCTGAACCCCAGTGTACTTGAAACCGAATTCGAAAGTATTGATATCCTCACCGAAAGGGAGAAGGAAGTGGTGAACATGGCTTTCCGCCACGGATATTTCGATCCGGACAGGGGAATTTCGATGACAGAGATTGCCAAACTCATGAAAGTTTCAACACCGTCGCTTTCTGATGTACTTCGCAGGGCCACAAAGAAGATAGTGAAGTATTACATAGAGAACAAGCTCTGACTTGCCTTGGCCGCGTTTTTTCCAGTCAAGAGATTTCCACTGAGGGTATGGCGCCTGTTATGAGTGTTCCCTCGGCCTCCGGTTCACGGAATGGCTTTATCCGTATGGTTGTGTCCCTCTTCCTTGCTATGTCTATGACACGCGGATGGAGTATTTTTGCGCCGTTGACTATATAGTTTCCCGCCTGTTCATATGTAAGGAGTTTCAGCACGTGGCTTTCCTTCACCAGTTTAGGATCTCCGGTCATGAGGCCGGGGACATCTTTCCAGAACACCAGTTCATAGGTTGGCAGGGAATACGCGACCATGGATGCCGTGTAGTCGCTGCTGTTTCTCCCGAGCAGGGCAGTCCTTCCGGAAAGCGAGCAGCAGAAAAATCCGGTCACCACAGGTATCTCGTTCATGTCACTGTGGAAGGCGATTCTGTTCCTGATCTCGACCTGTGAAATCTCCTCGTCCACCGTGGCATTGAGAACATTATCATCCTCTGCAAACAGCAACTCGTCCGAGTTAATGTTTGAGGATTTCAGCCCCATGTCCCTGAGGTACCATTTCAGTATCACCGCCGACAGCCTTTCACCAAAGGAGAGAAGGTATGCCTTTTCCCATGGCTCATGCCCTGATATCCATTCGCTGTGCGATCTCTCCAAGGCCTGCAGCATGGCCTCAAGCTCGTCGGATGCCTCAATGCGCACAGATGTATCTGCGAGTCCAGTGATGGTATTTCTGTGGGCTTTTCCTATATCCTCAAGTAATTGCCTGTGCTTCTTTGCATCTTCTGCCTCGCTCAACTCGATGAGTTTCTGGGTGACACCGTTCATGGCGCTGGCGATCACTACCGGATACCTGTAACGCGAGATTATGCGTGAGGCGTTTGACATGTCATCCGCGCTCCTGAGGCAGGAACCCCCGAACTTCATTACATGATAATTCCTTGAATTCATATCCACCCTCCTGAATGTGCCAGTTCGGCATTGAGGACCGATCCGCCGGCCGCCCCCCGAATCGTGTTGTGTGAAAGTGTCACAAACCTGGCTTCATTTCCCTTTGCCCTGAGCCTTCCCACCGTCACGGCCATGCCCCTGGACCTTTCCGGCTTTCCCCGCCACAGGTCAAGTGCTGGCTGGGGCCTGTCAGCTGATTCCTCGACGATCAAGGGGTTTTCAGGTGCAGTGGGCAGACCCAGCCTCTGCGGATTTCCCCTGAAGGTTCTCAAGGCATCCTTCAGAACACCGGGATCCACTTTTTCCTGGAACCTGACAACCACGGATTCCGTGTGCCCTTCCCTTACCGGAACACGCGTGCACGTGGCGTCAACACCCATGCTGTTTTTCATGATCCTGCCGCCGTCCAGTTCACCGAAGATCTTGGGAATCTCCGCCATTATCTTCTCTTCCTCAGACTCTATGTAGGGCACCAGATTTGAAACCGCGTCCAGCGATGCCACCCCCGGATATCCTGCACCGCTGAGTGCCTGCATTGTAGTGACCTCCACGTGCGCCGGCCCGAATTTCATGAGTGGTTTAAGCGGTAGAGCCAGGCCGATTGAGCTGCAGTTTCCGTTAGCTATGATGAAACCGTCACGATTTTCCAGCATCTCCATGTGGGAATCGTTGACCTCTGGTACAATAATAGGAACATCCTCCCTCATCCGGTTCATCCCTGAGTTCGAGAATATCCTGGCACCACGGTTGGAGAGTTCGAGTTCTATGTTCACCTCCATGGAGGAAGGTATTGCACTGAAGATGGCATCATAGCCTTCTTTCATTATTTCGTTAACATCTAAAGTGCGCATCCTCTGTTCAAGAAGGTAGGGGGAAACTGTCTCGGGCTGTACTTTCAGGACGTCTTTCAAAAATTTGTTTCCTGACCTCTGCCATGAGTAAAGATCAGGCTCATCGAACAGGGGATGGTTGGTCAAAAGCTGGCAAAACCTCTGGCCAACCAGTCCGCTAGCTCCCATCACTGCAACACGCTTTCCCGGCATTGGACACAAATCTCCAACTTGCAGGTTAGTGCAATTAGGCGTTGAGTTTTGAAGCTTATAAATTGATTTTGTCATACTAAATCATTGAGAATCATAATTTTACAGGAATTAATTACCGGAATCTCGATGGAAAAATGTCTCATCGAAATCTTTTTGTACTCAGAAAACACGTTTTTTCCCATGCCACAGGAAGATTAACGATAAATGTTGATGCCTATTTGTTCATATTGAAAAATGAGTTGAAAATCAAAAAAATTATTGGTAGGAATAATGGCAGGAAATGTTTCCGTAATTACTCCTTGAACATTGCGAATTCGAGCTCGTCCACTGCGCTTGACTTCAAGGATTCGATATTCTTCACGATGTCGTCGAGCTTTTCCTCTTCAACGGGCACGTATTTCATCTTGCCAAGGGACATGTGGTATGAACCTGGGCAGAGCACACCCTCTTTCACGACTATGGCGTCTGCCTTAAGAGAAAGGATGCCTGCCATGCATCTTTCTTTTCCCCCATAGGGAGAGCCGAATCCCGGGTTCTCGTATTCGGTTATCTGTTTTGTCTCGTCGTCAATAACCATGATTGAGTTACCGTATTCAAGCGGAGTCACGTAATTCTCTTCGTCTACTACTGCAACGATCTTCATGTACCTCTATTTCTAACACAATAATTTAACTTAATGGTATCATGAATGCTACAAGAACACCACGCTTTTTGGTTCCTGCAGGCCGTCAAATCGCCCTGCAGGGCTATTTTCCAAGAAAAGTTGTTATTAAAGAGAAATAGGTATAAATTAATAGGGCGTCTCGCTTTTTTATCAACTCACGTTTTTCTTTATCTCCCCTGGCTTTTCTCAAGATTCTCTGGTGAAATTACCATGCGATTTTGCGCAATGCCTTGAGTACTATCACTACACAGGGTTCTTCATGATTTTTGAGAAATATCCGCAACAGAGCAGGAACATTCAGAATCTGGCGATCCTTGTACTTGTGTTTTCAATCATCGGGCAAACCAATATTGTCTTTGATCTCCATAATCAATGAGATATGCTTCTCCAGGAGATCCCACAAATTCAATTATGCGGATAAAGTTCGATATTAGCCAGACTTTTCATGAAACTTGGGATGGCCGAATAAATTAAGGTAACTGGTTTCAGTAGTAACCAGAGTAACTAACTTCCATGCTGGGCATCTCTATTCCACTTCCATTTTCCACATGTCCTATTTCCTTGAACTGGATGCGGCTCCTCAGAGAATTGATGAAATCAATTCTGCTGTCCGGATCTATCACTATCACGTATCCCATTCCCATGTTGAATATCTCGTACATCTGGGAGGGCGTGAGATTTCCAAGATCGCCAAGCTGCTTGAATACATTCTGTGGCTCAATTGGATCCGACAGCACGTATTTCATGTCCTTCATCCTGGTAAGATTCTTGATCCCTCCTCCAGTTATGTTTGCCATGCCCTTGATGTTGACAATGTTCATGATGTCAAGGACTTCCCTGACGTATATCCTTGTGGGTTCAAGGAAGACATCCAGCGCTTTCTTGTTTTCGCCCGGGAATTTTTCATTCAGGTCAATGTTGTTCTCCCTGATTATGTTCCTGACCGTGGTGAAGCCGTTCGAATGAAGGCCGCTGCTTTGCAGTCCAAATATTAGGTCCCCTTCCTTTATGTTTTCACCGTTGACTATCTGGGTCTTCTGGACTATTCCAAGCGATGTCCCGGAGACATCTATGTGGTTGATCATGTCCGGCACCATGGCTGTTTCCCCGCCAACTATTGTAATATTGGACATCTGGGCTCCAACGTTGAATCCGGTGCCGAGCTGCCTTGCCACCTCCGGGTTTGGGTCCCTGAGTGCAATATAATCTACCATGGCGATTGGTTCTGCTCCCGCCGTTATTGCGTCGTTGACATTCATTGCAATGCAATCAATGCCCAGGGTGTCATACCTTTCTCCCTCTTCTGCTATCATTGTCTTTGTTCCAACACCATCATTGTTGAGTGAAACTGCGAAATTCCCCAAGTCAACCAGAGATGTGAAGCCCCCAAAACTTCCTATTGTCCTGAAGTCTTCTCTCTTGAATTTCAACTGCCTGATGAATGAACTTACGAACTCGCCAACCATTTTACGATCGACGATCTGTGGTTCGCTCCCTTGCATAGGATGAGTATACGATCATGCCATAAATTTTTATCAGAAAGGCAAAAATTTGGAATTTTCCCATCATTCTTCATTGATGATGCTGTTCTGCCGGCCGGAAATGGCGGGAACAGAGTGTCTGTATACTGCCATATGAGACGAACTGAAAATGAGGCTCATGTAATGGTTCCCTGTATTTTCATATCTACGCTTGGATGTTTAGGATAAGGTATTATAAAGCATCGTACGAATTCAATAAAATGTCCAAGTTCCTGTTCACCGAAAACGAAGTGGGTAGATTTTTCAGGAAAATACCTGATGGCAGCACAATAGCCATTTCCGGTTTTAACATTTCAACCGCACCAGAATACCTCATTCTGAAATTATACGAAACCTATGAGAAAACAGGGAGGCCGAAACACCTGTTCATTGAGTCGGACAGCCTTCCCGGTTCCCCGGGCAGAGGAATTGACAAGGTGTGCCAGAAAATATATGAAAGCGGCAACTTCGAGTTTCTCGATGGCGTACTGATGCCGTTCCTCGGGTGGTCACAGTGGCTCCAGAAACTCATCATGGAGGAGAAAATCGAGGGATATACATTGAGCATCGGGACCATGGCCCATCTTTTCAGGGAAGTGTCCGCTGGGCGCCCCGGGCTTCTCACAAAAGTAGGCGTGGGCACATTCCTGGATTCCAGGCAGGATGGTGGAGCCCTCAATAACCTTGCAAAAGAGAGAAGGAGGCTCAAGGTTGAGAACATCGACCTCCATGGAAAGGATCTCCTTTTCATAAGTGCCCCCAAGCCCGATGCCACTTTCATTCGGGGAACAACTGCAGATGAAATGGGAAACATCAGCATGGAAAAGGAGGGCATATATGGAACGGTCTTCACCATGGTTCAGGCGGCCAAGGCTTCTCCCAACAGAGGGATTGTATACTGCCAGGTTGAGCGGATTGCCAGGCAGGGAACCATAAATCCCAAGGCTGTCCACGTCCCTGGGCCCCTTGTTGATTTTGTTGTTGTCTCTCCATCTGAATTTGCGTGGCAGACCGGTTCAATTGAATTTGACCCGAGGATCTCCGGAGGCCTGATTCCACCAAGGGATCATCGACACAGGAGGAAAAGGCCTGTTGACGTAAAACTTGTCATCCAGAGAAGGGCAGCCATGGAGATTATGAAGAGGGTCCGTGATGAGAGC